>Ga0209986_10000788_pt1 | contig 31053 bp, 30 predicted proteins | sample BlataG_FD_183168 | JGI IMG/M metagenome (GOLD analysis project Ga0209986, IMG submission 183168) | Deep subsurface microbial communities from Black Sea to uncover new lineages of life (NeLLi) - Black_00105 metaG (SPAdes) (version 2) | ecosystem: Environmental > Aquatic > Marine > Oceanic >...
GGCCCGCCGCGACTTCACCGTCAACGCGATCTACTTCGACCCCCAGGCCGGCACGGTGGTGGATCCGTTCGGCGGCGTCGCCGACCTAGAAGCACGGGTGCTGCGGCACGTCTCGGATGCCTTCGGTGAGGATCCGCTTCGGGTGCTACGCGGGGTGCAGTTCGCCGGCCGATTCGCCATGACCGTGCACCCCACCACTGCTGCTTTGTGCCGGGGGTTGCGGCCCCACTTCGGCGAGCTGGCCGCCGAACGCGTGCAGCTCGAATGGGGCAAGATTTACACCAGCGGCCATCCCGAGATGGCCGCGGCCGCGCTGTGTGACACCGGCTGGGATGACACGTTGCCCGGCCTGAAGTCCGCACTGTCCAGCCCGGCCGTCATGGCGGGGCTGAGGCGGCTGCCGTCGGCGCCGGCCGCTGACCGGGTGGCCCTCGGCGCCGCGCTGATCACCCACACCATGAGCGTGGACGACAGACGCGTGTTCCTGGCGGCCACCGTGGTGGGCAAGGACGCCGCGGTCGCTGCGCAGGACCTGGCGGGCATCGACCCGTCGGCGCTGAGCTCATCGGCGGCCCGCAAGCAGTGGGCTCACCAGGGGGCCAAACGTGGGTTCACCTTCGGGCGCTACCTGCACTACGCGCAGATCCTCGCCGACCCGCAGGCGGTGGAGGTTGCCCGCGCCGGTGTCGCCGACGGGCTGGGTGCCGGCCCGGAGCCGGCGTGGGTTCAGGGCCGCGACGTGATGGCGGCCGACGCCGGCTCCCGGGCCGGGCCGTGGGTTGGCCAGCTGGTCGAGCAGGTATTGCAGATGCAACACCGCGGTGAGTTCAGCGGCCGCGATGAGGCGCTGACCTGGCTCAACGACGCAGTTCGGGCGGTGTCTGCAAAGAGGTGACGGAAATTGCGGGTGCCGCCGGTACTTCCGGTCAGGAGGTGGTTGATCGTGTGTAAAGCAAGCCATGAGGCTGGGGGTCCGCAGCGGTGCAGCGGGGATGCCCGAACGAACCTGGAGCGTTCCCAGGCTGACGTGCAACGCAAACAGGAATGGTTGCGCAACCTCGAGGAGCACATGAACGGGGAACCCAAACAGTGGGGGCCCAACATCGGGCCGCCGCCGTTCGCTCCGCCATTCGGCCCCAACTTCGATGAATGGTTTCAGCGGCAGAACAACGCCGCCGGCGGCACCCTGAGCCGCGAGGACGCCTACATCGAGTTCTACAACCTCGCCGGCGACCCCGAGGACTGGGCCCGACAGGGCTACAGCGCCCGCCCGTCCACTGCAACCGTGACGGCCGCGGCCGAGGTGCTTCACGAGATGCCCGAAATCGAGAACATGAAAAGCCTGGTCGACAACTTCCCCGGAACGGGCAACAGCAGCCTGCACGCGGCGTTGCGCAAAGCCGTCGCCGAGCGCACCGACGCCGACCTGGATGAGTTGGACGCCGAGGTCTCCGAGGCGGTTCGGCGCGGAGGTCGCTGAGCGGGGGAAACTTGTCGGAGGTAGTCCCTAAAATGGGGGAAGCGGTCAACGGCCGCACCACATCCAGCCGGGTGCGCGACACCCGGTTCCCGAAAGGACTATCGCCCCATGGGATTTCTCGACATGATGGCCGACCTGCGGCAAGCCCGCTGCGACCTGGCCGACCACAACGAGCGCGTCGCCGAAGCCGACCAGAACGGCGACTGGGACACCAAAGACGACCTGCGCGAAGCCGACGCCGAGTACGCCGCCGCGCTCGTCGACGAACTCGACAAAATAATCGACCTGCTCGACCAACGCCTACGGTGGCCGGTGTGGCGGGACTATCTCACCGCCGCCCTCGATCACGCGCACGCCGTGCCCGATGACACCGACCCGGTGGGTCTTGCCCAGGTCATCGACGATCTCGACCTCACCGCGCGGCGCTCACCGCAGCAGGTCGGTCTCTGATGAAGATCCTGGTGGGCAACTTCTACTCCGACGGACACACCTCGACGCTTCACTACACGGTTCCCGACATTGACCTGCCGAGCCCGCTCGACCCGGATAACGAGGAGCATCTCCAGCAGTTGTGGGACGTCCTCTACACCTATACCGGCGACGGGCACGCCGCCAACAACTCCGGGCTGGGTTGCCTCTATGAGGTGCAGATCACCGATGCCGCCGACAGCCGACTGATCGGCCTGACCAACGAATACGCATAAGGAGACACAGCCATGAACAACGCCGATACCACTGCCAGTGGCGCCTATCGGGCCGCCGACGACGAGGTGACCGATCTGCCGACCGCCGCGGAATTCGCGGTGCTCGACGGCCTGCGTAACCGCGGCTACGCCGTCGTCGTGTTCACGCCGCAGGAGTTGCGCGGGGCCAAAGCCCGGCACGTCGAAGACCGGCTCGTCGAGCGCGGCTGGGACGCCATCGACGTCCTGGCCGACGACGAGCCGGCGGCGATCCGATGAGCCAGCGGTGTGACTGCCCGATGTGCGGCGGCCGCCACGAACACTGGGGCGAGAACCCGGCCGCGCCGGTGGCCAGCTGGCAAGAACAAGTCGCCAACGGCGACACCCGGCTGGGTTACTGGGACTGGGTCGAGCAATACACGCAATGAATCGTGCCGCCAGTGTCGTCGCCGCGGGCAATCAGCGGTGGCGGCAACACCGAACCAGCTACCGGCCACCGCGGGAACCCATCGACCCGCGCCGCTACGCCGTGGACACCGCCGCCGAGGTCGACGCGAAAGCCTTCGTATGCAGGCACCACTATTCGATGTCTTATCCGGCCTCGAGGTGTCGGGTCGGCCTATATCGCACCGCACCGGGAGTGAGGCCTGAACTCGTTGGCGTTGCGGTCTTTTCAGTACCGATGACCCAAGCCGTCATTACCCGGTGGACAGGGCTACCGGCAAACCAGGGCATCGAATTGGGGCGGCTGGTTCTCCTTGATGAAGTCGAAGGGAACGCCGAGTCATGGTTCCTAGCAAGGGCTTTCCGGATACTAGCGACCACATTGCCGGAAGTGCAGGCCATCGTTAGCTTCTCCGACCCGATGCAACGGGTCTCCGACGATGGCCATCTCGTAACCCCTGGCCACGTCGGCGCTTGCCTCCAAAGCTTCAATGGACGCCACGTCGGCCGCAGCAAGGCGCGCACCTTGGTGCTCGACCGGGCCGGGCGGGTTGTCTCTGATCGGGCGCTGGCCAAGATCCGCAACGACGAGAGGGGCGCGGGCTACGCCTACGGCCAGCTCATCGCCGCCGGCGCCCCGCCGATCCGGCCGGGGGAGTCCGGGCGTGACTACGTGGGTCGGGCGCTAGATGAGGGCCCGTTCCGGAAGGTGAGACATCCGGGCAACCTTGCTTACGTCTGGCCCTCGGCGACTGCACCACGCCGGATCACCGAGAGCTTTCCTCCGTCTCTGCCGTACCGCAAAGCGTTCGACACACTGGTTAACCCGTCGGCGGGTCGTGAACACAAGGAGCCGGGATGAGCAACGACACGTGTCTCTACCGCCTGCGGTGGATTGCCGCCGGTGGCGGCTCGCGGAACCGCTACGAGGTCTGTGCGGTTCCGATCACCGAGGTGACGGTAGACCGGATCTACTTCAACGCTTTCGGTGCTGAGCATCACTATGTGGACCGGGCTCAGATCGAGGCGACCGGGCAGGTGTGGCACGCGGAAACAGATCTACAGCTGTTCCTGAGGCCCCCGCTCCCCACGCGGCACCGGCCCACTGGCCGAACGATCGAGGAACTGCGCCGCCAAGCAGACCTGTCTTGATCCGATAAACAACACCGTTTATGTCGGTAGAGTATGCGACAGTAAACGGTATCGGTAAAGCACTATCATGAAGGGGGCGGGGTATGGACCGCATCAACATCTATGGCGAGCAAGGGCCCAATGGGCGGCGGCCACTGATCGGCTGGTTCGACCGCGAAGCCACCAAAGGCGCCTACGACGAGGACACCCGCTGGGACGGCAGCAACCACATCAGCCTGGCGACCGGTTCACAGTGGGACCACGAGATGCTCTATCGCACCCCCCAGGATCGCTGGGTGCTGCGCTCGTGGTCACAGCGGCAGGGCAAAGAGGACCGGTACGTCTTCGTCACGCCGGAGCAGGCCCGCGAATGGCTGCTGGCCAACAACCATGACGAGGCCGTCGAGCAGGTGTTCGGCGAGGTCGAACAGGAGCGCGGCCCCGGCCGGCCGACCGTCGGCACACCCATCAACATCCGGCTCAGCGACCAGGCCCTGGCCCAGGTCGACCAGTATGCCGCCGACAAGGAGATGAGCCGGGCCGCCGCCGTTCGCGAACTGCTGGGCAGCGCCCTCGAGATACTCGCCCCCGCCGGCCATCCCGAACTCGCCGCGTGGATCAACAGCGCCGCTACAGCGACCTTGACGATGCCCGGGCGCCTCGTGCGGAGCCTGCTGGGCGTCCTCGTCCGCGACATGGACGGCGAGCTGGCCGCGGTGACCTTCACCGAGAACGAAGCCAACACCCTGGCCGGCGTCCACTCCGGGACGATTCCCGGCCTAGCGCTGGGGCAGCTCGCCTACTACGAGATGAGCGATGCGTTCCAGATCGCCGGCCCCACGCCCGGAGTGTCGAGCTATGGCGAACACTTCGGTATCGACGAGAAGGCGCTACTCACCAAACTTCACGGATTGACACCGTTGGGTGACTTGGCGCTGCGCCTCGCGATCGCCCGGTGGTGGGAACTGCCCGAGGAGAACCGCGACGTCGACGGCTACCGGCGAGTGGGAATCAACATCGCCGCCGACCTGGCGAGCGCCGCCCGATGAGCCCTTCGAATCGACCTGTGGTCCCAGAGACCGACCTGGACCGGCTAGGAGCGTGGGTCGGTAACGGTTCGCGTGGGTCTGTGGTCGCTGGGACTGAGTGAGGTTGGCTCTGGGTTTGGGGCCGGGGGTCGCCGATGCGGTGGCGCGGCGGAGTGCGTTCCCCGCGCTGGGATGGCTGTGGGCCGGGTTGTCAGGCCCGGGGCCGGTCAGCTGGTGGAAAGGGCTGCCAGTCCGGTAATTCCGATGTGGCCGTGCAGTTTTCGCAGGTTGTGACAGGCGGCCAGAAGCAGCCATTCGCCGCGGGCACCGTCGAGGCCGTGTAGCAGGAGGTTTTTGGCGTTTTGCAGGGTGGCCATCTGGCCGAAGACCGGTTCGACGATGGCTTTGCGGCGGGCATAGGCGCCCCGCCCGCGTTTGGTCGTCAGCTTGCGGGCCATGCGTTGCTTGGCGGTGGCGTCGGCGGGGATCCGGCCGCGCGGGGCGATGGGCGGCGGGTCGTTGCGGCGCTGACGTCCGGTGGCGATGAAGAACTCGGTGCGGTGTTCAGCGGCGAACTGCCCGGCGCGATGGAGGTTCTCCGCTGAGCAGTAGCCGGCATCGGCGAGCAGCTGGCCGGGCACGTGCCCGGTGTTGGCGTGGGTCTGTTCGGTCATCGGGATCAGGTTGGCCACATCGGAGGCATTGGTGTTGACCGCGGTGGCCACGATGATCTGGTGGTCGGCATCAACGACGGCCTGGGCGTTGTAGCACTGGTGAAACGCCCCGTCGCCGGTGAGCATGATCTTGGAGTCCGGGTCGGTGAAGTTGCGCTGCGCCGTGGGTTTCGGGGTGGCAGCCTCGGCGGCTGCCTGGCCCTTGCCGGCGGTGGTGTCGTCGTCATCGCCACGCTCGCGGGCCCGCCGTTCGGCCTGCTCGCGGGCCGCTTCGGCGGCCTCGGCCTCCAAGGCCGCCTTGGCGGCCCGGATCGTGGCCAGTCGGGTTTCCCGCCGGGCCAGTTCCGCGGGCAGTTCATCGCCGCGGCGGTTCTTGCCGAACTTCGCGTCTTCAGCTTTGTCGACGCGTTCGGCTTCGGCCAGCAACCCCGAGACCTGCTCGGCGAGGATCTTCTCCTTCTCGGTCATCCGGGCGTAACTCATCGCTTTGCGTTTGGAGGCGTTGGCCCGCACCTTGGTGCCGTCCAGGGCGACCTGGCCGAGGCTGACCATGCCCGCGGCCTGGCACAACGCCAATGCCTGGACGAACAGATGCCCCAGCGCCGAGAGGTGGCGTTTGCGGAACCTCGCGATCGCCCGGTAATCGGGGGCGTTCCCGGCGGCCAGCCACCGAAACGCCACCACGTCGACACAGGCGGCCTCCAACTTCCGTGACGATCGCACCCCGGTGGTGTAGCCGTAGAGCAGGATCCGCACCATCAGCCGCGGGTCATAGGGCGGCCCGCCACGGCCCTCGGTGTAGGCGCCGTGGATCCGGGACAGGTCCAGATGCTCATCGACCAGATCGGCGATGAACCGGGCCAGGTGCTCCTCGGGCAGCCAGTCATCCAGCGACGGCGGCAACAACAACCCCTGATCAGGGTCGAACATCCGAAACGTCTTGTCCACCGGCGCCTTCGGCGCCACAGAATGCGAATCCACCCGCTGCCGAGGATCTACCTCGAACAACCCCTCATCACCGAGATCATCAGGCACACATAAATTATCGCCGACCCCGGCCCGCAACCCGACACCCGCAGGGCGTGTTACCGACCCACGCTCCTAGGGAACGCACTCGTCCGTCAGACGTCAGAACCCCGGTTGACACCGAACCCAGGGCGCACGACCTCGAATTTCGAACCGACGGTTCTGCGACCTCGGTTGGCGTGACCTCGATGTCCATCCGGAGCGGGACGGGTTCAGACCTGCCGACGTGCTGGACGGTGTTAGTGCTCCCGGGCCGATGAGGGTCTCGAGCAGATGGCGATCAGGCGAGGTCATCAAACGCAGTGTCAGCCGATGCCACCGTGTGCAGCAGACGGTCGACGTTGGTGAGTTCCAGCACTAACGTCGCCTGCTCCCTGGGGGACATGATCTTGAGGTCGCCGCCGCTTGCCCGGGCGGCCTCGAACCCCGACACCAGTGCGCCCAGCCCGGAGGAATCGATCAACTCCACGTCGGAGAGATCAACCACCAGTCTGGTGTGACCTGCATTAACCAGGTCCGACAACTGCGCATCCAGGTGAGCGGCGGCGGCCAGATCCACACGGCCCTGAGGCATGACGATGAGTACACCGCCGAGGGCTCTCTTGGTCGGGAATTCAGGACCTGACCGACTTCGGCCTTTCCGTGCGATTTGTTGCTTCCCTTCGCTTCAGGGCCTCTACGCTATCCAAACGCAGGCCAGCGCGTACGGATAACAGCAAGCAACCCGGTGCCGGCTTTGACCATGGAGGCACGATTCCCGCACAGGAGCACCCGGCTGGCGTCACCAGAGCCGCCATGGCCAAGTATGGTGCTGCTGCCGGTGCCCTTTTCGTCGGTTACGTCTTGGTTGCGCTCACCGGTTGGCCGAGCCCCGAGGCCGTGCGAATCCTCACCGATGTCATGTTCTCCGCGGCAAGCCTGGTCTACGTCACACTTGCCGCGCTGGCGGTACGGTCGACCCGGGGCCGGACGCGCACTGCCTGGACGTTGGTCACGATCGCCTTCGTCTTCTGGGCGGTGGCCGAGGCGCTGTGGGCGTATTACTCCTTTGTGGACGGGCGGGTGCCCTACCCGTCGTGGGCCGACCTCTTCTACGTCCTCTACGTGCCGTTCATAGCCGCGGGCATGCTGTTTTTTCCCAGCGTCAGAACCTGGCGGGATCGCAGCCGGCTGATCTTTGACGGAACGGTCGTTACAGGGGCCTTGTTTCTCGTCGCCTGGCTCACGGTGATGCGGTCCATCTGGACACAGCGTGGCGGTGGCCACCTGGAGTTCGCTCTGTCGATGTTCTATCCGGCAGGGGACGTGCTGAGCCTGGCCGTCGGTGTGATGGTTCTGCTGAGGGCGCCTGCCGTATTACGGCTCCCCGTCAGCCTGTTGGTCGCCGGGCTGGCGTTTTCGGCGCTGGGCAACGGGATGTGGTCCTATGTTGGCGAGCCGCAGGCCTACCGGGTCGGCGGATTGGCCGACATGTTCTACCTCGCCAACATTTTGCTCGTCATTCTGGCCCTGATCGCGGCCCAACGCGCCGATCCTGGCGAAACCACCACCGACGCCGCGCCGGACCGGCTCTCGGTATGGCTGCCGTTGCTTCCGCTTCTGATTGCCGGGGTGTTCGTCGCTGCTGCTCGGCGGGAGGCCGTCGTCGAAGCGCCGGTCGTCGTCACCGGCGTGCTGCTGGTCTCGGCCGCTTTGGCGCGGCAGGTGGTGCAAGGCGATGAGCTGGTTGCCCGCCAGCGACGGATAGGTTTGCTGACCGACCGTCTGAACGAGGAAGTCGACAGTGCCGGCCGCTACGTGGCCTCGATCCTTCCCGACGATCTGCGTGCGCCGGTTTCGGCGCGGTCACGCTATCTGCCGTCTCAGGCGCTTGGCGGCGACTGCTTCGGCTTCACCTGGATTGACTCCGATCACTTCAGCGTCTACCTGATCGATGTCTCCGGTCACGGGGTCAGACCGGCGTTGCTTGCAGTATCGGTGCACAACCTTCTCAGGTCCGGCACCCTGGGTGCCGAAATGCTCTTGTCGCCGGATCTACTGCTCGTCGAACTCAATTCCCGGTTCAGCAAAAACAGTCAGGGCGGTCACTACTTCACGATGTGGTACGGCGTCTACCGATCGTCGACGGCGGAATTGCGTTACGCCAACGCGGGGCATCCGCCGCCCCTGCTGTTCGACGGAAGCGGCGACGCCGGAGTCCTCGCCTGCGAGGGCGGCCTACCGGTGGGGATGGTCGCAGATGGTGGATACACCGCGCACTGCCGCGTGGTGGTTCCAGGTTCGCAGATTCTGCTGTACAGCGACGGGGTGATCGGGGACTCCCCGCGGATGGCGGATTTCGTCGAACGATGCGCCGGGTTGGCGAGAAAGTCGCCGGATTGGCTCGATGATCTCGTCGGTGCGCTGCAGGTCGGGGACGACGGCTCCTACCTGGACGACTGTTCGCTGGTGCTGCTCGGTTTCCCGCCGGATACTTCCGGTGCGAGGCGTTCGGTCTGCTGAGGGGGGCTCCACTTCGCCGCGTTGTGCGCGGTGGCAATGTCGTTTCGTGATGCCACGCCCAGCTTGGTCAGCAGTCGGTGGACGTGGTTTTTGACGGTGGGCAAACTCAATGTCAGCTGCGATGCGATCTGCTGGTTGGTCAGACCCTGGGCCACCAATTCCACGATCTCGGTCTCGCGTTTGGTCAGCTTGACAGCGGCGTTGTCCGGCAAGACGTGGCCGGCGAAGGCGTACACCCTTTGCAACAGGATCGCCGACACTTCCGCAGAACAGCGCGCATGACCAGTGCCCACGGTGTGCAGCACGTCCAGAAGCTGGTCGAAGGACTCCGAGTCCAGATGCAGGCCCGAAGCACCCGACTCGGCCACGGCGACGATGTGTGACTCCCGTTCTACGGACAGGCCATAGACCACCACCCTTATCGGACGGCCCAGCCGAAGGCTCACTTCCAGCAACGGCGCCGTTTCGCTGCGAGCGGCGTTGATCAGAACGATAGTCGGTTTGCTGATGTCCACTGCAGCAAGAAGGGAAGGCAGATCCGAGGCATCCGAGACTGTCATGCCGCGCGTCTTTAGCTGTGCGGCAAGGCATTCACGTTGTAGCCGGGCGCTGTCGACAACGATGAGTCGCGGCGCGGCCTCTGCCGGGGAGTCGATACTTCAACGTTAACCGCTGGGCCGCTTGTCGCGCGAGGGATCTGACAGGAAGTGTTCTGAATCTTTTTTGAACCCCGGGATTCCGCCGGGGCCGCCGCGCGGGTCCCCCTCGTCGGGAGACGATCGGGGTCCGGTGTATCCAGCCGCGCCGGGCTGAGCGGGAATTGAGTGAGGGTACCGATGTCCAGTCGCAGGAAATCGAACAGCAGACGGAAATTCACGCGGTCGGGGGCGGCCACGTTCGCGGTCGGGTTGTTCCTGGCGGGGCCTCAGGCCGCCGTGGCCGCTGCCGACGACGCCGAGGGCTCATCGGCGGGATCGGCTCGGAGCACCTCAGCCGGTGCGGACACCCGAGGATCTGCCGGTAGCCGTGCGCCGAGTAGTAGCCGGGCAAGCAGCGGCCGGGCGACTCCAGCCCGGCCCGCGGGGACTGCCGCGAAACAACTTCGTGAGGCGCCGGCCGCGGGAGCAGAGCTCTCCGAGGCGTCGGCCGCAGAAGCGTTGCCCGAGGCGGCTGACGGTGCGGCGCCGTCGTCGTCGAGTGCGGCTTCGTCGGCGCGGGCCGGGGTGGTGGTGGCCGCGGAGTCCCCGGAGGCTTCGAAGTCGTCCGGGGCGCGGTCGGGTGTGTCGCGGTCGGGTTCTGTTCCGGTGGCGGCGGCCACGGCGGCGCCGGATCCGGCGGCGGGCGGCCCGGTGTCGGAGGCCCTTGTGGAGGCCCCGATCGGGGCGGCGGAGTCGGCGATCGCACAGGTCGGTGGGGATTCCGCGGGCCTGCCGGCCCCGGAGTGGTCCTCGGGTCTGGACTCCCTGCTGCCGGTGCCGAAGGACCTGGCTCCGATCGTGTCGCCGGTGTTCTCGGCGGTGGATCAGGTCGCGGATCAGATCAACAGCACGGTCAACGTGTTCTTGCACCGGGTGGGCAACTGGTTGGCGGGGCTGCCGCACAACAACATCACCACTTTCCTGGAGGGTGCGCTGCTGCTGGTGCGCCGGACGTTGTTCAACCAGGATCCGGATGTCACTCCGGTGCAGGAGGTCACCACCTCGGAGTTGATCCAGGGGTCGTTGGGGGGCGTGGATCCCGACGCCGACCCGCTGAGCTACGCGGTGGTCACCGGCCCTGAGCTCGGCGAGGTGGTCGTCGATGAGTACGGCGATTACGTGTACACCCCCGGCGCGGGGTACGCGGGCTCGGACAGCTTCACCGTGCGGGTTGCCACCGACCGAAGCGGAGTGAACCTGCTAGACCTGTTCGGTGACGGCTCGACCACGGTGACGGTTAGAGTCGGCGACGACGCTCCGACGAACCCCTTCGAGGGGGAGGACCGCGGCCCGATCGACACGACGCTGTACCTGGCCGACGCCACGGCTACCCTGGTGGTGGATCGGCAGGACGGTCTGGGTGGGTCGCTGGATCGGATCAAGGCATCGGTGACGCTGGAAGGGGTGGCGGCCGATACCGATCTGTCGTGGATGGATGCCGAGGGCCGCGCCGACGACGATATGAAGGCGGGCCAGATTTTGGCCGAGCCGGGGCCGGCCTCGTGGTGGGACGAATTCGCCGAGGCCGCGGAGCTGTCCGGTGACGGGGTGCGTCTGGGCCTCGACTTCACCGGTGAGGACGGCGTGCAGTACACGCTGATCCTGACCCAGGTGGTGCCCGATGTGAACGATGCCGGCCAGTACGTGTTGAGCGGAGTGCTCGCGGACAATCCCGATGAGCAGCCCGACATCGATGTGTGGGATGTAGTGGGGCCGGGCTACAAGGTTAGCTACGAGAATTTCCTGGCCACGTATGTCAATTACGAGGTGTTCCTGGCGCCGGGTCTGCCCGAGCAGGTCACGCTGGCGGTCGCCGGGGCGGACCTGTTCATCGACACCTACAGCGCGGTCACCTTCGCCAATCAGTTGGTGGGTGCGGATCTGGGCGTGTCGGCACAGACATTGGGTATCGGCACCCCGGAGGCGGCGGCCTCCGGCATCAGCCAGGGCAGCATCGCCGAACCCGGAGTGACGGCGATGATTCCCTATGGTGACGGCAATTTCGTGGCCGGCCGCGCCGACGGCTCGATCAAGCTGCGCGCCGACGGCGAGTGGACCCTGCTCAAGGATGACGGCTGGGGCAGCGCGGTGACAAAGATGATGAGCTATGGCGATGGCATCGTGGTCGGTCTGGCCAACGGGTCGATCCAGCAGTGGACCGGCAGTGCCTGGAACGAGCTCAAGTGCGGCGGCTGCGGCGACAGTGGCTTCAACAGCAAGGTCGACGCCATGCTGGCCTACGGCGACGGCTTCGTCGTCGGCCTGAACAACGGCTCCATCCAGCAGTGGACCGGCACCGAATGGAGGGAACTGCACAGCTGGCAGACGCTGAGCAGTGAGTCCTGGCCGCAGTTCGACGACAACAGCTACAACGCGACGTTTGAAATAAAAAACGACACGTCCGTGCCTATTCTGTTGACCGGGATGCCGACGGATGGCCTTCCCGGCGACTACACGGCCCCGACACAGCCGATCCGAAAAGACACGGTGCTGGCACCCGCTGGCTCCCTGACACTCTCGATCCGCAACGGCTCGTTCGGGAGTTACTACAACAAGACGACGTGGGCGTTCCGGTCCTGGTCCGGTGATGCGCAGCCGAATACCGGCTGGGACGCCACCGTCAAGTCGTCCGGCTCGGCAAACCTCTTCAACTCCTCGTCCGCGACGTGCGGTGGATCGTGCCGCGTCGACGGGAACACCATCTACTTCACCGACGGGCGTCCGGGCACGGGTCCGGGTCAGCCCTACATCCAGGCCATGCTGCCCTACCGCGACGGGTTCGTCGTCGGGCTCTACGACGGCTCCGTGCAGCAATGGAACGGTTCGGAATGGAAAGAGCTCCAGGAGTACAACGGCTGGGGCAGCCCGGTGCGGTCGATGCTGTCCTACGGGGACGGATTCGTACTGGGATTGGGCAACGGCTCGGTGCAGAAGTACACGGGTTCGGGTTGGCAAGAACTGCAGCCCCCCGCGCTGAGCGTGAACGGCCAGGGCTGGGGCAGTCCCGCGCAATCGCTGCTCGCCTACCGGGACGGTTTCGTCGTCGGTCTGGGGAACGGTTCGGTGCAGCAGTACACGGGTTCGGGCTGGCAGCAACTGCAGCCCCAGGGCTGGGGCAGCGGCGTGAAGGCGATGCTGCCCTTCGGCGACGGTTTCGTTGTCGGACTAGACAACAGCTCCGTGCAGCGCTACACGGGCTCGAGTTGGGAGGAACTGCAGGGGACTGGTTGGGCTTCGTCGGTAACCGCCATGGTCCCGCGCAGCGACTTCCAGTTCGTGGACGGCGATGGGGAAACGATTACCCGCCAGCGTTTCACCGTCGGCTTGGAGAACGGTTCAATTCAGCAGTGGGTCGGGACCAACTGGCAGGAACTGAATCCCTTTAAAGTTGACATCCTCGACAGCGACACCTTGAAGCAGGCCGTGGAATATGCGTTCAACGGTGGCGACGACGCCGTAGCGGCTGATGGTGCTCCGATCTTCAGCAAGAAGGAATTCCTTCCGTCCTGCGGCGGCCCACGTTCGTGCGACGGCTCCTTCTATCCCTTCAACCTGAAATCGGACGAGCCATACCAGCTGGCGAGCAAGACCTTCGACATCGGGGCTAACGGCCAGAAGCTGGAGTTGTCCTACGACGTCAAGCACGTCGTGTACGGGTACGCCTACGTTCCGGCCGGCGTGTGGGGGAAACTCAACCTGAACAACTATTCGGGCGGGTTCCTGCTCGGTCTGCCGACCGGGCCGTCGGTCAAGCTCGATGTCGGTACCCTCGACGAGCCTTACAGCTCCGGTGACATCGAACTGTTCAGCAAGGAGTTCTACAAACCGACCCCGTACGGGATCTTCTCGCTGAACGCTGATGTGCAGGCACGTCTCGACGTGGCGCTGAAGATGCCCGATGACTTCGACAAGGACGCGCTGCGGGCGCACGCCTACTTCGTCCCCGGTCTCCTGGTCACCTACAACACCGATGCCTTCGATGGATTGCAGTTCGGCTACGACTGGTATCTGGACACGGACTTCAAAGATTTCGAGCAGATCCGGGGGGTGTCGATCGTCCCGAGCCTCACCCCGACGGTCACCGGGACCTACGGCCTGTTCACCCCTGAGACAACTCCGATCATCGGCAAGAAGACGATCGCCAGCGTGAACCTTGGCTACACCAACCCGGTGAAACTGACCCTGGACCTGGAAAAGGGTCAGGACCCGTCGTTGACGTTCAACTCGAGTGGGACACTCACCTACGGCGCGGGGATACTGCAGGTGCTGACCGATTCGCTGTCGTTCAACGACGAGCTGGAGATCTACAACTACACCAGCGACAATCTGTGGCCATGGCCTTCCGGTGGCGGATCGGGACGAGCCAACGCCGATTTGCTGTTATAGGACGTGCCTGTCACCTCCTACGACAACGTTATCCGCAGGGTGACTCGTCGCGCGAGGGATCTGACAGGAAGTGTTCTGAATCTTTTTTGAACCCCGGGATTCCGCCGGGGCCGCCGCGCGGGTCCCCCTCGTCGGGAGACGATCGGGTTTCGGTGTATCCAGCCGCGCCGGGCTGAGCGGGAATTGAGTGAGGGTACCGATGTCCAGTCGCAGGAAATCGAACAGCAGACGGAAATTCACGCGGTCGGGGGCGGCCACGTTCGCGGTCGGGTTGTTCCTGGCGGGGCCTCAGGTCGCCGTGGCCGCCGCTGACGACGCCGAGGGCTCATCGTCGGCAGCGGCTCGGAACACTTCAGCCGGTGCGGACACCCGAGGAACTGCCGGTAGCCGTGCGCCGAGTAGAAGCCGGGCAAGAAGCGGCCGGGCGACACCTCCGCCGTCGATGCTGAACACCGCCCGAATCTGCTTGACCTCACTTTTAGGGAGTTCGAGTCACTTGTCCAAAACCTGTTCACCAGCATGGGACTTGAGGCGAGACAGACCCGCCCATCACGAGACGGCGGGGTGGACTGCATCGCCTACGACACGCGGCCAATCTTCGGCGGCAAGGTTGTGATCCAAGCGAAACGCTACAAGAACACAGTCGGCGTATCAGCGGTGCGCGACCTGTACGGCACACTGCAGAACGAGGGGGCCTCTAAAGGAATCCTCGTCGCTACAAGCGGGTACGGCCCGGCGTCGTTCGATTTCGCCCAGAACAAACCCATCGAACTTCTCGACGGAGCCAACTTGCTGTACTTACTCGAAGAGCACTTAGGCATTACCGCTCGCATCGAGCCACCAGACGATTGGCAGGACCCGGTTCCGGACAGCGGCACCGATCGGTCTGAGAACGGATAAGTGGGCCGAGCGCCTCGGCCACACCCATCCCCCGCCTGCCCGTCAGATAATCCACAACTCGGTCCGGCGTCGACCCGTCGAACAACACAACCGGACTCCTCAAGCCACTCAACGGGATCGAAGCGCCGACGTTCGGGCGCTCACAAAACGTAGAACTCGCGGAACACGGCCGCCGACTGGTTAGCCGAGGTTGTTGGTATCGGCTGTGTGAGGAAGTCGTAGCGCGGGCGCGGGGATTTAGTGCGGTCCCCGCGCCGGCGCTGTGGTTCAGGCACCGGAACCCCGCTCGAGGCGGGACACCCGTCAGTCCACATCCAACCCGGTGATGGCGCCCAGCCGAGTTGTCAGTTCAAATGAGTGCCATCGCGGGACCAGTCGATGAACTGCCACTCCCACGCCCCGTAAACGCGGTCTCGGGGAACTGCCTGATCCGTTGGGTCTAAGTGTGGACATCATCGTTTTCCAGTTCTGGCAGCACCGGGGTTTGGATCACGTCTTTACCGTCGGGAGTGACCAGGACACCGCGGCCGGGTGGGAGCGGCTTGACCGGGACCCCGGCGATCGTGGGTCCGTTTTCTTTGACGCCGTTCATCACCAGGGTGGCGCCGCCGACGTCGGCGCTGAGCTTCATCAGCGACCCCGACGCCATGAAAATCCGGCCGGCGACCGCGATCGGGCAGGCCACCACCGCGTGGACGCCGAGCTGCTCGGCCGAACCCCAGAACGGTGCCAGCGGGGCGAACGCCGCCGGGCTGGCATTGTTGACCATCGAGTAGTCGTCGATGACGAGGAACACTTCCGGTCCGCTCCACCAAGATCGGTTCCGGCGCTGCTCCCGGGTGACTTCTGCGGTGGCAGAGCGCGCCTGCATGGCCGCCGCGACAGCTTTGACGGCGATCTCCAGGTCGGGTCCGTTGAGCACCAACCCGTTCCGGGGTGTCCCGGAGGCGTCGGTCCAGCGCAGCAGGTAGTCGTCCTCGACCACATCCTGCAGCCGGGACCCTTTGAGGTCGACCACCAGGAACCGCACCTGATCGGGGGTGTACCTACTGGTCAGGCTTTTCATGACGGAGGCCAGCAGGTGGGTTTTCCCGCAGTTCTTGGCGCCGACGACGGTCAGGTGCCGTTCGGGGATGAAATCAAGTATCGCCGGCTCGTGGTCGCTTTCGCGCAGACCGATCGGCACCGACCACGCCGATCCGCGGTAGTTGTCAGGGATCCACAGCTGGGAGGCTTCCACCCGGGCCGGCAGCACCCGCAGCGCGCGGGCCTGCTGCCCGGCCCATTCCGTGGTGATCTCAGCGACCGCGGCGGCCAGCCCGGCGTCATCGACGGCGAAGACGTCATCAAGGCGGGGGGCGGCGATCATGACGTGGCGGGAGGTGGCCGCGTCAAGGCCCCGGCCGGGGATGTTCGGTACCGCCAGCGCGTCGCGTTTCGCGACTTTGCTCAGGTTGGGGTCGTTGATCTTCAGCTCGAGGATGTCGTTGAACATGTTGTTGATCTGGCGGGGCAGTGAGGTCCACTCCAGCACACTGACCACCACGTGCACCCCGACAGCGGTACCGGCACGCAGGAGGGTTTCGATGCGCCCGAGGTGGTCTTCGTTGGCCTTGCGGTACTCATCCCAGCCGTCAATGACCAAGATGACATCGCCGAGGCCGTCGTCGGTGACCTGACCGGCGGCGACCATGTCGCGGTAGGCGGCCATAGAGCCGATGCGCAGTTCCCGGAACAGAGCGGTGCGCCTGCTGACCACCTCATCGACCTCGGCCAGCACCCGATTGACGGCGTCACGATCACCGCCGCCGAGGGCGATGCCGCCCACATGCGGGAGCCCTTCGAGGGGCAGCAGTTTCGAGTCCGCGCCGTAGTCGATCCCGAAGATCTGCACTTTGCGGGGATCGTTGAGCAGCGCTGCGGACAGACACAGCGTTTGCAGCGCCACCGATTTGCCCGATCGGGAGCGTCCCAGCACCGCCAGATGGCTCTCGGCCAGATTGGCGGTGAACACCGACTGGGTGTGCTCGTAGGGCGAGTCGATCAGCCCGAGGGGCAGATTCAGCACCGCCTGATCGGTCCGGGCCAGCCCGGAGGCGGCGACGAGTTTTCCTACCGGGTAGGGCCGGGTCAGCCTCGGCAGCCACATCTTGTAGGTGGGGGTGCCCTGGCCGGCGAGCTGGTCAAGGACCACCTGCACCAGGTCGGGCGCGCTCTCCACTTCCTCGCGGGTGTGGACCACCGGCGTTTCGATCTCGGTCTCCTAGCCCAATTGGGCGATTCGACTGCCGACCAACTCCACGCCTGCCTGGACCAATTGAAAACCTTGCACGAGCGGATGCTGCTGCACTTTGAGGCCCTCGGTGGGGATCGGGAGCACAACTGGGATCTCCAGGGCGATCTCGCTCGCGCCGCGGCCGCCGTTCATGTCGCTTCGACCAAGGCCCGCACAGTGGCTCGTCACGCCCGTGATGGCGGCAGGAATTCCTCGTGATCGAGGAGAGCCGGGATGCAGCGCAGTTGATGGCCGACGAGCTGCGCCGGTGGCCGGAACTAGCGGACACGGTCGACGTTACCGCCACGGCCGAGGCGTGGTCGGCGGCTGGGTTTTCCCTTTTCGAGTTCCGAAACTGGTGTGAATCTGGCATTTTCCCGGCCGAGGTGCCCTATGTGGCGAACCTTGAGCGCATCAACGACACCAACTGGATCAGTCCGACGCAGAGTGTGACTTATGACTGGATCCGGGTGCGGGGTCGGTCGGTCGACCCAGACGGTGATGAGACCGTGTTCGGCGGGAACACGTTCAACACCGTATTCAGTGTCGAATCGAGCGAAGACGAGCAGCCGTACATCGCGGTTTTAGAACAAGGCGGATGGGAGCTGTGCGGCCCCAGCCCATGTGGCGGGTGGACCGTAGAACCGGCCGTGCGTAACGAGCCTGCTCCACCAGCGGTGAAGGTGACCGGAAGTGGATAACAGATCACAAGCTATGCCGCTCACCGACGTCATGGTCGCCCAAAGCGCACTCGCGCTCGACGGTTTCGTAGATCAGGTGGCCGTCGCCCAGATGGAGCCCCGCGGTGCCTGGCACGTCCAACGCGTTCAAGCCATTTACGCCGCCCTGATGACCAGCGGCCAGGAGATGGCGGCCGAACGCTTCAGCAACCAGCTGGCGGTCATGTTGGCCATCGCGATCGACCAACTCGCCGGTGCGGCGGGCCAATAGGCGACCGTCTGTCGCCGGGCTGGCCGCCGGCCTGGGCGCACCCGGGTCTGGATGGCTGACACCCCACCAACGGACATGATCGCCCTGGCCCACCACACGGGCATCCCCACCCCCCACCGCCCCGCCTCGGCCCGGGTGAATGGGAATTCGGCCGCCGCCTGCGGGATGCCTTCAGGGCCGGGAGGATGGCAACAGTCAGTCATCGTCGGCGAGGTGGTAATACGCCGACCGCCCGGTGACCGCGCGAAAGATGTTGCCGAATATGGCGGTCAATAGGGCGATTAGGGTGCTGACGGCGATGCCGAGTGCGAAAGAGTACTGATTTTGTCGAGTGGCCTTGGTGGCGTTCTCGAAGACGAAGTAGTCGGTTCCCCCGACTGCCCCTGTGGGGGTATTTGTGACCGGGGATGTGTAATTCCACCGACCTGCGGTGACTGTCGTGCCATCGGGTTTCTGGCTAAGCACGCTGTCGAGATCGCGTTTGATTCCGGTTTCGGAGGCAAGCATGACTGGGTCGTAAAGCAGCGGAATCTCCGGTCCTTGCGGGGCCGTCGCGACTTGCGCTGGGGCGAACGCCTGCAAGTCTCCAGCACGTGACTGGCTCCAGGCTGTTTGGGGCGACACGATGCAGTAGAAACCCGACGGGTAGCTCAACTCGCCTGGAAGTCGGGGTCCGCTGATCTCCCGATCCGAGTCGATCGTGTTGCGACTGGTACCAGTCGACAGCTTCTGCAGCTCTGCGAGGTCGGTGTCGGGGTTACCTGCGGCCTCGAACTGGCGCTGCAGTTCCAAGATGCCAAGTGGTCGGTAGTCAGTTTTTGTGGTGAATCGGTAGACGTTGATGCGTGACCAGAACGCGTCGCGGTCCTGGAGGTAGTTTTGGTCGTACGGCCCTTGGATGGGGTCTTTATGCTTTTGCCATTGCAAGACCTCGATGTTGCGGCTCGCTTCCGCCGACAGCTGGTCCTTGCCGACAGCGCCGAGTTCGCGGTAGGAGTTGTCGGGTTCAAGGCAGCGGATGTCCATCCGCTTAGGGCTCGAAAAGGTGACCTCGACCGAGAGCGGAAATCCCTTCCGCTCAGGCCGTCGATCCGTGCTGAAGCCGAACGCCAAGCTCAATTCCTCACCTACCGCGGTTTCCTGCTGGATAAAAGCCTCGACCTTCTCGTCGGGCTGAAGATCGCTGATGTAGATCTGCGCAAGGAACGGCTGCGGTGTCGGGATAGGGTCCGGGAAGACGACTCTGCGAACCAGGAAAGTGGTCACAGTGCCGACAATTGCCAGGCAGACAAGCTGGACGACTAAAAGGGTGAGCGATAAACGGCGTACCCGTGTTCGCTTAGTCGGTTTTGGCTTCCCCGCAGCAGCAACCATCTGAAAATTGTCGCACCCCAGCCGCGGTCTGCAGCTCGCGCAGTATCGCTGGTTTTTGCGACCGAAGTGGCCGGGTTCGTCGTGGGAATGCCGCCGCACTAGGCCGGCTGTCGCCGGCCCCGCTATGGAGTGTTGAAGGCGGGGCAGCGGACCTTGTGTGCGCAGGTGCCGCACAGTCGGGAGGGTGATGGCGGGAACTCCCCACTTGCCGTCGAGGTTTGGATGCGCTGCCATAACGCCGACACGGTACGAGCGAAGCCCCCCTCGATCTCGGAGCGGTCTGGGGTCACGTCGAGGACGGTTCCGTCGCCGAGATACAGAAGTCGCAACCGCGCCGGCATGATCCCGGTGCTGCGCAGCAGGGCCAGTGCGTAGAACTTCAGTTGGAACAGTGCTTTGGACTGAAATGCTTCCGGCGGCAGACGGCCCGTCTTGTAGTCGACGACTCGGGTCTCGCCGGTGGGGGCGACGTCGATGCGGTCGATGACCCCGCGCAAAGGTGTGCCGTCAGCCAACTCGGCCACAAAGCGCGCTTCGGTGGCCGCCGGGGTGAACCGGGTGGGATCTTCCAGGTCGTAGTAGCGGTCGATCATGGCGTGGGCTTCCCGGAGCAGTTCAGTGGCTTCGTCAGCGGTCAACTCCGTGCCGCCCCGCCGGCTGGCCTGAACGCGATCCCAGGCCGGGGCGATCAGGTCGTGCGCGGCCGCCGGTGTGCGCTGGTTCGCCGGCAGGGCGTGTAGGGCCTCCAGGGCGGCGTGTACGACGTTGCCGCGGGCCAGAGCTGGCGACGGCGGCTCAGGGATTTTGTCGATGACCCGGAACTTGTACAGCTGCGGGCACTGCTTAAAGTCGAGCGCACGCGATGGCGACAGGGCCGCCCCGCGGCGGGTGTGTGAGGTGAGCGCTTCAAGAAGTAACGCTGTGTGGCGGGTCTGGAGGTGATCGGCATCGGCCTGGGTGCGGGCCAGTGCCGTGCGGGCATCGCCGCTGCACCGCCGCGGCCCCCCAGGTTCGGTGGATGCTTTACACATCGTGGCTGGACAGAATTCGCATACCGGGAAGTACCCTCGCGCGCGGCGGTTTCCGTCACCGCCTGGCTGGCAGCCATTGCCCTCGTTGCTTCTTGGTCAACAGCCGTCGCAGTTTTCTGTCGTTGGTGGGCCGTAAGTTTGTCTGTGCAGCCGCCGGTGGCGGTGTGCTATCCGGCCGGGTCCGCGTGGCCCGGCCCCGAGACGAAGGAATCCGGGCCGATGAGTGATTTTTGGGATCAGTACCGCTATACCGAGCCGTTGGCCGCTGAGTTGAGTGCCGCCTTCGGGGTGGAGTTCGCCCTGCAGCACACCGGTGGTGGCTGCGTTTCGGTCCAGGCAGATTTCGACGAGGACACGCAGGTTCTTGTCGGTAGCGCCGCCGACGGGCCGCTCTTGGGCCAGGGCGAGCGGTCGGGGCTGCCCTTCCAAGGAGGCTTCCGGGTCGGCGTCTCTGAGGCGAAGAGCGGGTTTGCCCTTTCCGATGCAGTCGACCACACCGCGGTGTCGCCAGACGATGTCATCGTGTTACTCAAGACCGCGTTGGAATTGGTGGCCCGGCACACCGATGACACCAGGGTCGTGTGGACACGCGATATCGACGGTGTTGTGAGCGAACAGATTTGGCCGCGGTGATCGGCAATGAGGGCCTGCCAGGTCGGCCGGAGCAGCTACACCGCGCCGCATCGGCTTATGTGGCAGGGCGGTGGCAGTGCTGAACGCGCGGCATGCGCTACGGCTCCTGGCCGTGGTTGTAGTGATCACGGTTGGTGGGGCCGGTGTCGCTGCGCCGTTGGCCGCCGCGACGCCCCCGGAAGACACGATCGCCACCCTGGAGACCTTGGCTGTCAAAGGGCGTGCACCCAAGACCGGGTACAGCCGCGCGCAGTTCGGTGCTGCCTGGAGTGATGACGTGTCGGTGGCCGGCGGGCGTAACGGGTGCGATACCCGCAACGACATTTTGGCTCGGGATCTCACTGACGTCGTGGTCAAACCCAAGACCCACGGTTGTGTGGTTCTCAGTGGAGTCTTGCGTGACCCGTACACCGGGGAAGTGATCGACTTCGTTCGTGGCCCGGCCAGCTCAGAAGCCGTACAGATCGACCACGTCGTGGCGCTTTCTGATGCGTGGCAGAAGGGGGCGGCGCAGTGGGATGAGGCCACCCGACGGGACTTCGCCAACGATCCGGCCAACCTGCAGGCCACCGCCGGCTGGGCCAACCAGCGGAAGCGCGATAGCGACGCCGCGAGCTGGCTTCCCCCGAACAAGGCATACAGATGCACCTTTGCGACCCGCATCCTCGAGGTGAAAGCCCACTACCGACTCTGGGTCACCCCGGCCGAACGCGACGCCCTGGAACGGATTCTGACCACCTCGTGCGGCTAGCCGGAAGCCATTGTCCTGCGGTGGTGATCACCCCGGGGCAAAGGCGGTGGGCGGCCGGTCGATTGGCCTAGGCGCGGCGATCCGCGAGTTGGTTTCAGTCAGCAGGAGATGAGATTGCGATGATGATGCCCGAGATGCCAGAACTCACCGCCATCGAGCACCAGCGGCGGCGGGCGATGGCCTCAACGCTGCAGGAGTTGGGAAAACTTGCCCGGGCCGGCGCGCTGGACGAGGCCGCGCTGAACGCCTCCCTGGGGCAGCTCGCTCACCTGGGTGCCGCCCACGACATCGACGCGCTGCATATCCCCGCCGACGCCGGGGACTACAAGGCCGGACTGGTGGCTGTGATGGTCCGCATCCCCGACGGGTGGGGCCGCTGGATTTCCTGCGACGCCGGCTGGTATCGGCTGATCACCGATCTTGATGCCGCCTTGGCGGCCCTGGACCTCGACTACGTGATCCACCAGGTCAAGGAGAAGTTCGGGACGTTGCGCTTCTACGCCGAGACCGACCTGGTGGGGGAGCTGGCCACCGAGTTCGCTGCGCTGATCGACGCCGCCGAGGCCGCATCGGCGCACACCTGCGAACGCTGCGGCGCCGACGCCCAGATGTGTTCGACCGGGCAGTCCTACCAGCTCTACAAAACCCTCTGCGAGTCCTGTCGCGAGCAGCTCGAGGTCGATGACGGCATCCGGTACCGGCTGGTCCGAGCGTCCGCGGCAATTGACACCGGCGATGAGCCTGGAGGTACCTGAATGAGCACGTCCCTGGTATGCCGCGGCTGATGCGCGGCGGCCTGGAGCGTGGGCTCGAGCTGGCCCCGTAGGGGCCGGCGAACCCGGTTCCCCTTCACTCGGGGGCTGAACCGGAAAAGGGTTGCACGGCAGCCACTCCCAATCTCAACGCAACAGTTGCGCTAACTAACGATGAGAAGAACACCGCATAACCGCCGGCCGCCAGGCCAGCCAGCGGGTAGCCGAAGGCGAACCGCCCGCGAGCGTTGTTTCCCTTCGATTGACTTTGCTGGTCGTTTCGAAGGATCACCGCAATGACCGCCCACTACCTGGCTACGACACGCCCACCGGCCCTACCTGCCGATACACCACGTCCCTGGACGTAACTCTTCGAGAACGCCGTGGCCGCCGGCGTCGGGTCCACAGCCGGCTGATCACCGATAAGACCCACCGCGTCACTCCGGGGAGCGGATACCGGTACGGCGGTAGTGCTCCATTGCGTATTCGAGGAGTTCGGCGGCAGATGCCGAGATGCCGTCGTTGTGATGGGCCGCCCACCGGTAGAGACGGTCGGCGGTGTCCGGCGGTAGTCGCAGTTCTACGCGGACTCGTTCTAGGCGAGCTCGGCGGTGCTATGACCCGCCCGTACCTGCCGACCTGTCCAGAATCCACCGAGACGACGTTATGGGTGGTGGGGCGCCGGCAGCGCCTGGTTTCGGTGTGGCTGAGCACCCGGTGTTCGTCGTTGATCCGTCCGGGCAGGTGGTGTTGTCCCACGTGACGCCGGTGAGGATGGCGAATTCGAGGCTGGCTCCGGTCAGGTCCGCGTTGGTGAGGTTCGCGTTGGTCAGGTTCGCGCCCCTGATTCGGTAGTTGGCGCAGAAATCATCGGAGCAGGTCAGGTTGGCTCCGGTCAGGTCGGCGCCGGTCAGGTTTGCTAACGCCAGGTAGGTGCCGGTGAGGTCCTTTCCGGTCAGGTTCGCCCCGGGCAGCGTGGCGAGGTTCAAGTTGGTGCCGGTCAGCGTCGTGCCGGTCAGGTCCGCGCCCGTCAGGTTGGCCTGGACCATGCTGGCGCGGGTCAGGTCGGCGCCGCTCAGGTTCGCGCCGGTGAGGTTCGCCCCGGTCAGGTCGGTGCCGGTCAGATCCCGGCCGCTCAGGTTCGCCCCGCTCAGGTTCGCCCCGCCCAGCAGAGCGCCGTTGAGAATCGTCTCAGTCAGGTCGGCCCCGGGCAGCTGTGTGTAAAAAAGGAGTGCCTCGGTCAAGTCGGTCCGAGTCAGGGTCGCTCCGGTCAGGTTCGCATAACCCAGGTCGGTGCCGCTGAGGTCGATACCGGTCAGATCCAGCCCGGTCAGGTTGGCGTAACTCAGGTTCAGTCCGGCCAGCTTCACGCCGTTCAGATCGACGCCGGTCAAATCCACACCGGTCAGGTTCGCCCCGGTCAGGTCGGTGCCGGTCAGATCCCGGCCGGCGAGGTTGATCCCGGTCAGGTTCGCCCCGGTCAGGTTCGCCCCGGCTACCGTCGTGCCGGCCAGGGGATCGCTGCCGAACCGCCAGGGGCCGGAAAGATCGACACCGGTCAGGTTCGCTCCGGTGAGACTCGCACCTACCAGGTAGGCGTCTTTCAATCGCGCTCTGGTGAGGTTCACCCCGGCCAGGTCTTGATCTGCCAGGCCCGCGAAGTCCAGCCGCGCCTCGCTGAGGTCCGCACCGGCCAAGATCGTCCCGATCAGATTCGCTCCACTGAGTTCCGCGCGGCGCAGCGTGGCGCCGGTCAGGTTTGCCCCGTTGAGGGCTGTTCCCAACAGGTCTGCGCCGGACAAGTCCGCGTGGGTGAAGTCCGCTCGGGTCACCACCACCTCGCTGCCACGGATGAACGCGTTCCGGAGTTCCGCTCCTGTCAGGTTCGCGTCGGTCAGGTTGGCGTCGGTCAGGTTCGCGAACTGCATGGTTGCGTTCGAGAAGTTCACCCCCGTGAGGTCCTGGCCGGCGAAATTCGCCCAGTTCAGGTCCTGTCCCGAACAGTCCTTGGTGGCCACACACGCCGCGGTTCCCCATTTGCCCACCGCGGCGCCGGCCGGGAACAGGGTGCGGCGCACCAACCACAGTGTTCCGGAGAGAAAGTCGGTGATCGGGTTGGCCGGGAAACGCGAAAGCCAGGTGCCGACGGTGTCGACCAGGCGCTTGATCGTGAATCGCGCCGCCGATAGCGTCTGCTGCGGAGTCGGTGATCCGGGCCGGCAGTGTGCGCAGGTGAACTTCTCCAGTTGAGGTGTCTCGGCTGCCCGGACCACGGATGTGGCGGGAGGTTCCGACATGACCGCGGCCGCCGCCGGTAGCGACACCACGGGTGCGCCCGCCACCACGGGCGCGCCGACCGAGGAGTCCGCTTTGGGTGAAACCGGATGGTCTCCAATACTTTCCACGGTGCCGACGGCGACCGAATCCGGCCCCCGATGTCCACTGCGCGGTACCGGTGAAGATGAGGGCCGGCGCGGGTACGCCGAAGTGGCAGCGGGCGTCGGCGGTGTCCAGGGCTCCGCCGAGGCTGCGGCACGCCGCGTCCTGGTTGGGGCGGGGCCGTCGGGGTTGGCGCTCTCCCGGATCGCACGGCCAGCAGGGGAACGTCGCGACGGCGGGGTGCGCCCGCCTGCGGCCGTCGGCTCCGCTGCATCTGCGGATACCGACGGGGAACCGGTATCGGGGCTGTCGGCGGCGGCGATACCTGCGGCCTGCGGCCCGGCCAGGGAGAGCCCGACGACGAACGCCACCGCTGTGACCCTGACGCTGCTAATGAAATGTGACACGAGCCGAATCCCCGATCCCTGTCAGATAAACAGCCGCTGCCAGTTGGTTTAAACGGAGCCTAACTGGGCTTTAACTCGCTGGTCAAACCCTGCTTCGGCGAACCTCAGGCGCCGGGGAGCACACCGTTGTCGTGGGCCCAGGAGTCACGACAGATGTCTAATTCCTAGTCACAGAATCGCTTTGCTGATGATTTTTCGCGAACGCTCATGTTGCTCGCAGAGAACGAGAAGGATTAGCTGATGAAGTCCGCGGCCCATCAGCCACGTGACCGCGCGTTCTGGGGTTGTGCGGCGTTGAGGCCTTCGAGGTAGGAGGCGATGCGGCGCAGGCGGTGGTTACCGCAGAGAAGTCTGCTGATGAGTTCTTGACGTTCGTCTTGTTTGGGCAGGTAGACGCAGAGCAGGTTCACGGCGTTGTAGATGTCAGCGCCGAGATCATTGAGCTCTTCGGCGCTGACGTGGCGTTCGCGGGCCAGCCTGGCCCAGTGGCGCTCGAGGGTGTCGTTGGCAGTGTGCTCGGGCTCGGCGGCGACCATGAGGGCCGCGGCGGCTGGTCGTCCACTGGAGGCGATTTCTTCGGGGCTGATGTTGACGGCGTGGGCCATGCGTGCCACAACAGCGTCGGTGGCACGAGTCTGTACGCGCTGTCCCAGCTGGGGCCGGCCAAGCGTGAGGTTGCGCCATTGCGTGTAGCTGATGCGGGCTGCGTCGGCTGCCTTGCGTATCGGAATGGTTGGTGTGGCCGTTTGCCGGCGGGATTCGATCAGTTCCAGTGCCGGGTCGGGCACAAACGGTTTAGGGGTGTGTTTCCTGGAAGGCTTGGGAGTGAGGCTCGGATCAAGGTCGTCAGGATTGCCGCCGCCGAGGACGAATGCAGCATCTGCCCGCCCGGCTGATTCCAGGTCCGCTGGGGCGAGCCCAACGGCCGCGGCCATCCGGGCCAGCGTCTTTGCCGGGGCGATCGTTTCGATCGGATCGCCAGGGTTTAAGAATCGGTAGCCGTTGGTGTAGGAGCGCCACGTCACGTCGCTGACTCCAGCCCTGGCGCTCGCTACCTGCACCGACATGATCGGACGATGCGCTACGCGGGTGCGTTCAAGAAGCGCGCCCTCGGGACGTTGGAATTGGCTTCGAAGACTCGACATTCCCGCTCCAATCGTTGGTAATGCGGCGAAGCATTCCACGAGAAGGGGCACCCCAGCCGTCCCGAGTAGGGGACATGACACTGCAAGTCCCCTACCTGCGGAGTTCAGTCCTGCTAGACCCGGATTCCGGGGGTAGAAAAGCGCGCCAAAACAGTGCTGGGCGTTTCGGCGTGTCTTGCCGGGCAGGCCTGGGCACGGCGGGTCAGCTCGTCCCTCGGCGAAGCCTGGCTGAAGCAATCAAATAACGTGTCCCTTGTGGGCGGCACAAACCGCGTGAATGCGCCTGGGCTAGCTCTTGTTCGGCCGATTCCCGCTGGAGGGAAAGCTCCACTCTTTGCAGATCCGCGCGGCAGTAGATGCAGCGCACCCGAAGCGGCGCGCCAACTCCTCGAAACTGACGCCTTGGGCGTGAAGTTGGCGCATCTCTTGCACCTCGGTCGGTGTGCGCTGCCGCCAGCGCCGAGGTTTGCGTGCTTGGCGCCAGTGCCGGTCGCATAGACCGCCTGCAGTGTGCCGGCCGGAGCAGCCGGCAACGGAGCAGTCCTTGGCTCCGTAGCTGCGCAGCCGCGAAGCGACCGGGAGGCCCCGGCGGTGGCGCTGATAGTGGCTGTCGCACCAGCCCAGGGCGCGCACTTTCCGTCCGCAGCCGGAGATGGAGCAGACTCTCATCGCCGGCCGATCACGGGTTGGCTAGTGACCTGTTCCCGCTTTCCCGGACACCGAGGTTGAGGCGATGATCGTCTCAACGGAAGGAGTCCGAGAAAAGATGCCTGCTGCTCACCCCGAGGAGTTCCGCCGCCGTGCGGTGGAGTTGGCCCGGCTGCGGGAGAAGCCGATCGCCCAGATCGCCAAGGATCTGGGGATCAGCGAGTCCTGCCTGCGCCGGTGGATGGAGCAAGCCGATGTGGAGGAAGGCCACAAGGAGGGCCTGACCAAAGACGAACGGGCCGAGCTGGTCCGGCTACGCCGGGAGAAACGGGTTCTCGAGATGGAGGTGGAGATCCTCAAACGGGCCAGCGCCTACTTCGCCCGGGAGAACGTCCTCCCAAAATAGTGTTCCGGCTGGTCCAGGAGCTTGCCGCCGACGGTTTCCCCGTCGCGGTGGCCTGCCGGGTCCTGAAGGTGTCGACTTCGGGCTTCTATGAGTGGCGCGGCCGTCCGGCCAGCCCCCGTGACCGCGATGATGCGGAGTTGGCCAACACCATCGCCGCGATCCACACCGCATCCCGGCAGACCTACGGGGTGCGCCGTATCCACGCCGAGCTGCGCCATGGCCAGGGTCGCCAGGTCAGTCGCAAGCGGGTCTGGCGCTGCATGAAACTGGTCGGGCTCAAAGGGGTGCACCGCCGCCGCTGGCGCCGGCCCAAGCCCGCGGCCGCGTCGTGGCCGGACCTGGTCAACCGCCGCTTCGTCGCCGAGGGCCCCGACCGCTTGTGGGTCACCGACATCACCCAGCACCGCACGGGCGAGGGCTGGGTGTACGCCGCGGTCGTCCTCGACGTGTTCTCCCGCCGCGTGGTGGGCTGGTCGATCGCCGATCATCTGCGCACCGAACTGGTCGCCGACGCCCTGGACATGGCCCGGCTACGCCGCAAACCCGTTGGCACAGTGGTTCATTCCGACCGCGGAGCCCAGTACACCTCGTGGCTGTTCGGACACCGTCTGCGCGAGGCCGGCCTGCTGGGATCCATGGGGCGGGTGGCCTCGGCGTTCGATAACGCGATGATCGAGTCGTTCTTCGGCTCGATGCAGATCGAACTGCTCGACCGCCGGATCTGGACCACCCGCGCCGAACTCGCGACGGCGATCTTCGAGTACATCGAGGCCTTCTACAACCCGGTCCGCCGCCATAGCGCCCTGGACTACCGCAGCCCCATCGACTACGAAAGACTTCACACGACCACCAACACGGCCGCGTGAACACCCAACACCAGCCGTCCGGGAAACCGGGAACAGGTCAGGCACGACTTCATGGTCGGTGACGCGGTGGATGCGTTGAACTGCGCCGGCCCACCTGAAGGCCATGAAGTTTGGGGCTTCGGTGGGCCACCCGCCGGTGCCATAGGGGTGGAAGTAGCTGAGCTGTTCGGTGACGATCTCTTTGAATGTGGCGGTGCCGCCGGGTTTGACGTCGTTGAGGACGACGCAGTAGGTCCAGCTGTCTTCGACACGGCGCACGCTGGTCACCTCTTTCATGTAGGTGTTGAACTCGTTGAGCCACAGTCGTTCGTGGCCGCGGGATTCAGGGGTGACGGCGTCGACGTCGGTGAGTACATCGCGCCAGGGCAGGTGCACAACCGGGACGGTGCCGATGTGGGAGGGCAGGTTCTGCGCGGCCAGGGCGTGGGAGGCCTGGGACAGAGTCACCAGTGCACCACCCCCTGGGGCGGCGGTGATCCGGCCGGCGTACTTGGACAACTGGGTCTTGCTGGGCAGGAGCCATCCCCGTTTGGCCTCGATGATGAAGAGGCTTGATCCCAGCTTCAGTTCGAGGTCTGTCCGTCCCGCGGCGTCGCGCTCCTCGAGGTCCAGGGATAGGTCGCCGTGCGCGGCGCTGCCGGCGGCCGCGCAAATGCGCTGAGTCAGGGCCGCGGCGAGGGGCGGGCACTTGGACAGGACGAAACCGAGCGCGGCGGTCAGGTCGTTTTCATTGCTGCCGAGCAGGCTGAACACGGACGGCACCTCGGTGCCGTGCCGGGTGAGCGGGACCACTCCGACAGTGAGCCATGTAGGACGCTGCCCGCGCAACCGGCTGCCGTTAGCGAATTGTGCGTGCTGTCGGTTCCGCGCATTAGCATCCCGACCATGGGGGCGAAGAAGACTGATGACGGCTCGAGCATCATCTGGGCAATTCTGTTGTTTCTTCTCTTTATGGTCGTGGCCTGGCCCTACTTCCTGGGGACCTGGCTGGCCGTGTCACTAGGTGCGAGCAACCCGTCCACAGCGAGGTCGGTGACCGGGTGGGTCCTGGAAGTGCTGTGGCTGGGCTTGTGGGTGTGGTTCGGCGTGTGGGCGTGGCTTGAGAACAAGCGGAAGCAAGACGAAGCCCGTCGTCTGGAGCTCCTCGCGCAGCAACGCAAGCGGGAGTTCGGGTCGGCTGGCGCGCGTCTCTATGAGCAGGCGGATGCGTCGGTGTCGAAGATCGCTGCATCGGAGGCCGCCCGGACGGGGTGGCTCGGTGATCCCGCTGATTTCGACTTTCGAGTCGATTTGGAGGCGATCGCCTCCAATCTGCGCCGGGCCGAGAAGATCCGCACCGTCACCGCGGACGCCTCGTCGATCCGCGACTTCAGCCCCGCCGACAAGCAGATGCTGCACGACGCGAAGGTCGAGATCGCCAAGCTGGAGAACTCGGTGAAGCAGCGCGTCGACCTGATTGGCAAATGCGAGCAGCAGACCGTCGACATCGACCGTGCCCTGCGCGAAGAACGCGAAAGCGATGTCATGGCCAAGCGGCGCGAGGACTTACGCGGCCGTCTCGGCCCGATCCTCTACGGATCGCAGAAGATGCCGATTGACAGCCCTTCAGAATCTGCTGATGTGGTCACGGCGCGCGCCACAGCCTTCCACGAACTCAAAGCCCTCATCGACAAGCACCGACTCGATGCGGCGAACGACTAATCCTTTGACAGGTCCAAACAACGTCTGGCGGCAAATCTGCGGCCCACTAGCCGTGCCCGGCGTCGCTGTAGAGCTCTGGGGCGTGGGCGTGGGCGTGGGCGTGGGCTGGCCGGCTGCGGGCGCGTCCGCGAAACGGTGTGGGCCCCGTAGGGGCCTAGCCCGGGTCTGCCGGGTGGCCAGGCTGTTGGGTCGCGGCCGTTCGCCGAGGTAGCCCTGGAGCGAGCCTTGGCTCGGAGTCGGGCCCGCGCAGCTGGCCAGCTGCTGCTGGTGGCGGCCGGCGGTGGGGGAGTTGTGGACCGCTGGGGCTTGGAGCGCCCCCGTCGGGGCCCCGGAGGGGCCGCGGCACAGGCTCCCCTCGACAGGAGTGGTTCTGACAGTGAAACCGTTGTGCGGCAGGCACTCCCGATACTAACGCGACAGTCGAACACTCTCACGATAAGAAGAACACCGTATAGGCGCCGGCCGCCAGGCCGGCAGCGGGACGCCGGAGGCGGCACGCTCGCGAGGGAGGCGAAGCCGAGCCGCGAACACGAAAACCATTGCAAGACAGTATGATAGAGCTATAACAACGGCGAAGCCGGGAATCCACTACAAACACGAAACCCGTTGCAGCACAATGCAAAGCGCCGACACGGGAGGCCGCAGGCCGACCAACCCAAACCGGCAACACTGAAACCGTTGTGCTACAACAACACTCGACCCGGCACAGGCGCCGGAGGCGCCGGCTCCGAAGCCCGCCCGGAGGGCGGGGTCCTCCCGGCCGGCCGAAGGCCGGGGGGGGG
>Ga0209986_10000789_pt1 | contig 31048 bp, 42 predicted proteins | sample BlataG_FD_183168 | JGI IMG/M metagenome (GOLD analysis project Ga0209986, IMG submission 183168) | Deep subsurface microbial communities from Black Sea to uncover new lineages of life (NeLLi) - Black_00105 metaG (SPAdes) (version 2) | ecosystem: Environmental > Aquatic > Marine > Oceanic >...
ACTTCCAAACACACTAAGTTGGGGGTTCAAGTCAACGTCCGCTAGTGGCCAATGCGGTCGGTCTTAAGTCAAGCCCTCCAGACAAAAAGTGGATAACCGATGGATAACTCCTTCATGGGTTCGAATCCCATCGTTGACATGATCTTCCTTTCATTTTTGTGTGCTTTTCAGTAGTACTTGTCTAACATAGTAGGCTACAGGTACAGAGTACTGTGTCCATATAGCGGTACAGGTCAGTCTTGTCATTGGGTGTTACATACGGGTCTATACCTGGTCTGATATCACATCAAGAAGAAGAAGAAGAAGAAGCTACAACTTGACTGCTCCCATTCCTCTCCACCCCACTTCCTTCCTCCTCCTCCTCCTTCTTCTTCCTGCGTCTAGCAGTCTCCAAGTAGACCAACAAGTTCCCAACATCAGCAGGACTCACCCCTCCAATGCGCCCTGCCTGCCCTACATCTCTAGGTCTTATCTTTGACAGCTTCTCCCTAGCTTCCATGCTCAATGTTTGTATGGACATATAGTCCAGCCCATCAGGCAGTCGTTTTGATGACCTTGATGTGACTACTTCCAACTGCTTGGCCTGTCTTCTGATGAAACCTTCATATTTCAATGTTATTTCAACTGCTTCTTGTTCTACTGTATCTAATACTACTGGAGAAGCATGTTCTGATGATGATGAATCTTGATGGTTCTCATCACCACCGCTGCTATTCCCAAACAAGTGGTGATAATGCACATGTGGTCTCTTCAATAAATCCGCCAACGTCACTGGTCCCGCCACTCCTTGATGAGATATCCTCTCTGCAACCACAGCCAAGTGATGATCAGGCTGCACTCTTATCCTACTTAATCTCTGTATCTCTCCAGTAATTCTCTCTTGTTTACCCTGGTGAGCTGCCCATCTGACATCATCAATCAGCCCCAACTCCCTCCCCAGTGGAGTCAATCTTTCATCAGCATTATCACTCCTCAGCAGTAACCTATATTCGGATCTACTGGTTAGCATTCTGTATGGTTCTCTGAGATCTTTAGTCACAAGATCATCAATGAGTGTGCCCAAGTAGGATGACTCTCTACTGAATGACACCATCTCCAAGCGTTGGGCTCTCCTGGCCGCATTGATACCTGCCAACAGACCCTGAGCAGCTGCTTCTTCATATCCAGTTGTACCGTTGAGTTGTCCACTGAAGAACAGTCCCTGAATGCGCTTTGTTTCCAAGGTAGAATGGCATTGGTTGGCAGGAAGGTAGTCATACTCTACTGCATATGCAGGCCTCAGCATTCGGCAGTTTTCTAGGCCAGGCAGAGATCTGAGCAGTGGGAGTTGCAGCCTCTCTGGCAGTCCAGTTGAGAATCCTTGGACATACAATTCTGGAGTGGTTCTGCCTTCTGGTTCCAGGAAGATCTGGTGACTTTCTTTATCAGCAAATCTGACAATCTTATCTTCAATGGAAGGACAGTACCGTGGTCCTGCAGCATCCACCCAGCCGCCATACACTGGCGCCTCTTGGAGGTTTTCTCTGATGATGGTGTGGGTAAGGGCGGTGGTACGAGTGAGATGACATGGTAGTTGAGGTCTCTCTATGTGAGATGAAGCATCAGTGCTAAACCATCTGACATCTTCATCACCTGGTTGTTCCTCCAACCCTGAAAAGTCAACTGTTCTCTTGTCAACACGAGCTGGAGTTCCTGTCTTGAGCCGGTCGGTTTCAAAACCCAAGTCACGGAGAGCTTCAGTGAGGCCATGTGCTGGTGCTTCTCCTGCTCTGCCTGCTGGCATTGATTGTCTTCCTACCCATATTATCCCATTCATGAATGTACCTGTGGTTAAAACTGCAGCTGAGCATTTGAAAGTGATGCCAAAGTATGTCCTGACGCCAGTGACAGTGTCGTTGTTGCCGTCCAGTTCCAGACCCACTGCCATGCCTTCTCTGATGTCCAAGTTGGGAGTTGATTCTAAAACTCTACGCATTACTGCAGAGTATTCTAATTTATCAGTTTGAGCACGAAGAGCCCAGACTGCTGGGCCTTTGGAGCGATTTAAGACGCGTTTTTGGACGTAGCATCGGTCTGCCATTCTGCCTATCTCTCCGCCTAAAGCGTCGATTTCGTGGACAAGCTGGGACTTGGCTGGGCCACCTACTGCTGGATTACATGGCTGCCAAGCTATACGGTCTAGATTCAAGGTGAGGAGGAGGGTCTTGCAGCCCATTCGAGCAGAAGCGAGGGCAGCCTCGCATCCGGCATGGCCTGCTCCGACAACGACGACGTCATAGTGTTCCTCTCCGTCAGAGGCATAGCTAGCGGTGATGGTACTTTTTATTGATGTATGACGCCTTGAAGGTTTACTAAGGATGTCGATATATTGTATAGAGCCATAAAACGAAGAATTTGTATGTAATTTGTTGGTGAATCGCTGGGGATGTAAGCAAATCTTTGTATATAAACGTTGTCTTTGGCTAAACTCTGTAGATATAGCATGTAACTTCATCTTTGCAAGTTCTAAATTATATTACTAATTGCATCAATGAGCATGCATGTTATATACCTGGCCACCGTTGGACGATGCGACCGCCCTCTCTTCTCTCTTCTTTCGAAACAACCTGCGCATCCACTCAACCTATCTAACTTGTTTCTTCTCCAACTTACAAACACTTATGCATACATTCAATCTCTATCCAACATCCAAAAATCAAAGATTACTACCCCCATTCCCTCCCCATCACTATTATAATCATTATTTTAATCTGATATCCTTATCTCTGCTCCCAGGACCTCCTTCACCTGCTCATACGTCACAAACGCAATTGCAATAGATGGCACCACTTTCAAATAATTAGGTGCCAGTCCTTTAAACAGCGCCTGCATCCCTTCCTCTTGCACTGTCCTGGCAAAACAATCAGTCATTCCTCTATACGCAATGGCAGACCCATGATCAGCATGCAGTGATTTGGCCCCTTGCCACCCAGATACCTGCAATCGCCGTCTGACCACATCAAAAGGATATGCCACAGTTTGACCAGTGGTACCAGCTACAGCTCCACAACCCAGTCTTATTGCAATACTCAGCTCTCTATCATCTTTAAACCCGTACGCTTTAATGATCACATCCTTTAATGTTTCATAAACTGCAAAGTTCAGACCGACATAGGGCACGACGCCAATGACGCTAGGCAGCCATCCCCTCCATAATGCAAACAGCCCTTCTTCTCTAATTATAACTCCAGCAGCGTGCAACATGCCTCTATACTGAGGATTTAAGCTGTCTTGTATAGTTATACGACCACGTACCATATCTAACGGGTAGGTTGCAGACATGCCGACAATCCCTGCCCCAGCGCCTGCTGCCAGTCTCAACATTGGAGTGAGTTGACCGTCTTCCCCTCTGTCCATTAACGCGTGGGATATCTTTCTGCTGAGCTGTTCATAGGTAAGGAATTTAATTGCTGAATTGGGGATGATACGGATGCAGTTTAGTCCATTGCCTTTGAACAGGCCACGAATGCCTTCAGATCGCCACATTCGGAGGGTGCCTTGCATTACTCCAGTATAGACTTTTTCATTGCCTTGGATTTGCATTAGAATCTGTGATAGTAGGGGGAGGGGTAATATTAGGGTTAGATTTGATGTAGTTCAGCTAGTAAGAGTAGAGATTGTAGAAAGAAAATAAAAAGACCTACCTTTAAGCGCTCAAGTGGTGCCACAGCTGTTCGGCTCCTGTGTTTGAACGTAAAGGAGAGTAGAAGGGGGGCGGTTAGATGAGATATAATTGTCACTGTGGTTATATGACACATGGATGTAGTGTAAATAACGTACACTGCACCAGCAACACCGCCAGCTAGAAGGGACTTGGTAATCTGTGGAGGAGGAGAGAAGAATGTGTGTGAGAGGGAGCGGGGGCAAAAGCACTTGGTCTAAACACCTTGGTGGAAAGGAAGTGAATGGAGTGGTATTCTCACCTGTCCCCAAGTGAGGCTTTTCCTTTCTCCAGACATGATGGCCTAGATACAGAGTCTATCGATAGTAAAGTGCTAATCAGATGCTTAAGAATCACCCAAAACCCTCCTAGACGATTCCCTAGAAGTGAGAGACTCTTTTTCAAGCGATGAATATTTTAAGCTTAGCCTCGTATCTCTGCACCTTGTTTCTTAAGAAATTCTTGTTTAAAAAGCTATAGTGCGAGCAAGATGTTTATTTTGGAAAGAAATTAAAAAGGTTTGCAACACAACCCTGTGCAAAACCCGTGTGTATCCTAGTTGCTGAGTTGCCAAGGCCGACGGATTTCAAATACTGACACCCCTGGCACAGCGATTGATGCTGTTGTATCACAAAGGGCTTGAGCACACATACGGTGATCGTGATGAGAGATGATGATGGCACTCCAAAAACTCCTTCTCAGCTGACTGGTGTTGCAGTGACATATAGACCGGCACCACAGATGGGAGCAGCATTGGAGAAGATTATGAATGAGAGGGGAATGGATTGATCTATTTTGATGGTGTCTTTTTATGGTGTGAAAATGATGAGGTGATGGGGTGAGGCTAGCATGACCTCAGTTACTGTTCGTGGGTTTGGGTTTGGGTTGACAGTTCTCAGCAGTTTGCAAGTTGCAAGTTGCAATTTCAAGATGATTATGGAGCTTGAAATGCCTTATTCTGTTGTATTTTGTTGATAAGAGAGGATGAATGGTACTGCCCACTGGTGTTTCCTCTTCTCGGCGTCGACAGACCCCAAACGTAGGGATTACCTGAAGAAGAAGAAGAAGCAGTGTTGTCTGTTGTGTATTTGATTTAACAATAGTATGTATACTAAATTTAATGTTTCTAAAACCTATAAACTTGATTTATTCTCTATTCCAACTAAGACACCACACATAGAGAGAGGGAGAGAGAGATGAACACAACAAACCAACATCTCCTCTCCCCACTATCTCTCTCTCTCTCTCTCTCTCTCTCTCTCTCTCTCTCTCTCTCTCTCTCTCTCTCTCTCTCTGCTCCTTAATTAATCTTTCATAACACCCAGCAATTCATCATCTCTATACATGATGTACCTGTAATATATAAATAGAGAGAGAAGGTTAAATGCGATAGAAGTTGTTATACAGGTGAAGGCCACAATGGTTTAGTACTACTTACTCTTTGTCATCCAACTTGACTGGCATACCACCATACTCAGGTAACAGTACTTTATCACCTGCCTGGACAGATACTGGGATAACCTGGCCATTATTAGAGTGTCTACCTTTACCAGTTGAGATAACAAGTCCTTGAAGTATCTGTATGTTTGATTATGAGGAGTGAAGGGGGGGTGAGGAGAACGACAGAGAGAGGGTGATTGATTTGGGGCATGTCTCCTCTCTTTTTACCTTTTGAGTGGCACTTTCTGGGAGTAATACACCACCAACAGATTTGGCTGGAGGTACTATCTTCTCGACCAGTACACGATCGAGTAGTGGTATAAGCTTCTTTGCAAGACTCATGATCTTAAGATGGTGGGAAATCGGTGACTGAACGGCGAAATATATGTAGTGGAGGTAGTTGGTGAATGTTTTATGTTGTTTAGATTGCTTTGAATATGCAAAAGCGATTAAAATCCGCTGTGATTTAAGTGAACCGAGGCCTTCTGGAAGCCAGACAGTGACGGAGGTTGTGGTCGACACTCTCAAGGGGCCTTCACCTGCCCATCATTTATATTGGCTGCTTAGTTGCTCACTGAACATATCATGTCCTGGACTGTACCAATGAAGGACGTATGGTCCACTGAAGGAAAGTGCAAGTGCAAAACCAGATGCGCCTCTCAGCAGATTGTTGCCAGCGTCGAGGAAAAGGCCTTTTCCTCCTGGGAGGAGAGACTGGCCGAGAGCGGGAGAGATCGATGATTCCCTTTCTGCAATCCCTTTGATCCCTTTCATCAGCCGATCTTAACGTGTCTATGGATTGTTGTTGATTAATGAACGTCCTTAATGTCATAATTATGCTTAATATCCTTTAAGAATCGACAAACTTATAAACGGATTCAACCTAATCATCCAAACAAACAAACGAACAAATTCATAAAATCCACCTCATCTTGACACTATTCCTGCCACAATTGCTTGATTCACGCTACTACTAGATCTAAAAGGCTTCAACACCCACCCACACACCCATCATGTCAGCCTCTACTAGAAAACAGTCCCCAGCTCCACCAACCCGACGACGCACTCGTTCAAAAACCACATCAGCAGACCCATCTCCATCCAACCCCAATTCCAAAGACACCACTACCACCACCAATGGCCTACACGTCCCTCTACCATCACCACCATCAACAAGATTCAAATCATTCAGGGTACGTCTCTATTCAACACTTGTCCTCATTGCCAGCTTTATAGCCATCATCTACGCAGGCCACGTCCCGCTTATGTTTATGATCTTAGGCATACAAATGATGATGGTTAAAGAACTCTTTGCCCTAGCCCGTGTAGCTCAACAGGAACGTAAGCTCCCTGGCTTTAGATTACAGCAATGGTACATCTTCATGGTTGCTGCTTTCTGGTTGTATCTCAGATTTATCAAAAACAATCTAATGGTAGAAATATCATCAAGCGCTCAATTGGCTCGGCTATTTGGCTGGCTGCTGAAACGACATACCATCTTGTCCTTTACACTCTATATAGCTGGCATGATGTCTTTTGTGCTCACATTAGAAAAAGGGATGTATACCTACCAGTTTACTCAGTTTGCCTGGACGCATATGATTCTGTTAGTGGTCTTCTTACCAAGTTCTTGTTTTGTGAGCAACTTGTTTGAAGGGATGATTTGGTTCCTACTCCCAGCAGCACTAGTTATAGTAAACGACATAGCAGCGTATCTGGCTGGCTTCTTCTTTGGAAGAACCCCACTTATTAAATTATCTCCTAAAAAGACTTGGGAGGGGTTTATCGGAGGATTTTTAGGAACGGTCATTGCTTCATGGTACCTGGCACTTTTTATGAGTAAATATAGGTGGCTGACATGTCCTAGAACTGATCTGTCTATCTGGCAGCCAATGGAATGTGTAGAAGCACCAGATACATTCAAACCTCATCTATACACTGCGTCAACTATTCTAGACTGGCTGGCACCTGAAAAGTCCAAGTCCATCGCGCCCTACCTTCCTCAATGGGTCTTGGACGACGACAGGTTTTCATTTGTAGCGATGCCCATGCAACTGCATGCTGTCATGCTTGCAATGTTTGCATCTAGTATTGCCCCATTTGGAGGTTTCTTTGCTTCTGGATTTAAAAGAGGGTTTAAGATTAAAGACTTTGGTCAGAGCATCCCAGGCCATGGTGGGGTGACTGATAGATTTGATTGTCAGGTAGTAATGGCAGCTTTTTCATACGTGTACTATTATACATATGTGTCCAGATCAACTATTTCTTTAGGAGCGGCATTGTCTTTGGCAGCAAAGTTGACGATTCAGCAAAGGTTGGAGTTGTTGGATCACCTAACTAATGTGTTGGTGGGGGAAGAAGCGCTGCCAGTGGAGTTGGGGGAGGAGATAGGGAGGCATGTACATAATGAGCTGGGTGCACATTGATTAGATTAGATAGAAGTAGGGAATATGTATACATTTGTAATGTAGCAGTAGCAAGTATTAGTGCAAGAATGAAAGGGTAACAAAGATACAGGAAAGAAGAGGAGGAAATGAAATTGAGGGGGGAGCGGTGGGGTGAGTACAAGAGAGGGAGAGGTGGAAAGTTTGTCTGATAACAATTTCGAATATATGCTAAGCCCCCATCGAAATCATATGATCACATTGAAGTTATTTAACTTCTTACACCTCGCATGCGACTGAACTTTAAATCTCTAATGTTGCATCCCTTGTCATCTTGTTCTCGGAGGACTATCAGAACGGCTGCTGCTCCTTCTAGATCTCAAAAGAATGTAGCAATTCAAACCTTACCTATTCTACGCAATCGTCTGCTGCGTCAATACAATAGTAAGTCCACCGCTCTTTCTGCCCCCATACACACCACCACATACCTCTTTCCCCAGTGTACAAAATACGAACCCCCCACCCCACCCCCCACCCCCCTTCTTTCGCATATAGAAACAACAATCGTCAGTAAAAATAACAATACAGAAGATGAGAGTGAAGAATCTTCTGATGACGACGAGGTTGAAGGTGTAGGAAAAGTCAAAAAGACTGTCGTCAGCTCAGAACGAAAGAGCAAGTCTTCAGTGAAGGGCAAACGGAACAAAAAAGCAAGCGAAGCTGCTGCTGCTGCTGCTGCTATTGTTGAAGCTGAAGCTCAGGTACAAGTTGAAATAGTAGCAGCAGATGAAGATACTAGAGATGAGTATCAAAAAAAGGTTGCTGAACTCTTTGAATTTGACACAGAAGGGTACGTGCTTCTTCGTCTTCTCCTGCTTTTCTCTCTCTCACCGCCTTACAAGCTAACCCCTGCCCCACCATATACTTTACTATAGTACTAAGATTCCCAAGTATGACGCATATGCACCAGAAGATGGCACAGCCACTTGGTGGAGCTTGAGAACCAAATCAGGCCGCCAAAACCAAGTGGTACAACTCTTAGAAATCCGATCCAGAGGCAGTCCCCACCTCCCTTATGAAGATTCTTGGGTCCCCACTAAGCGCATTCAAGCTTGGAACCCTAAAACAGAAAAAATGGGCAACAGAACGTTAAAATATGGCGACGGTGATTGGTTGTTGTTAAAAGCCAAAATGACGGAGCAATTGCTGGATTTATTGAAAAAAGACCAAAACTATATGGGCCTCAGGGAGAAGGAAGTCTTTCAAGGAGTGGAATTCCCTAGACCGTGTTCTCCTGCTATCATAGATGCTATCAAGAAATGGGAGGAGGACAAGACCTCTCTGAGTGAGGAGGAAGTGCGCGCTGAAAAGGGCCTGCAGCCTGCAGTGGTGATGGATGAAGCTTATGTGAGGGAGCTATTGAGGATGGAGGAGGAGAGGAAAGAAATGAGGCGTCGTGGACGTAGGAGTTCCGAAGATTGGTACTCTAGAGAAGGAGAAAAAGAAGGAGAGAGAGGAGAAGGGAGAGACAGGCAACAAGGAAGAGATAGAATGCCCTCCAGGTACGGTGACAGTTCTCCTGATAATGATAATGAGGATACAGGTTATGGAGGATGGTTTGATGGTAGCAGTGGTGGTGTCAGTGCTGCTGCTGAATTGGTGAACTTTGATGCTGACATTAATGCTGCTGCTGGTGCTGATGCTGCTGGTGGTGGTGGTGGTGGTCTTGACTTTTCATTTGATGACCAAATTGAGGTTGGTGATGATAATCCTACTCCTATTGCTGGTGGTGGTGGTGGTGGTGGGTGGTTGGGTGATCTTGATGATGGTCTTGAAGACATGTGGGGAGAGCACCCTACTATTGATGATAGTGATAGATTTGGTACTACTGATATGTATAACCCTAGGAAGGACAGATTTGATGCTCCCAGTCCACCTCCAAGAGAAAGAAGAGAGGAGAAGAGAGAGCCAAGGAACGAGTGGGGTCAGGATAGAGAGGGGGACAGAAGAGGTAACAGGGGAGGTGATGATCTATCTTGGTGGGATGCAGTAGATGGTGATACTGAAAATATTGGTACTACTAGTACTCATACTGGTGATAGATATTATGGTGATGATGGTGGTGGTGGTAAAGATGAGGATAGAGGAAGTAGAGGAAGGGGAAGAGATGATGATGATAATAATAATAATAATAATAATAATAATAATAATAATGGTGATGATTGGTTTGGAGGAGGAGGGGTAGTGGTGAATGATGATATGTGGGGAACGGAGTATAGTACTAGTGGTGGTACTACTAGTGTTGCTAAAGTATTTCCTGGAGCCAAGGTGAGGGTGGTGTCAGGATCATTTGCTGATTTTGAAGGGACAGTGGTAAGAGTGGAGGAAGGGGGCATCGGTAGTGGTAAGGTGGAGGCTGAGTTGGATATATTTGGAAAGATGACAAGAGTGAGTCTGAGTGAAGGCCAGTTTGATGTTGAAGATTAGAGGGGAAGGAAGGGTGATGTAAAGATGATATAGATATTGCATGTTGAAGATAAAAGTTGCAGAGAGAAGGTTTTGGGGAAAAGAATGGCGTGGCGTGGTCGGGGAGTGGTTGTTCTTAATGCGTGTCGTGACTATGGACATCAAGCTGATGAACTATACGTAGAGAGTCTATATAACGTCATACACGTGTGAATATTTACTATTACTGGGGGATTGCACTTGCAAACATTGGATTTCTTGATCATTTTAGGTCCCCAGCTTTTCTCCGTGAAGTACCACAAACATAACAGTAATGAGCGCAGAAGATGACATGGAGCTAGATCTAGAGGCAGAACTGGCAGCAGCTCTTGACGAACAACTCGAGGAAGAAAACAATCAACCAGCTCCACCGACAACCACCGACCATGCCCCCATCAATTCCACAACATTAGCACCAATTGCCCCTGGTGTCCAACCACCTGAAAGACCAGATAACCCAAGAGCAGCTATATTAAGGTTGGTAATAACTTTATAGTAACTCTAGCACATTTCCGCTTCTTGCCCCCATCATTCCTTCTCAACTTTCCCCCCTCCCACCTCTATCACTAACAGTACTGTTGTTGGACAAATGACAGAAGATCAGTTGGATAGATATGAAGCATTTAGAAGATCTTCATTAAAGAAACCAGTGCAACGGGTAAGTATATTGATAGAAGAAGAGTGCATTCTTGTTGTTTATTGATTGTTTCTTTTTTGATTCCTTGATTCCCACCACTCCACACATGTATATGTACCTAACTACTTACAGTTAATACAACAAGTGGCTGGAGCACCACTAAAACCTCAAGACAAGACATTAATCGCCCTAGCAAGTATAGGAAAGACACTAGTAGGTCAGATAGTTGAAGAGGCAGTGAAAATTGCAGAAGAGAGAGGGGAAGGGGGTGCCCCACTGCAACCTACACATATAGTGGCTGCATATGAGAAATTAAGGGATGGAGATCAGGCTGATTGTGCTATTAATAAACCTAGATTGATGTTGTAATGATGTGTGTAGATAGATATGGTGAGAATAGAAGGAGGGTATTGTTGTCTTGTTGTTGTTCTCTCTCAGTGAGCAGTGTGCTCTCTCACCTCCAGTTTAAACTGCTGTGTGAGGGGCGCTGTGTGTGAGTGAAATACAGGGAGAGCGAGAAGCGAGGAATCAAATGCAGCATAGTATTAAGAAATCAAGTACTGTTCAACAGATTGCTACAGAGGTTGACGTTATACTCCAAGTCTCCGTCTGAAGACTGTTAGCTTGAATTTTTTGAATTTGCCTCGTTAGGACTTGTCTATAAAATAGCAAGGATCTTGGAGCTCCAAATACGCATATATTATCATTGAATTGCTAGCGGTAGCATTACTGAGAAGCCTAGAAGGAAAATGACAGCGATCTCAGTGACCAACGTCAATGTTTTAGACAACCCAACCCAGGTCACCAACCCATTGCAATTAGAAATACAGTATGAATGCCTCTACAATTTAGAAGATGGTAAGTTCCAACACTCCACGTTGTTTCAAAATCAAACTTCATTCCTCTCTCTGATCGCCTCCGTTCACACACACCCAACCAACCCCCCCTCCAGACCTGGAATGGAAGCTCACCTACGTGGGTTCTGCAGAGAGTGAGAAGTACGATCAGACCTTAGATACCATCTATGTAGGGCCTGTAGCTCCTGGCCAATATCGCTTTGTGTTCCAGGTAAAGAATGACAGACAGTACACACCCAACCGTTTTGTCGATTTTTTGGTTTAGTTGTTATTCTTGTGTCTTCCTCCTCATGCTCTCTTCTATTCTAAGACTCCTCTCCTCTCACGTCCCTCCCACCTCCCTCTCTCTCTCTCTCTCTGTATATATACAGGCGGACCCTCCTGACTTCTCCAAGATCCCTCCTGAAGACATCCAAACCACGGTCATTCTCCTCACATGCGCCTACAAAGGCCAGGAATTCATCAGAGTAGGGTACTACGTCAACAATGAATATACAGATGAAGCATTGCGTGAAGACCCCCCTGACAATCCTATTGTGGATAAATTGATGAGGAATATTTTGGCTGATAAACCTCGAGTTACCAAGTTTCCAATCAATTGGGGAAATGAAGTTGCTGGTGGGGATGGGGGTGATGGTGGGGGTGATAATGAGCAACAGGAGCAGGAGCAGCAAGAGGAGGAGGAGGAGGATGCTATGATGGAGACTGAATAAGAAGAAGAAGTAAAGGTTGGCAATTGAAGGAGATGGAGGAGGAAGGGAGATTAAACCTAATTTACAGGTTTTGAGTTTTGCAAATAGCTATATTGGTACATGTGTGTATGTAAAAAAAACAGTAAATATTGTGAGCAGTAATGATTTTAATCTGCATCACTATTATTTATGCTGCTGTTGTTGTTGGGATAGAGCTGCCGCCATGGTTTGCATCAGCGCTGGATTCTGTTGCAGCATCTGAGCCAGCGTTGCTGGATCAATTTGTAGTTGCTGTTGCTGAGGAGAAGTAACTATGTCATTAGGTACTGCTATTGGTTGCACATTAAAAATAGGAGCAGCAGCAGCAGCAGCAGCAGCAGCAGGAGGAGGAGGAGGAGGAGGAGGCGGGAAGATATCATCTGGATTTCTAGGTAGTAGGAAATAGAGGGAAACTTCACCCATTTGTAATAGACACTTAGATTCTAATCTAGCTGGTGCGTCACCTGGTACATATGGGGTGCCATTGACTGAGACACCATTCTTTCCAAGGACTTCTAGCTCGAATTCGTCTGAGAATGATCAAGTAGAAAAGGGAGAGGGAGAAGGGGGTGAGAGAGAGAGGTGTGAGAGAGAGGGGGGAATGGGTAGCAAGGCAGGTCGAGAGAAGAGAAGAGAGATGATACATACTTGATTTGAAATTGTAGTATATGCGTGCATGCTGTATGAATGAAGATAAGGAGTGGTGGGGGAGAGAGAGGGAGATTGTGAGAAGGAGAATGGCGTGTGTAGTGGAGCTGGGAAATTGGTAGAGCAAGACGGGGAGGCGCGTCGGTGTTGCTCTCTCTATGCATTTTCTGCTCACCTGTCGGGAGAGGCTCATGAGGTCGCCAAGAACGAGATCGTTGGTGCTGTTCTTGCTCTTTCTGCCCATGACAATGCTGTACTTCTTCATGACGAAGTCGACATTGTCACCTACTAGTTTAGCGAATCCACACCCTTGAATGCGTTGATCATTGTCAGTTATTGCCATAATTGATAATTTTAAGCCTTTCTCTGTAACTATAAGATATAACTAGTTGGTATGATTCAAAATCAAGTGATAATTAACAGCTTTGATGTGCAAACCATTCATTTAAGTTGCTCGAGCAGGAGCTCCTTTGGAAAAGGGATATCCCTGTTTTTTCCAAATAAAAATATGGGAAATTCAATCTGGGCGGGGCATACAATTCAAATTAACTACATGTATGCATTAATACGGTACGTAAAGGTGAACTTTTGATGCGATGACCTTGTATTTATACAAGGGAATAGAGCAATCCCCAGATCAATTACTTCCATGGATGACGTAGTAAGCACAGAATTAGAGGCTCTGCAACACACATACGACATTGGAGACCCGTCTATAGTACACAAAGATGACGGCACCAGGGAAATTCTTCTCGAAATGTTCCCCAGAGACATCAGGGAAGAGCACAAACGCTTCTGCTCCGCTTCACTCCTCATCGCCTTCCCGCCCTCCTATCCAGACTCTCCGCCTATCATCTCCATCACTTCCTCTACTGGCATAGGTAAACCCACATTATCTGAATTAGAGGCAGCAATACGCAATACAATAGATTTTTGTCATGGAGAGCTCCTATTAGGCCTCATATGGGAAGAGGCATCTGACTTTCTCCTTCTCCACAACACCCCAAGTGGCACCTGCTCTATTTGTCTCCACCATCTCAATGCCACAACATCGTCATCGTCAAATGGTCAACTTACTCCACATGTAGCAAAATTACCAACATGCAGTCATTGCTTCCACATGTATTGCTTCTCAGCCTGGTACTTATGGCAGCAAAGAGCTATGGAGGTCAGAGAGGAGCAGGCTATAGAGGAACTTGGTGGGCTGCTGGCACCTGAGAAACTGAATGAAGAAGGAGTGGTGAGAGAGGATGGTGGCCCTTTTATAGTGTTTTGTCCGATGTGTAGGGCGAAGAATAGACCATCTGATCTTGAGAGATGTTTTGGGGAGGCTTTGGGTGCTGCTTCTTTAGATGCCTGGGTTGATGGGTGAGGAGAGAAAATGGTGGTTGAGAGGGAGATCTCTGGAGACGGCGGCCGATGAAAGGATGAAAGGTTGATTGAACGAATTGGAGCGAGAAGCGGGAGTGGCTTGTATAAATTAATTAAAGTTTTAGTAAATTGGATAGATATAGACACCATGGCTGACGATAAAGCAAAGAAGGCAAGCGTCAAGGAAGGTGGTAAAAAAGGAATCGATCTGGATGGAGTGTCTGCTACCGGCGGCGTCATGTTCTTTAACTTGGTAAGTGGATATCACGAGTGTTGGATGTCTAACATAGAACCGTAGACTATAATTGACCTTGATTATCCACTCTGACTGCAGGCAATCGAGACTGCCAATGGTGATTTGGAGCTTTTGCAGTGCGTAATGGACGGTGCAAATGCTGAGGTTGACGAAGCTGCTGAAGAACGCAAGGGAGGCGCAGGTGCACTCGGTAAGTCTCCATAATTTTGACTCAAGTCCTTTGAATCTTCTCCCCCGACGTCACACTCATCTCTGACCGCACCACATCCCTCTCCACTCTATTATTACTTGCAGGCAAGATGTTCTTGTCTGCTGGAGACAAGCAACTGGGCATCTACTGCCACGTGCCAAAGGCGCTTGCTGAAGCTAAGGGTGTCAGCATGAAGGAATGGGTCGACGCCGTCATAGCTCCAATCAAAGACCGCTGCGAAATCGTCGAGGCTGGCGAGGAAATCACCAAAATTGTGGCTCTAGGCAACCCAGCAGAAGATGCTTTCCCATTGAAAATGCGCGATGCAGCCATATCAGCAGGTTTTGCCTTCTTGCGTGAGAAGGGCTTGGTCCCAGCTGACGATAGCTCTGATGATGATATCAACTATGCCGAGGCCGCTGGTGTTGAATGGTAAATTGAATTGACATGTATGCATGTACGCTTTTCAACTCAAATTGTCTAGAGTATATATGTAACAAATAACACTAATCTATGATGTACAGGTACTTGAAAGAACACTTTACATTATAGCTATTTATATTATTATTAATCTAAAACTTCATCAAGTGTGGCCTATCTCCAGATTTTAATCCAAACCTGGTTGACAGGTAACCCTTGACATCAGCACTCAAACCACCCAACAATGCAGCATCCACAGTCTTCTGATTCTTAATATAGTCAGCTGGAAGCTCCTTCTTCTTCTGTTGCTCCTCAAAGAAACCGTCCGCACCACGTGCATTTCTTTCCTTCTTCTCGACGCTCTTGAAGTAGGCGTCATTGAAGCTGTCTGTTGCTACCTTGGAAACGTCCACCTTGGTGGAGGTGGCAATTACATAAGCTTGGTTGACACGGCGCAATGGCACACCGTTGAGTTTGAAAGGACCAGAAACCAAGAGGAGACCTGATTCCAGCTGCTTGAGGAACACTACGCGTTTGCCCTTGAAACGACCTGCCAGGAGGATAAGAACAGTACCTGGAGTGATGGAGGCACGGAGCTTTGTTGGTTTCTGCTTGAAACGGCGTGGAATGGGTTGCGGGACATCCTCTGCAGTGTAGAACTTTGCTGTCTTGCTACTGTCACCGTCGGCCTTCTTTGCTTGCTTTGGGTGGGTTGGGAGCTTGCCGCCATTCTTCTTCTTGATGGCCCAGAGACCTCTGCGATGGGTGGAGATGGGGGCGTAGTGGGGTTAGTCTGGATGGTTTATGGTGGTCAATTGATGAGGAATCGAAGAATAAGGCGTTCTCTTCAAGCCGTCACTGTAAAACAGTGTGATGATGCAGTGATGGAGGGGAATAATAATGTTTCCCTGTGTTCACACCGTCATCTTCGGCTTGATACAGAACACATTTCCTTTCTAATTTGAAAGGATGGCTTTATTTTCTCTAGTTCTTACCTGCGATGGTAGGACTTGGACCTCCCTTGAGCAGGGATGCTACGTGCTACTTCTTTCACCATTATGTGGCCTCTGTCTATGATTGTAACTCGATTGATATGGCAGCGTTAGAATGGTAATGATTGGCGTTAAATAGCGGAAGTTTTTGCTCATGAAAACAGCTTGGAATAGGATGCCTGGGACGATTGTCGTCGTGCGAAAATTTGTTCTTGGGCTCATTTTTCAGGCTGTTTATGGGATGTGCAGCAAACTTAAATCATATAATAGTATAGATAGTAAATTCAAGATGGGAGGTGAAAACGTTAGGTGCGTCAAATGGCTGCAGTAGCAAATTTCTTTCATCATCACCATCTTTATATTAAAAACGACTTCCATATTCATTAAACGTCTTTTTACTGACACCCGCTAATCACTGTTATACATATGCAGGTTGTACGTCACTGGACAGTTCCTAGGATACAAGAGGTAAGTCATCACAGAGGGCACCAATCATTTGCTTGGCGAATCACTCCTTCTTCCCTTTATTCAGCTCACTTCACGCTTGCCACCGTGCACCATCACATTAACCCATCTAACCCTCCCTCCATTTTCAAATCTACAGGAGCAAAGTAAACCAATATAACCACACGTCGCTCATCAAGATTGAAGGCGTCGCCTCCAAGCCAGAGACTGAGTTTTATTTGGGAAAGAAAGTTGCTTACATCTACAAGGCTAAGACAGAAAAGAAGGGCAGCAAGTTCCGTGTTATTTGGGGCAAGGTCACTCGCGCACATGGTAGCACAGGTACCATCAGAGCTAAATTCAGGAAAAACTTGCCTCCCGCTGCCATTGGCGGAAGGGTGAGAGTGATGCTTTATCCATCCCGTGTTTAGATAATATGAATAGAAGACTTACAAGTGTAAATTGGTAACACCAATACCATACTCAAACGATTAATTCTATTTCAAGTATTTACGTTTATCTCCGTTGATTTCATTTCTTTCAATTCTATTCAACGAAAACTGGCCTGTCCAGACCTCCCTCTGCCTCTTCCCCTCTTCCTCATCCCCTCGCTCAATCTATCGCTCTTATCAGCCAACTCCCACAACTCCTCCGCCTCCTTCCCCAACTCCTTCCACACCCCACTCCCCCCTATCCTCCAGTTCCAATTACCCCCCGCCTTCCCTGGAGTGTTCATCCTCGCCCCATCGTCCAGCCTCATTACATCTTGCATTGTAGACACTGCAGTCCTTGCCACTGAGGTATAGGCAGAATGAATAAACGCCCATGAAATATCATCACCAGTCATACCTAGATATTTCCTAATAAGTGTCTTTTCAGACGGTGTAGCACCTTGTTTCCACCATCCCAGTGCTGTTTGATTGTCGTGGGTGCCGGGGTAGACAAAGCAGTTTTCATACACATTATGTGGTAGGTGGGTGTTGGAGGGGCCCCCTCCCCATGCAAACTGCAGCACACACATACCTGGAGCTGATATCTCTTCTCTGAGTTCCACAACATCAGGTGTGATGACTCCCAGGTCTTCGGCCAGGATTGGTATTTCCCCCAGCGCAGCATCCAAAGCATCAAACAATCCCACCCCAGGACCACGTTTCCACTTTCCATTCATTGCAGTCTCCTCGTCAGCATCCACTGCCCAGTAGCCAGCAAATGCTCTGAAATGATCAACTCTAGTCTCATCATATAAAGACAGAGAACGCTGGAATCGTTGTATCCACCACCCGTACCCTTCCGCAGCGTGAGCCTTCCAGTCATACAGGGGACTGCCCCACAACTGGCCAGTGTCGCTGAATGCATCGGGAGGGACACCACTGACCAAGGCAGGTTTTCTATCTTCTGTTAATTCGAATAAATGTTGGTACGCCCATACATCTGCACTTTGTCCCCCCACATAGATGGGCATATCTCCACCGACTGAAATGCCCAGTGAATTGGCATATGCTTTGACCTTCCTCCAGCATCTGTCAAATAAGAATTGAATGGCAATAAATTGATCAATTTCAGCAGCATACTTTGTTCTCATCGATTGTAATAATGTTGGGTCTCTGGCTCTCAGTTCAACAGGCCAATCCCACCACATTTCATCTTTTAGATCGGGCAGCTCTGACAAGACTTGAAATAACGCAGATTCCTCAATCCACTGGTTGCTGGCTCTAAACACATCCATTTCTTCTCTAAGTCCCTGCATGCTGCTTTCACTCAACAATCTTTCTGCAGATATTGTTAATAAGGGTTTTTTCATTTCATATACAGCGTCAAAGTCAGCGTGGCTGTTCTCTGCCTGTGGTTCTGGCATCTCTTCTGCTTTCAACAGGCCCAGGGTGTGTAGATCATCTAGAGGGATGAGGAGAGGGTTGCCACATAATGCGTCAAGTCCAGAATAAGGTGACCAGTACTTTTTTTCTGGAGGTACTAAAGGTAGTACTTGCCATAGCTGCAGTCCACTGGCAGCCATCCAGTCTAAAAAGGCTAAGGCTTCGTCCCCAATTTCTCCAATGCCGTACTTGCCAGGAAGAGAGGTGGGATGGAGGACGACGCCAGCTCTTCTCTGCTTGGAGGGTGCTGATGGAGGGGAGCCATACTCTACTGGGAGATCGTGACCAGGATCGTCGGGGAAAGCAGACCATGGGTCGGCCGCTGCAGCTGTGGTTGTGAGGGGGCGGCAAGGAAGGGGGAGGGAGGAAGAGCGGTGGCCATGCCAGTGGCGGTGTGAAGAATGAGATTGGTGGGGTTTGACGAAGTCTGCGGCGATGGATTGCCGGTTGATATCGCATCTAGTGCTTTGATGGTATTTGAGTGTTTTGATCATCGTTTTTATGGATGGAAGACGGGGTTTTGGTGGTTGCAATTAAACTATTGATGAATTTCTTGTCGATTCTGTTGTTTAGAGAGGCGATAATCACCGTTGAGTCTTAATGTTGGTATTAATTACTCTTGATCGGTGATATCATTGTAATATCACGATAGAAATGAAACCTGGCTAGGTCTCTCCTCTTTTACTCCGCTCGCACATTTCTCCAAAAACTGAGCAACGCTGCCGCCACCTGGCATCGTTCTTAACAAAGCTGCTTGCATCTATGGCATCTTTTTTGCAAATCCAGCACATATCACACATTAACAATTTACAAGCTCCATGCACAATAATGCCTTCATCAGAACCCTAATTCCTCTTCTAAAATGAATGTATCTCAACTTCAGTTGGGTGTATCCAGAGCTGCATGCCTTTCTTTATACACTTAAATAAAGCACGTCATCTGACCCCTTGCCATATAGATTCAAGCACCAATAGACATATATCTATAGATATCTATAGATAGGTCTCCACTAGATGGAAAGTATATTCCAACTGTGTTTTGGTGTTGGAGCGACTTTTGACACAACATTGAATGGACTGGGGGAATGGTTTAAATTGTAGCATATCCGCTCATTAATCCATAGTCTAAGGGTTTATGTGACGAGATACGTTACACAAAGCGTGTATAGAATATTCATGTGAGATTTGGAGGCGAGTATTTTACGTTGCAAAGCAAACATGGATGCCAATCCAAACGATGCCCCAGATATAAATTTCGTCGCTGCTATGCTGCGTGGTGAACAGAAAAATACATTCCATAGACGCCATACAAATCGTGGATACCGCCAATCGCGCCAACCGAGACAACAACCCACCAACAAATCCCCCCGACGGCGACCTTCCGCCCCTCCTCCTGCTGCTGCTGCCTCCTCCCTCCCCAGTAATCGGTCAACCTCCAAAGCACTACATTGCTCTGTCTGTGATGTCTGGGTCCCAAACAAGGGTGATATATGGGAGACACATATAGCAGGCCTTCGCCATAGAAGAGAGAAACTATCCTTGGACATACATGGTGAAAGAGGGCACGTTGTTGTTTCTCAATTTGAAAACCCCGACACCGCACAACGAACAGCGCAACGATGGCAGACGGGCAAGGAATATACGAATAATATTAATAACAATAGTAACAGAGGGCACTATATTTGGCAAGAAGAAGATTCACCAGGTCCTTCATCTATATCTGGAAACACCGGCACCATTCTTAGCAATGACTTGTATACAAAACTAAAAGCGCTGTTGTATCAAACAGCAGGCAATCCAGCACGATATTGTGAAATAGAAATGGTCGTAGCCCGCCCCTTGCAAGAACCAAGTCCATTGTACATGGTTAAGCAAGATCATGAAGGACAGATTTTTATGAGACGGCTAATGAAAAAAATACAAGTGTTGGCTGATGATAGAGAGCTGCACAAGCACATCGTATTAGATGGAGGTACGTTCTTTGTGTCGGATTCTTTTTTTATGTACAGTGTTTTTCTTTTGAATTTCTGTACACACTTTGCCAATCCCTATCCCTTTACTTCCAATCCTGACCTTTTTTCCCTCCAACATTTGAAATGTACACGCACACACCCACACACAGATCCAATCAATCACAAGCTCAATTGGATACCTTTCTGGGCTGCCGTGGTATGCCTGTACCTAGATACATTACGCTCTTGCAGAACAGTTGTAGATTCCATATACATCCAATTCCCATCCACTCCTGCAGTTCTTGCACATCCTCACCGTATGCAAGAAGTAAAGATAGCATACAATGTCATTTTTAGACACTTGAAGCATCTGGTAGAGGTCCATCCAGCTATCACATCCATCCACTGCATACCTCCTAGAATCCTGTCCATTAGTGAGTACCACCATCCTCCTGTTGGTAATTATGATGATTTATTCAAATTAGCAGATGCAGAACATAAGACAGCAATCCAGGAGGCTGCACACAGGGGTGCTGTAGATATTAGAACAGCGATGTTGTTGGGTTGGCATGCAAGAGCTGGGGAGCAATCGCTATTGCAGCTCCTACCTAGAGAGGCAATGGCTATTATTTTAGATTATGTTGCTCCATTAAGGGAATTAAAATTCAATACCAATATCTAACATATAATGTAGGTAAGAAAAAGAAAAGGAATAGTTGAGTGAAGGGCTGGTTGTAGCGATGAGTTGGCAGAGGTCAGAAATATTGGAAGCTGGGATGAAGCTTGGCTTGTTAAAATCAAAGAAATGTAAAAAAGTGAACCAACTCGTTTTTCCATGGTCAAATATATCTACACGAGTGTAAACATAGTATTATGAGCACCGCTTCATTCTCCAAAAGCAATCCTAGATTGGTTGCTACTGCCACAGTGGCAGCTACTGCAGTTACCTATGGTAAGAAGAAGGGGGCATCCTTATTACGCCTGTGTGTGTGCACCGCTATCGGCCTGCCCATAATAATCCCCCTAACAAGTTAATACTCAAGTTAACCCCATCTCTCTCTTCCTTGTTTATAAACTACTTTAGTGTTTTGGGAGCTGCGAATGAGAGCTTCGAAACGACTAGGTCATCAACCACCAACATTGTCGAGGGAATGGTTGGAGGAAACAAAGAAGATGAATACAAGTAAGCCTTTGGAATCAGATCCTGAGGTAGGAGTGTTTCTAAATCCACATTATCATAGTGTTCCTCCCTCTGGGGCAATGAGGGCAGTGGTGCATGAGGATTGAAGCTCCATGTGGGGGAAGATAGAGAGGAGTGCAACGGTGGCAGGTGAGAGATGGGGTATGCATAAAATGAATGAAGGAGAGTCGTCTGCATCTGTCTCTTTTCAATCAAGTTCTTTCATTCGTTGTTATTATTGAGACGTGTTTGTGGTTTTAGCTGGACGATCAAGATGGCTACCTTGTCACTGTTGCGTCCTATGGCGCTTTTTAACATCACATCACGATCTGTGAAGAGTATTCGTCATTTGCAGGTATAGATCGCATCTAATCATGATAAATGGAACTCATATTAAACCCTGGATGGACACAATTAACAATCTGCTCCCTCTTTCCCGCAGCCATATCAATCTGCAATCTCCCAGCACTTTGCTCGTGCTTCTTCTACCAAGGTCCAATCTACAGCTTACGAAATCCAGAAGAAGGTAAGTCATCTAATGCATTGAATACATCATCCATTGCACATTGCTCTCCGAATAATCCAGTCGATTGCATACATCCGGTCCTAACCGGCCTCTCCCCCTCCATTTTTTCCCTCTTGGATACACAGGGCTCCCCAGACTCCACAGACTTCCGCATCTTCTTCAACCAACAAGGTGTCCTCATCTCCCCATGGCACGACATCCCTCTCTTGGCTGGCAAAGGCATCTACAACTTTGTCTGCGAAATCCCCAAGGAAACTTCCGCCAAAATGGAAGCCGCCACCAAAGAGCCAAGAACCCCAATCAAACAAGACATTAAAAAAGGTAAACTGAGGTTCTACCCATACAACATCAACTGGAACTACGGTTTCATTCCTCAAACATGGGAAGACCCAGCCCACAAGAATGCTGAATGCGATGCTTTTGGCGATAACGACCCAGTGGATGTGGTGGAGGTTGGGTCCGCTACATGTGAGATGGGGGGCGTCTACCCGGTCAAGGCAGTGGGTGCGTATGCTATGATAGATGAGGGGGAGCTGGATTGGAAGGTTATCTGTATTCGTGCTGATGATCCCAAGGCTGCTCAGATTAATGACATCGAGGACGTTGAAAAGTAAGTAGTAGTTTTAGCAATGTTGTTGCTGCCGCCCAAAAGTATCTCTCTTTTCCACTCACTGACACACACTCTCTCTATATATGTATTCCCTTTCATTCTTTTCAAATTGCAGGGTAATGCCTGGTGAGCTACAAAAGGTATTTGAGTGGTTCCGTGACTACAAGACCCCAGATGGCAAGCCAGAGAATAAGTTTGGTTATAACAACAATTGTCTCAACAAGGCATTTACAGATGGTGTGATTGAAGAGACCCATGGGTTCTGGGTGAGACTTCGTAGTGGAGCTAGAGATAAGACGGATCTGTCAACCATTTAAATATTGACAGATGATATACGAAGGGTATCTTTTTGGATTTTATTATTGGATGTAAGAAGGAGTTTGATATGGCTTGAGAGAGAGGGATGGAGTAGGTGGGGTGACAGTCGAGGAGCGGAGCGGAAGGAGGGCGGGGTGTGCAAAGTCCAGACAGAGAATGGTTTAAGGAACGGTTTGTGTCACCTACAAGTCAACAAGCTTGTGGATTACTATAGTATACAATAGCTGAAAGCTTTATCTAAAGACATTCTATCATTTGATGACTAGTTTTCGATTATATTGCTGAGAAACCAGGAGAAACAACAGTGATCATGATTCCTTCCGGCACACCTTCTGCCTGGACTAGATTGCGGTACGTTTAGTATGAGCTGTAACAAGATTATTGCATCGACAGCGTTACTGTACAAGTGTATCATAGTGTCTAGAACTACAATTGATTACAAATTCTCTTTGTTTGCAGCAAAGAAGGTGCTTTAGATCCTAATAGAATAGCCAGAGCAGAAGCAGAGCAGATGATGGCCAAAATCTCGGTCTTAGAAGATCAGGTAAGACTATTTCTCTCCAAAAACTTCAACAACATCCATCTTCCCCGGCGACGCTTCCTTCCCTTCCTCCTCCTGTTCCCCGTTTATTTCCTCACCCACTCCCACCCATCCACACACACACACACACAGGTCCAAGAAGCTGAGAACAGATACGAAGAAATCTACAACGAGTATGAAAATGCCAGAAAATATTACCAAGGCATTGAAGCTCTCATGGAAAAGGCATCAAAAGACTATCTGGAAGAAAAGGGCCGATTTGTCAGCAGATTTAAATCCATGGAATCTACCATCACTCAGCTGAAAAATGAAGCCAACAGTGAAAGGACATCTCGTAGAGAAGTGGAAGCCCGACTTGCAGCTGCCAAGGAGGAAGTAGATTCTTTGGAAGCACAATTACTGCAGGAACAGGGCGCTAGGGAAGGGGTAACAAGGCAGCTAGAAGCAGAGAAGAGGTCCAAGCAAAAGGTAGAAAAACAGCTAGCAGCTGAACAAGAAGCTAAAATAAAGGTAGAAGAGCAGGCTGCTATTAGTAAGTCTGATCTGGAGGATGTAGAAAAGCAGAGGAGCAAGTTGAACACTAGTTTGCAGAATGCAGTGGCTGGGTATAGGGGTGCAGAGGCTAGAGTTAAAGAATTGGAGAGCCAAGTTGCTAGGTATGTTTTATATATATATATAATATATATATATAATATGGCGGTATCATCAAACTCTTATGATGCTCTAACTAACCGCTCCCTTCCATCTCCTCCTCCTTCTCCTTTTCTTTTATGTTGATTGATTCGTATATTGCAGTCTGAATGAGGAAGTTGCTCAATTAAAAGGAGAGAATGAAACTAGGAAGAAGAAAGAGAAAAGGAAGAGTCCAATTGGTACTGGCAGTAGACGCCAAGCTGCTGTTGAGCCGCTCGTCCTCCCAACAACAGCAACAACCACTACTACAACAACAACGGCAAAGAAGAGATCTGTCACTACAAGTAGTGCAAGAAAGAAAAAACCTAATGCAGCAGCTGCTGTTGTTGAGGTTGAGATTGAGGGTGCTGGTGTACCAGCTGCTGAAAGTCCTAAAACTGGCAGGATGTCAACCAGAAGGGGATCAACGTTAGCTGTGTCTCAACAAAGACAGCAACAGAGCAGTGTCATGGAGCTTGCAAATGATGAGACTGCTGCATTGGTGGTGGAGGCAACTCCTAAAAAAACAGTGCCTAATACTGTTATTAACAGGAAGATATCTGCCACTAATGGAGGGAAGAGAAAGAGAGGGAGATCTGCAGCAAAGCAAGAAGGGGAGGAGAAGCAAGAGGAGGAAGAGAAGAAGGATGGTGGGGATGACACAGTTCGGAGGTCGGCAAGGCGTAGGAATGTTGAATAAACTGGGCTGTAACTGGGCCAGTATAACAAAGATTTAGTGTGTGTGTGTGTGTATAAAAATAGGATTGTTGGACACTAAGATGAATTATGATACCGATCTATTTGAGTGCAGCATCCAGAGATGGTATTCCGATTTTTCGGAAATCACGTTCAAAACAATACTGCTAGAATTGCCAGATAGTTTCAAGGAGTGGATTCTCTCTGATGGTGTCTTCGTGGCTCCACAATCCCAAGCAGTACGTTAATTATCGGTCAACAACAACAGCGTATTCCTTCCATCCGTCTCCCTCTCTCTCTCACTGCTCCCACTCCCACACTACCAGATACCAACTCGAATCCCACAAGAATACCCCAGCAGTGAATCGAGCTGGGACCAATCTGATGATAATAATGGAGAAGAAGATGATGATAAAGCCATCAACAATTCTAGTCATCAATCACCTCCAGAGCACTTCACCACTCAAGTCCAACATGCAATCTCCCAATTGGGAGGAGCAGTGATGCCTAAACTCACCTGGAGTTGTCCTAAAGATGCCATATGGATAACTACTCTCCAAACCATGAAATGTTCCCATTCAGATGAAGTTATGATGTTGCTCAAGTGTTCGGATAGAATTGCACATGACCTTTCTATAGATGAAAAGAAGACAGCAGAAGAAGAGGAAGGTCAACATCATCAGAGGCATGTGTTGGCACTAAGGCAATGGAAGGATATCAATCCAGTAGGAGAATTCAGATGTTTTGTATCTAATCATAAACTTATTGGTACGTTATATACAGTATACCATACACCATCTCCTCATCTGCTTCCTTCTTTCTCTCGCTTACACACACATCCAATGTATCTACACAGGTATTTCCCAAAGAGAAGTGACAGAGCACTTCCCCTCTCTCATTGAAGATGCTTCCAACATAGAACACACCATACTAGCATTTCATGCACAGCATATTGCTGGGAAGTTTCCTCTCAAGCATTATGTCTATGACTGCTATGTAGAAACCAATAATGAGAATAAGAACAATAATGATGATAGGAAGGCGATGTTGGTTGATTTCAATCCTTGGGGTGCCACCACCTCCCCATTGTTATTTCGTTGGGAAGAACTGGAAGAAGAATGTAGGGAGGAAGAAAAAGATAGAAGTTGTAGTAGTAATTGTAGTAGTAGTAGTGCTAATAGTAGTAGAATACTGAGGATAATAGATAGCCATGTAGGTATTAGGCCTAATAAGTTGATATATGGGGTGCCTTATGATTTTGTGATGGAGGGGTCTCAGGCATCAGCAGTGGTGGAGGAACTGGCAGAGAGAGTGAAAAGAGCAGGTGCTTTGGATGAAGATGGTCGTGACGTGGGGAAGTGATGGCAATTTGGCATCATATAGTATTGGTATTGTAAAAGCCACAGTCAAATAGCTAAATGAGATGGAGTGTACCGTCGTTGAAGCTCATCACTGACGACGACGTTGGCGCAGACCTCCATTCAAGGTTTTGCAAGATTTGTAGCAGTATCAACGTTAGATTTGGGTTTCCAGTGTATCCAATTGATTGGTGTGTACTGGTTGTAATGGCTAGTAGAAAAAGAGTTCTCGCTTTCTGTGCAGAGGATACGCCTGAAGCATCCAATGCTTGTCAATGGTTGATTGACCAGGTTTATAGAGAGGGAGACGTAGTGCACTTCGTGTGAGTTGATTCAAACCTAGTAGATTTGACGACACGCCTATTCGGGAGTATTCCACATCCAATTCCATCAACTTATCCCTTCATTACCTCCCTTCCAATTCATCGCCCCTCCCCTTCTCTCCATAGCTATGTGATAACTTCGCTCAAGCCTCCCATGGAGGTCTTCCATGGGCTTCCTGGCACTGCTTATAAATTCCAGAATCCAGGCGACCATAATGAAATTAGTACAATCAATGCAGCAAGGAAAGCAATTGAAGATAGGTCAGTAAGATCACATGATTTGACTTTGTTGTCACTCCCCCTTCCTTTCTCTCCTTTACCTCACCCATTATTTCTTTTTTTTCCTACACATTACAGATTCCTACCTATATTAAAGCCATTAAATGTACCATACGAGTTTAATTTGTATGCAGAGAAGGAAGGAGCTTCTCCAGACTGTATTAGCAAAACAGTACTGAGATGTGTTGATGAACTGCATGCAGATATTGTAGCATTATCTGCTCATAATTCAGCAAATGATGCTGATGCATTTGAGGGAAAGGTAGGATCTGTTGCAAACTTGATGTTGAAGAATTGCAGGCTGCCGGTGGCTGTGGTGAGGCCCCCATTTAGGCCCAAGGCATGAGATGGATGAGAGGAGAGAGATTGGTTGGGGCAACCGCTCTGGCAATTCCAAAAAGAAATATATATAACGGGAGAGAGAAAATGTGTATTTAGATTCATAGATTGATATGTTTGTAAATTGTAGTAGATTTGGGGGGTATGGTAGCTAAATTAGGACGGAATAAAAGACGTGGAAAGCAGCAAAGGTTGTTGATTATCGTTTGTCTGGCGCCATTGTTGATTGTTTCCGGTATTAGCATCTTTATAGGATCCCATAGTCACTTAATACACCACATAACATTCAATGAATTCCGTAAGTAGCATAACTATGGCCCGTTTGTCACACAGACAACCAAATCATCCCTCCCCCATTCCACCGACCGACTGATGGCGTTTCCTTCTTCTTTTCTATGCACATACACACACAGTTGGTGGACATACAGGAGACAGCAACAACTCCCACCCTAACAAATCCTCCTCACTTATAGACACATTCAATAAGTCAATAGATAGATGGAACATTCACCGCAGCTCTGGTGTGTTTTCGTCCTCAAATTGCCCACCCCAAGTCTTACAAACCTGGCCAGTCCCCCCCTCCCTCCCTCCCTCGGAATGGGGCACCCCCTGCGAACCAGCCCTGACGAGAGGCACCATAGAGATACTAGCCAATTTAGTAGGACCAGGAATGTCTGCATTTCAATGGGGAATAGGATCTAGCACGTATTGGCTGTTGTCATCACTAGGCATTGACAGATTGACCACCATCGCACATGATGCACGACACGTCAGCACAGCACACACCGTCATTCCAGACAATTTGAAATCCAAGTGGACAGTTCATATTATACCACCAGTGGCTCAGCCCATTACTTTTCAACAAGCTGAGTCGTATGTCCATTATTTTAGAGCATATTCCGATCTAACTGGAATAGTGACTGGTACTAGTAGTGATGGTGATGGTGATAGCAGCATTAATGATTTCAAAACCCAACGACAGCAATATGATGTTGTATTAGTAGATGGCCAATCTAGATCATCTTGTCTGACCAGAGCAGTATCTCTCCTCAAACCAGAAGGAGGGGTACTGATACTGGCTGGAGCACAGAGAGGGGGTTATCAAGAAGCGACACAGTCGGTGCCGCCACATTGGAAGAGGTATAGAGATAGGAATGCAATGGGGCTGGAAAGTGTGATATGGATGTCGTGTGTGGTTAATGAGAGGGGTGAATATGATGGTGGTGGTGGTGATAGAAGATTAAATGATGATGTATAGTCTATGTAAAAAATGGCTATGGCTCAGTGAAGGGAAGGAAGAGAGGAGGGAAGGGAGGGGGTGGTAGTTGAGATAGAGAGAGGTCGGCTTCTATGATGAGTGTGTGTGACTCTTACTTGTAATCAGATCACAACAACCGGGCGTCATATCTTTTTTCTTCTGTTTACATTCCTGACATTGGTATTTTGAAGCTATGAATGCAGGAATGAAGCTACGTTCTGAGATTCTGTGGGCTCATCTCTCAAATTAATCAAAAAATGGGGGAACCGAGAGCAGAGGGTTCTTACAATGAGCCTGAAAGCTGGCTCACGTGGCATAGAAGAGATGATAGAGAGATAAGACAGTCAATATTGAATCGAATCGTGAGTAAATTGGCTTCCAAAAAGGGTCTTTAGCCTTTGACTTCCTATTCCCCCGCTTTTGCTGGTCTGCATTCCTGTTGTTGGTGTGCACATCATAATGCCATGTGTATGCAGACCTTTTTAGCATCTTTTTACGGACCTTTGCCAACTTTCGCAAAGTTGGCACCGCTCAGCCTGCCTCCCTCCCTCTCTGTAGCACATCCCTGTGTGGGGGGGGAGAGTGGGAGGTGGCAGGCTGCTGCTTTTCTTTGACATCCTCACATTAAGCACACCCATTATCTATATAACCACTCACCTTCATAATCCCTCCCTCCCTACTTCCCCCCCTTTCCCTCTCTTTTCTCTCCCCCCCTCACAGTATGCCTTGATTTCCAGCAGAAAACCCTCCTCAGAGGGCCCCAAAATGTCTTCCTTCGTCAAGAGACTGGAGGAGACTCTCTACAAATCCGCTCCCACATTAGAAGCGTACCAAGATGAATCAACACTAGAGTCACGATTACAAGCTATTATTAAAAAGGCGATGGTAGAGCAGAATGCACAGCGTAATGGAGGGTGTACCGCTGCAACAGGAGGAGGAGGAGGAGGAGGAAGCAGTCATGGAACCAGACAGGTACATCCTCCTTTTGGTAGTAATATAAATCATAATATCAATGCAGGGGCACCTGTTTATAATGGTACTGTTACGATACCTTCTTCTTCTGCCGCAGGTCTCCATGAGCAACAACAGCTTCTACAGCTGCGGCAACAGCAGCAACAGCAGCAACTTGTCAACCAACTGCCAATACCTGGCGAATCCGCAGATGCCAGCACTGCAGATAGTACTGCAGATAGGAGAGCAGATAGCAGAGCAGATAGCAGAGCAGATAGCAGAGCAGATAGTAGAGCAGGCATGATGCATTCTAACAATGCCAGCACAATCGCTGCTGCTGCTGCTGCTTCTGCTGCTGCTGCCGCCACCACAGCCGCCATCCCTCCTCTCCCCACTGCCCTCCCAAACATGATGTACCCCTCGCCTCCAAATATGATGACCAATGGGGCTCCTGTTTTATTGAGATCAGGTCCAGATCAGCTTCTGCAACATCAACAAAGATTACCGCCCCCACTACCAATGACAATGCTAAATCCACCTGGTAGCAATAATATTCATAATATTCATAATAATAATAATATTAATGTGATGATGCATAGTTCAGCTCTTAGAGGAGGAGGAGGAGGAGGAGGAGGGGCTCCACCTATGGTGGTGATGCAGCCATTAGTACCAACAGATAATATGTACATGAATATTCCCTCTGGCTATATAGATACTGGTACTACTAATAATGGAGGTGGGGGTCCTGTGCCATTAGGAGCTTTAGGGGGAGGTGGGGTTCCAATATTGCCGCCATATTCGACAGCGGGGGGTCCACGTCAAGTCGCTCGTGGAGAAGGACATGCAAAACTAAGGGTGAAAGTTGGTAGAAAGAGTAGAGAAGATTTATCTGGATACCAGTCCTTTTCTGGAGGAGAAGAAGCGAGACCACCAGGGGGGGATTATTCTCAGCAGCAGCAGCAGCAACAGCAACAGCAGCAACAGCAGCAGCAGCAACAGCAGCAGCAACAGCAGCAGCAGCAGCAAATGAATATGCAAGATCCATTGATGGCAATGGGAAATTTCCCCGACTCGATGATGGTAGTAGGCATTCCACAAGAGAATGGAGATGTAGGTGGTATGGGTGACACTAGTGATACAGGCGATGGAAATAATGGAGGAGGAGGATTAGATGTGGATGCAGATTTTGAATATAGAAGAATGCAAATCTTAAAGCAACAGAGATGGCTGCTGTTCCTAAGACACTGTGCTAAATGCTCAGTCCCGGATGGTGATTGCCAATATGGAGACAACTGCATGGTAGCTAAGCAACTGTGGCAGCATCTTAACGATTGTAGAGATGATCAGTGTGCTTATCCCAGGTGCAATGCATCTAGAGAATTACTGAGACATCATCAGAGATGTACCAGTGCCAACTGCCCTGTGTGTGCCCCAGTGAAGCAGTATGTGTCCAGGCAACGACAGGTAGCATATCATAGAAGGATGGCGGCAATGACGCCAGAGCAGCAGAAGAAAGTGTTGGAACGACAACAGCAAATGGCTCTTCAACAGCAGCAGCAGCAGCAGCAGCAACAGCAGCAGCAGCAGCAGCAGCAGC
>Ga0209986_10000790_pt1 | contig 31009 bp, 24 predicted proteins | sample BlataG_FD_183168 | JGI IMG/M metagenome (GOLD analysis project Ga0209986, IMG submission 183168) | Deep subsurface microbial communities from Black Sea to uncover new lineages of life (NeLLi) - Black_00105 metaG (SPAdes) (version 2) | ecosystem: Environmental > Aquatic > Marine > Oceanic >...
TTATAATAATGAAAGAACAATAAAAGCTGTACTTAATTCAATCTTCAATTCATTTTTTAAAAATTTAGAAATTATTATAATCGATTGTAATTCTCAGGATAAAACAGTAGAAATTGTTAAAAGTTTTAAAAATCTAAAAATTAGACCATTTTTTCTGGAAAAAAATATAGGATATGCTAAAGCGAACAACTTTGGAGCAAAAAAAAGTAAAGGTAAATTCGTCATTTTCTTAAACCCAGACGCGATTTTTGAAAAAAATACTATTTCTGGTTTATACCATACATATCAAGAATTAAGAAAAAACTATAATAAAATCATTTTATCTCCTAAAATTAATATTTTATCCAAAGGGCTCCAAATTTTCAAAATTGGAACAATTAACTCGATGGGATTTGCATTTTTCGATCATTTGGATGGATATAAAGAAAAAGTTATTCAAAAGACAGATTTCGTCTCTGGTTGTTGTATTTTTATAGCTCTACAAGACTTTTTTGATTTAAATGCCTTTAATCCAAAATATTTTATGTATTACGAAGATGTAGAATTCTCAATTAGAGCGAGATATCGTAGATATAAATTGTTTGTTATTAACAATCTTTCTATTACGCACTTGAAATCAGATTTAGATTATAAATTAAATAAAAATAAATACTATTTTGTTGAAAGGAATAGAATTATAACATTACTTCGATATAATCCTAGAAAAAAGAAAAATATTATCAAAATAATATTATTTGAACCAATATCAATTGCTCATGCACTTTTTAATGGATTCTTGTCTATGCGAGCATTAATTTATTTATATTTTATAAAAAATAGGAAAATAAAATCTTTTGAAAATCTAAAAAATAAGGTCGTCATTAGCAATAAAACGCGAACTAAAGATCTTTTCTTTTTTTCTGGTTTTAAACCACAATATCAATTTCTTTTAATTTTTTTCGAATGGTATTTAAAAATTCTAAATAAAATTTAAGTGAATTTTGTTTTAATTTAATGTAAAAATTTTCAAAAAAATTCAAGAAAAAAAAAATTACGTAGAGTAAAATGCTTAAAAAATTCATTAAGCCCTCATTTAGTAAAGTTAAACTCTATTCCCAAATAATTTTAAATCAATTATTAGAATTTTCCGAAAAGCCCCTATTTTATTTTAAAGAATTTCTAAATATTTATAAATCATTTTTAATATCCGTAATTTCAAAATATTCTGCAATAAGCATAATAAATAGAAAAATAAATGGAATAAACTTTATTTTTGATTTTAGACTCGATCCTCAAATATTAAATATGTATTTAGGAATTTATCAACCCCAAATAATTAAAGTTCTCCTAAAATATCTAAAGAAAGGTGATGTATTTATTGATGTTGGCGCAAATATAGGTTATTTATCAGCTGTAGGCGCAGGACTTGTTGGAAAAGAAGGAGAAGTCCATAGTTTTGAACCAGTCTCCGTTTATTTTGATAAACTTTCAAAAATGGTAAAATTAAATGAAAATTATAAAATATATTTAAATAATGTTGCTTTAGGTGATAAATCTAGTATTAGTAAAATTAATATAACAAATCTAGATAATATTGGATGGAATACTATGGTACCTGGTATGATGAGACCTCAAACGATTAAAAAAAAAATAAAGTCAATGTTGTAAGGCTTGATAAATATTTATTCAAGAAGAATATTGATAATATTTCGCTTATAAAAATAGATGTTGAAGGATTTGAATTCCCTGTTTTGAAAGGATTATCTCATTATTTCAAGAATAAAAATACCAATTTACCTCCAATTATTATTGAAATTGCCCCCTCAGCATAACCTTTGTTGGGATTTGAATTAGCATTTTTAGAAAATTTTATGAAAAAATATTAATACTATGCGTTTTCTCCCAATGAAAAATATAGAATTGATATTAAAAAATTAGTTAAAACTACAGATGTATTATTTAAACAAGTGTAAAAAATAAGCTTTAATATATTATTAAAATATAGAAAATTTAATGCTTTAAATATTTATAAGAATTAAAAAATTTTAGAATAAATACATAAATGTTATCTATATTTATTTTAAAAATTATCTCTATTACTTTTAAATAATAATTTTTTTCATTAAACCTATATTCCTTTTTGAAAATTTTTGCAGTTTTTTTTTAAAATTTCAAAAAAAAATATTCAAAAAAAAAAAATTTCTCAACGATATTGGATATCTTGGATATTGAGTGCCATCTTTTACCGAAAGGAAATGTGTCTTTTAGAGTTCTGCCCCCTATTTTGACGAAAATAAATATATGATTTTTTCCTATTCTACTATTTTTACAAATCCAACAGATGATGATTGGAAGGAATTGCTTGAGAACAACATCACTTATCTATTAACTTCCGACTTATCTCCTAACGAAATATTTGAGTCTGCTGAATGGTTAGAGTAAGTTCATTAAAGAAACAATGCTGTTATCTATAAAGTTCTACAGCAGGAAGAAGTTAATTAAAAAAGTTTTCTTTATAATCACAAAAAAAATGCTTAAATTTCATAATATTTATACAATTAATTAATTCTCAAACAAAATAAGAAATATCAACAACGGAATTCATTATTGGTGGTTCTATTGATAATCCATAACTAATGGGTGATAATATTATTAATTATTTTGATAGTAGTTTTTCTAATTCTTTTCATTTCGAGGGAATCATAGAAGCAAATTATTTTATGGGAAGGATTAAAAAAAATCAATTAAAATCTTCAAATATTTCAATGGATGGAAATAAATTATTTAAAAATATATATTCCAATCAAATTTTAAAAAATTTAAAAGCTAATAGTGATAATGAATTAAAAAATTCTTTAAGTAATCTCTCGCAAGGTTTTATATATTGTTTTTATGAAAAAAATAATGGTATAAAAGCTTTTATTGATAAATTTGCTCGAGAAAAAATTAGTCGATTGTAATTCCCAATATGTTAAAATTTTCGAAAAAATTAACTATTTAATTTAATTTTTATATTAATAAAAAAAAATCTATGAAGGTAAAAATAAGAAATCAATGAGTAAAAATACTTATATTTTAGCAATAAATGATGGTCATGATTCTTCAATTGCGTTGTTAAAAAACGGTAAAATTATTTTTGCTATTGAAGAAGAAAGATTGAGAAATATAAAGCACTTCTCTGGGGTTCCAATCCAATCATTATTTTTTTTATTTAATTATGTTCCAATTAAACCAGAAGATATTGATCTTATCACAGTAGTCAGTTTAGTTCGAACTTATAATCCTAGTGAAGTTCCAGTCCCATTGTATGTTAAAGTATATTCACGATTCGCAAAGTTGATACAATTAAGACCAATTAACCAGATTACAAATAAAATACTTAGACGTTTAAGAAAACAAAAAGATTTGTTAAATATTTTAAAACATTTGAATCTTTCGGAAAAACCAATTGTTTTCATAGAACATCATCACGCTCATGCATCGAGTGCTTATAGGAATAGCCCATGGGATGAAAATGAAAAAGTATTAATATTTACAGCCGATGCTGCAGGGGATGGATTAAGCGCAACAGTTTCAATCGGATATAAAAATAAAATAAAACGTATTGCAGAATCAAATTTTTTTAATAGTTTAGGCAGATTTTACACTGAAGTTACTGGATATTTAGGAATGAAGAGAGATAATGATGAATATAAATTAATGGGGCTTGCACCTTATGGAAACTACATTTATTCAATCAATCAAATAAGAAATATAATTCAAATGAATGATAAAAATTCATTAGAATTTAAAAATAAAACATACCATTGGATGCATACTATGGCACAATATCTACAAAAACGGTTAAGAGAACATCGTTTTGATAATGTAGCGGCTGCAACACAAAAACATTTTGAAGAATTATTAATAAAATGGGTAAAAAATGCTATAAATAAAACTCACATTCATAAAATTGCTATGAATGGTGGTGTATTTTTAAATGTTAAGGCAAATAAAAAGATACGAGAACTAAAGGAAGTTGAAGAAACTTTTATATATCCTGCCGCGGGAGAGTGGGGAACCGCTGCTGGGGCAGGTTTAGAAACTTATTTTCACTATTGCAAAATAAATAATTTAAAATATGAACGATACCCATTAAAAGAAATATATTACGGTCCTAGATATGATAACAATTCTATTGAAACTTATCTCGAAAAACAAAAATCAAAATATAAATATGAAAAAATTGAGAAAATTGATAATTTTTTAGCAGAAAATATTTCAAAGGGAAAGATTTTTGCTCGCTTTTCTGGAAGAATGGAATGGGGGCCAAGGGCACTTGGTAATCGAAGTATTATTGCTGATCCCAGGGATGAAAAAGTAATTAAAAAGATTAACAAAATGATAAAACATAGAACGTGGTGGATGCCATTTGCCCCTACAATTCTGTATGAAAGAGTAGAGGATTATCTTATTAATTCGGTTAAGGCACCTTATATGATTGATTCTTTTGATACAACTTTAAAAAGAGATGAAATTAAAGCATCGATTCATCCTTATGATAGTACATGCCGCCCTCAAATTTTGGAAAAAGATTGGAATCCATCTTATTACAATTTAATTTCTAAATTTCAAGATATTACGGGTGTTGGGGCTATATTAAATACAAGCTTTAATCTACATGGATATCCAATTGTCTGTTCACCAAGAAATGCGTTATGGGTATTAGATAATTCAAAATTAGATGGTGTCGCTATAGAAAATTATTTTGTGATAAAAAAATAAAGATGAATAAATTTATGAAAATCGCAAGAATTATTCCTTATTTTAGTTCTGGATTTGGTGGACCTGTAACTTACCTTAAAAATTTATTAAAAAATTTGCAGACAATAGATATTGAAAATTATATATTTACAACAAATATTGAAAAAAAAAAAACTTTTTTTAAAAGGGATAAAAAATTAGTTTCAAATAAAATTTTCATCTATAAATATACCCCGCTTTTAAAAAAACGTCATTTCTTTTTAACACCACAAATGATCATTGGATTAATAAAAAACAAATTTGATATTATTGAGCTTAACTGCGTTAGAAATTTTCAAGTTGATTTAGCTTTATTTCTTTTTTCATTAATTCGAAAAGGAACTCCCATTATATTAAATACTCATGGAACTATGTCAACTCCAGATCTTTCAAAATTTAAGAATTTGTTTAAGAAAATTTATTTTATTTTATTTGAAAAATATCTCCTTAACAGAGTGAATTATTTCATAGTATCATCAAGGACAGAAAAAAATTCATTAATTAAACAAAAAATCCTATCAGAAAAAATTTTAATTATTCCTCAGGGAATAGATAAACCACTTAATATGAATAATATCATTCCAGGAAAATTTCGCAAGAAATATGGCATTAATAATGATATTATTATTATTTCTTGTATAGGTCGAATTTTTAGAGGAAAAGGAATTCAATATTTATTAAAAGCAGTCCCTATTTTGAAGAAAAATATTAAAAAATTTAAAATTATTATTGCTGGAAAGGACGATGGATATCTTAATAATTTAAGAACTAAAGTTGAAAATCTTAAAATTGAAGAAGATGTTATTTTTACTGGTTTTCTTCCAAAAAAATATAATAAATTATGGGAATTATATAAAGATACAGATATTCTAGTTGCTCCTTCAATATCTGAAAGTTTTGGATATGTATTAATTGAAGGGATAACTTTTAAAATTCCAATTATTTACTCAAGTAAAAATAATTTACTTTTAGAAAGCGATAAAAGTGGAATATATGTTCCATTTGGAAATTATAAATTATTAGCTCGAAATATAATTAATTTAATTAAAAATAAGGATTACAGAAATACTCTTGTATCTAATGCACTAAATATTATTCAAAACTTACCATCATGGGAAACTATTGTTAGAAAGCATTATAAATTATATCAATTCTTAAAAGAAAAGAGATATAAAAAAAATTAGTATAATCTAAAATAAAGAGTTAGATTTAGTTCCTTATAAAATAAGGTTTAAGTTAGAAAAAATAATTTTAAATCCAATTATCACACTTAAACACAATTTTAGATCCTATTTGCTATAATTTAATCTATGTATTTTTTTTAAAAAATCAATATATATATATATATTGAAAAAAATAGGTACGAAGATTAATTTGCAACCTCTTATTATACGAAAACAAAAAATAGTTATATTTTATCATTCTGAAACTGGGGGGCTGCTAAATCAATATTAATATTAAGGAGTTATAAGTCTATTTTTTTTTTTAAAGAATTCCCATAAAGAATTCCCATGCAAGATTTTTTTGGCTCTTTGAGAATTCTTGGAAAAAATAAATCATTTATATTGGAGTCCACCCCAAAAGCAAAAATAAGATTATTAAAAAAGATCAATTCTATATAAAAAATTAAAAAATTATTTGAAAACTCAGCTTAAGAAATAAAATATTCTATGGAAAAATCATTTACATTAAATGTTTATATTTTCAATTATCACCATTGATTTTCAATTCGTAAATTTTTTCAATTATGAATAGTATTACTTATTAGGTGCAATATTGAGTTGAATTACCCAAATATAATTTTCATAGTATTAGATACATTGAGAGCGGATAGAGTATTTGCCTCCTATAAAAATAAAAATTTGACTCCATACATAAAAAGCCTATTGAAAAATTCAATTTATTTTGAGAACTGTATAGCTAATAGTCCTTGGACCTTACCATCTCATATTTCTATGTTTTCTGGATTATATCCAACCCAATGTAGGGTAATTAGCAATGAAGTCGATAAATTAAGTAATAAAACCCCAGTTTTAGCTGAAATTCTTAAGGATCTGGGATATTATACAATATGTTTTTCAGAAAATGTATTTATAACTAAAATGTACGGATTGACTAGAGGTTTTGATAAAGAATTACAAGTTTGGGACATGAACCCTTGGAATCAAGAGAATTATAAATTATTTCAATTAATGAAATTCTTAAAAAAAATAGATTCATTTATGCAGAAAAGAATAAACTCAAAACTCATTTTAAATTTTTGGGCGCATATTCAAAAGAGAAGTGAAAACTTAATTAAAGAAATAATTAAACGATTTTTTTTAAATGACATTCTTTTTAAATTAAAAAACAAAACTATTGATGATTTTGAAAAATTAAGTCAAATATTACAGGATAGAAAAAATTCCAAACCATTTTTTATTTTTTTCAATCTTTTAACTGCCCATGAACCTTATATACCTTTTAAAAAATTCTTTAAATCCTTTAATATAACTATTAAAGATTTTAAAATAATAAAAAATCTTCTTATAGAACCATTAAAATATCGATTAAAAATAAATATAAAATCTAAACGTTTATCTAACCAAAAAGTTAGAGTAATTAAAAAATTATATGATGCTGGTGTTATTTCCAGCGATTTTGTTATAAAAAAATTATTTTCAATTTTAGAAAAATTGGATTTAATAAAAAATTCATACATTATAATTACTTCTGATCACGGGGAACATCTAGGAGATCATTTAGATCATTATTTATGGGAACATAGTACCTACATTAGTTTATATGAAGGAGTAATAAAAGTCCCACTTATTATTTATAACACAAATTTTAACAAAAGAATGGTTAAAAATCAAGTACAATTAAAAGATCTATTTCATACGATACTTCATTTAACGGATATCCCAGGTGAAAAAAATAAATATTTAGAAATAAATAAATCAATAATTCATCAAATCAATAATAATTCTACTCCAAAATATATATTTGGAGAATATCTTAATCCTAAAAAAGCAATGGTTGAATTAATAAACGGTCATATAAGAACAATTGATAAAAATTTAATTCCAAAAATTTATAGCGATATGTATTTTCTAAGATCTGATACAAGTAAATATATTAAATATAAAACTAAAAAATTTAAGGAATTTTACAATTTAATAACTGATCCACACGAACAAATTAACCTTGTAAGGGAGGATAATGATATTTTGAACGAAATGAAATCAAAAATGAAATTTGTTTTAGAAATCATTAATAATCCTGAGGAATTAAAAGATCTTATAACTAAGAGGGAAAAGGACCTTATAAAAAAGAAAATTAGTAGATTTGATTTATGGAGTCCTTAAGTATTAAACCAAAAAGATTAGTTATAGTCGATGAGGTTTATAATAAATACTTATTAATTCTTGCTAAAAAACAAGAATTTGTGGAAATATATGATTTTAATTTATATATAATTAAACCACTTTTCAAAATTATAAAAATATTAGGATTAAAAATATATTATATCCATGAAATTTATCGTTAACCTAAATCAGAAAAATTTTTTTTTAAAATACTTAAATATTTAATAATAAATTAAATCCTTTTATTAAAAGAAAAATAGAACAAATTATATGTCACAAAATGGTTTTAAATTAACAATATTAATTCCTGGATGGAATGCTGAACAATATATTGAAAATTGTATAAATTCTATTTTGAAAAATTATTATAAAAATTATAATATAATTATTATCGCTGGAGGTTCTGATAAATCTTATCAGATTGCATTAAATTACCAAAATAAATATCCTAATAAAATAAAAGCGTTAGAGCAGAAAATCCCTCATAAAAATAAAGCTCTAAATTTAGCTTTAAGTGATGTCGATGGAGATATTATCATTATAACAGATATTGATTGCATTTATCCAAAACACTGGTTGGGAAGAATTAATGAAAAATTTCAGGATAAAAAAATAAATGTAATTACAGGTTTATATCTTCCATATCAAGTTCAAAAAAATTCCCTCGCAGAAGTTAATCGAATTAGACATGGAGGTGATCTAATTAAACATGAGCATTCAGGAGTTATTCCTGGAAGAAAGTTGTGGGGTGGAAATGCTGCCTTTAGGAAAAAGGTTTTTTTTGAAAAAATCGGAAAATTTGATGAAATTGCATATACGGGAGATGATAAGATTTTAGGAATGCAATTTAATGAAAAAGGTGAGTCTCTCTATTATTTTAAGGATATATATATTTATACAGAATGTTACTCAAACAATTTAAAAAAATATACAAAAAGAAGGATTAGATGGGCAAGAGATCTATTTATTACTGGCCAAAAAATAAATACTTTTAAAGTTTTAATCTTATTTGGTATTGGACTATTTAAATTATTTTACCCAATTGCGGCAATAATTGTAGCGTTGTTATTTTTTAATGCTTCCTACATCTGGTTATTTCTGCTGCCTTGGATTATAGTCTTTCTGTATTTTCTTATTGTACAATATTTTCTATTGAAAAGGACGAGTGACAAAATTAATTCTGAACTAAAAACAAATTTTAACCATAAAAAAGCATTCAAGATAATGCCATTATTGTTTTTTATTTTTGGAATAATTAATGTGATAAGTTTTTCAAAAATAAATCCTAAAAAACGTAAATGGTATCATTAAAATAAGTGTAAAATTGTGCTGGTTGTCCAAATTACTCTGGGTTTCTTTACTCGTGGAGCGGTAATGCAACGAGCAAGACAAGAAACGAAATCCCTATTAAATGCAGGTCATCGGGTTATTGTTATTACTGATTTTAAAAAATATTATTCTCAACTTGACTATTTTAAAGGGATGAAAAACAAACCTGAAATAATCCCAATAAAAACAATTTTCATTTACGGTTTTAGAAGTGTCTCAAATGAAATAACATTTGCTTTTAAAGCATATTATGCCTTAAAAAAGCTAGCTGAGAAAGAATCAATAGATATTATAGTAGAACATTCTGCAGTAAGTTATGCTGCGGCACGTTTTTCGAAATTTAAAATTGCTCCTACAGTATGGGTAATTCATGACTTAATTAAAAATCGAATGGCAACTGGAAATCCATATAATCGAACTGAAACGCTTTTACGATTACATTCATATAATTACACATTTCCTAGAGTTGATTTTTTAATTCCTACTTCTTTATATTCAAAAAAGTTGTTGTTAAAGGATGGAGCAAAACCTCAAAAAATCTTTATTAAATATAATACCGTTGATACTCTCTCTTTCTTTCCAGATGATAAGGTCGAAAAAGATATTGATATTTTATTTATTGGACGTCTTTCTATTGAAAAAGGTGTGGATATATTGATTGATGCAACCAAATACCTTTCAAAAAAAAAAAGAATTGTAATAATAGGAGATGGCCCATTAAAGAATGATTTAATGAAACAAACTAAAAGTGTTAATCAAGATATTAAATTCGAAGGGTGGGTTTCATATAACGAGTTGCCTAATTTTATTCGACGTGCTAATTTAGTTGTCACACCATCTAGGTCAGAATGTCATGCCGCTGTACCATTATTATCAATGGCGTGCGGAGTTCCAGTAATAGCTTCCCGAGTTTCAGGTATGGAGGACTCCATTGAAAATAATAAAAGTGGCTGGTTATTACGTCAAAATGACGCTGAAACTTTAGGAAAACTTATTAGGGAGGTTTTAGCAGATAATACCAAACTTAAAAATGCTGGCCAAGAAGCACTCCAGAGAGCAGAGATTTTCTCTGAAAAGAGGTTTAACCATGAAATTTTTGAATTTTATGAAATGTTGGTAAAGAAATACAATACATAGATAATGTTCTAAAATTAAATTTTAAAGGTTTTCAAATCAATGCCCTTAATGACATGAGTTATTTTTGACATCTCATCTGATTATGTTATTCCTTGAAAATGTTTATTTTTAATTTCTCTGAATTCTTTAAGTATTTCAGAATTTTTCCCTATTAAATTGATTTTTTCATTTGGATCTTCCTTTAAATTAAAAAATTATTCTCTTTCTTCCTTCTTCATTAAAAATGATGTGTTTTTGAACAATAAATTGTAATTAAAATTATAATTTCTTGATTTGATATAGATGTTAATTTGCTTAGTATTTTATTTTCCTAATAATTAATTATAATTTAAATCCTATCAAAATTAAGATAATATAGATATTAATAACTTCAATGATAATTTCACATTATAATAAACTACCAATGTGTTTTCAATAAAAAACCATAAAAAATTTTATGCTGTGTATAAATATTTTTGAAAAATTACTCGAGGAATAGAATTCTTGCAAAAAAAAATTTTAATTCTTGGTGGTTTTGGATTCATAGGTTCTAATTTAACAGAGGAATTATTAAAGCGTGGTAATTATGAGATAATTGTATTTGAATCTAAAAATGTAATTATACAAAATCCAGATTTATTAAATCATGTCAAAGTTTATTATGGGGATTTCCACAATGAAAAAGAATATGAAATTATTTTTAAAGAAAATCAAATAGATATAGTTATTCATCTTATAGGTACAACAGTTCCGTCTATATCAAATGAAAATATCATTTATGATATTCATTCTAATATTGTAAATACAATTAAATTATTGAATTTAATGAAGCAATATCAAATAAAAAACATAGTATTTCCATCTTCAGGTGGAACAATTTATGGTATTTCGAAAAAAGAACATAAGGAATCTGACTCGACAACACCAATTTGTTCTTATGGGATCATGAAATTGACAACAGAAAAATACCTACATCTTTATAACTATTTATATGGAATAAATTATCTTATTTTAAGGCCCTCAAATCCATTTGGGGAATATCACAAAAGTGTTCAGCAAGGTTTGATAAATGTTATACTTGAAAAGATTTTAAATAGAAAAACTATAGAAATTTGGGGTGATGGTTCTGTCGTGCGGGATTATATTTATATAAAAGATCTTGTAAGGATTATCGTGGATTTAATTGAAAAAAATATTCAAAATGAAATCATAAATATTGGGTCTGGTCGAGGGTACTCAATTAATGAAATATTAACTATTATACGAGAAGAGATTGGAAATTTTCCATTAAAATATATGGAAGTACGGAAAGTTGATGTTCCCTATTTAATTCTAAATGTAGATAAATTGAGAACATTTCTAGACATTAATTTGATGGGAATTGAAGAAGGCATAAAAAAAACATATGATTGGCTAAAAAAGAGGAATATTTAATCGTTATTTTTTAAAATTTCTCAGACTTTTTTATTAAAATTTTAAAGAAAGTATAAAAAAAAATGAGACAAGCAGCTCATAAAAGAGCTGAATTTTTTTCTGAATATAAATTTGGCAAGAGTGTTATTGAATTTTTCGAAATGCTAACAGAAAAATACAATTTAATGAAAAAAGAATACCCTTTAAAAAATCATATTTTTATCTTTAAACTTCTAATAGCATACATAATTTTAGACTTTTCATTAGATTCGATAATGTTTTGAAAGTGTTTATTTTTTATATCTCTGAACTCATCAACTAAATTAGAATTTTGTTTTATCAAATTAATCTTTTCCCCTTGATCTTCTATTAAATTGTATAAAAATTCTTCATTCTTTTCTTCATCATAAATATATTTCCAAGTCTTTTTTCTAATAGAAAATATTTTATATCCTAACTTACTATTTCTTCTAAATTTTCCTTCTATTTGATATGACTCTGAAATAACAAAATCTTTTCGATTTATTCCTCTCTCTTGCATTATAGGAAATAAACTTCTTCCTTGGAATAACTTGGGTATTATTATTCCAAAATAATCTAATATTGTAGGAGCAATATCCATCAATTGAACCATTTCACTAATTCTTTTTATTTTGGGTTTTTTTCCAAGTTCAATTATGAATAATGGTACTCTTAAAAGTTCATCATAGACTTGACCCCCATGATTTAAAAATTTATGTTCATAAAATGATTCCCCATGGTCGGCAGTAATAATAATAAGACATTGTTTTTTAAATCTCTTGATAAGATAATCAAATAGCTTACCTAGCTGCTCATCAACGTAATTAATTTCACCATCATACAGATCAATTAATTTATTTAACATTTCGGGAGTCATTTGATTTTTATGGCTCCAAAAAAGGTTATTTAATAAAAAATCACTCTTATTTGGGTCTATAGTGTTTTTTCTGAATTTTAATAAATTTTTTAATGGAGGGTTATATGGCCAATGAACATCCATAAAATGAGCCCAAATAAATAGAGAGCGTGTTGAGTTAAAATTTTTAATAAAATTAATTAATTTTTTTACGATATATGATGCGGTAAATTCTTTACGATTAATAAGAGTAATATTATCCCTTAAAAAATCTATATTATTAAGGATACTTCTAATTTTTTCACATCTTGCAAGATGATTAATTATTTTAAAAAATATCTTTTTAAAAATAATATTTGTTAAAAACTCAGAAATATGATTCATAATTAATTTTTTAATCATAAAGGGTTTTTTACCACTCATATCTCCTTTTTTTTTAATATCTATTTCATGGTTTAATTCTAATGAGTCTAAAAAAATATCAAATCCACGATGATAATTAAAAAACCTTCCTAAGTTAGGATTACTGTGGATTCCATAACAAAAAAGGCCATTTTCATGTAATTCTTGAATAAATGTTCTTTTATGATTGGGTAAAGGACTAAAATCACCATTTAAATAAGGGAGAATTGAAGTAAATATTGAAGAAAAGGATGATGATGTCTCTGGACCATTGGAAATAGCATTTAAAAAAGTTACACCTTTATTTACAAATTTTTCTTGATTTGGTGCAGTATTTCGGTGATAGTTATATGATTTTAAATGATCATTTCTCAAACAATCTATAGTAATTAGAATTACTACTTTTTGTGCTTTATTAGATTTCATTTTACTTTAGTATTTTTGAATTCGAGCTTAATTTTATTGGAAGTTTATGAAAACCAAATTTACTTTTAAATTTATTTAATTCTATATATCTAATGAAATTAATTAATAAGAAAAATTTCTGCTATTTTTGGTTTTCTATCCAATTTTAGACATAATTTTAATCTTAGGATTCCAATATAATTTAGAATTAAAGGATTATTCACCTTCTATAGTTACTATTGATGTCGACTATTATATTCGGCAAAAATTGTGTTAAATTGTTTAGGACTAATATTGCCTAGCGGGGTGTTTTTCTATTTTAATGATATATGGAGTTTTTATTGGCATCCACACTACGGAGAGTTAGCTGCAATTCATGAATTTAACCAAGTAGGAGAAGGCTTTTTAACTCCATATCCATGTTTTAGATTGAACAGCCTAGTATACATATATTCAAGAAAGGAGTTTGAATTTACTGAAAATAAATAAAAGTAATATGAGAGAAATAGGAAATATTCTTTATGATAACTAAAACTTTCTTTTCTGATTTCATGTTAAATTATGAAATGAGGGGATAATTTCCATTTCTTGAAGATTTCGTTCGATTTTAGGATTATTATTAAATGTATCAAATATTAAAATCATTATCTTGCTCCTTTAAAATGACCTATAGGTTTTGATTTTCTAGTCAATTTTCCCATAAACGTTGTAATTTTCAAGATACTCTCGATATATTCAAAAAAAAATTTAGTAATAAAATATTTTATTTTTAAATATTTTTTATCCAAAATTCTTATCATTTTACAAATAATGAATAAAAAAATAATTGGTGGAAATAAAGAGAATAATATACTAAGAATTAGCACGTTTAATATAATTATTCTATTTCCTTGGTGTAAATCAAAAAATGCAGAATACCAACGATTATGGATTTTTAAAAGATCTTTTATATTTTTTGGTCTTGGAGTAATTACACAAGCATTTTTTACCAAACCTAGACTTTTATTATTTCTTTTTAATACCATACTCATATAATAATCAACTCCAGCCCTACTTTTACTTGTAAAGAAATTTTCAACCCCTATTTCATTTATTAATTTCCTCTTAAAAGAGATTGTAGCTCCACCAAATAAAGAAGATAAATTGTTAGGGTTACTGGCCCAAATTACCTTATTAATGATATGATAGTTATATATAAAGCCTTTTTGGAGCAATGGTAAAAAATCACAACTCACTGCATCAAATTTCTTTAAAGATTTTACAATTTCAATAACTAAATTTGATGAAACTAATGTATCTGCATCAATTAAAATAATATAGTCTCCTATAGATTTCTTTATTCCTTTAATCAATGCACTTGATTTAAAATCACTCAGATTTTGTTTGATTGTAAAAACATTATTAAAATTATCTAATTTTATGCCTTGACAAATTGTATATGTATTATCCATTCCACCTGCAATAAAAATTAATTCACTATATTTAAAAGGCAATTTTAATTTCCTTAAAAAATTACATGTATCTATAATAATATCTTGCTCATTCCATGCTGGGATTATTATTGATATAGTATCTTCCATAGAAAAATTCATTTATTCTTATTTTTTAAGGATTTAATATATTCGATTAGTTGTTTTGTAATGATTGACCATCTATATTTATTTTTTATTATGTTTATCGCATTTTTTCCTAATAATAATCTTTTTTCTTGATTTGCCAGTAAATCAATGATTTTCCTTGCAAGATCATTTGAATCATCTAATCTAAAAGTTAATCCCCCATCTTCAACCATATCTGACATAGGTGGTATATTTGCGCAAATAACAGGACATTTGCTCGCCATAGCTTCTAACATCACTTGAGGACAACCTTCTTTCTCGGAAGGAAATACAAAAATATTGCTTGTGGCATAGTAAATTTCTGGATTATTAACAAAACCTTTCCAAACCAAATTCTTATCTATTTTTAGTTTTTTTGCGTAATTTTGGTATTTTTTAAGGAGTAATCCATCCCCTAAAAGAATTAATTTGACATCTGGAAACCTTTTTATAACTTTCGGCATTGCCTTTAATAAAACAGGCACTCTTTTTCGATAAATCATAGGGCCTGCATTCAATAAAATTAAATCCCCATTTTTTTCGCGTATTTCCGAAGATTTATTATTAGGATTAAATTTCTCTGTATCTACACCAATTGGAATTACATTAATGTCTTTTTGATTTAGTTTATAATTTGAAATTAGTGAAGATTTTGTAGCTTCAGACACAGCAATAACTTTTTTATGTATTTTGTATTGTTTTTTTTGGAGATAATGAAAAAATGGTAATTCAAAATATTCTTGAAACATTTTAGGCTCTTCAAAATGATAGGAAATATTAATGACGGGAATTTTTTTTAATTTGAGAAATCTAGTAAATCCGAATGGTTGAACGAGAATAACTATATTTGAATCTTTGAAATATTTATAAATTTTTTTAGATAAAAAATTGAGTCCTAGAGTTATATGATTCAATCTAGCAATCGAGCCAAATCTTCCCAACAATTTCTTCGAATCTGGGATTCTAATAATTGGAATCTCTTTATAGACATCATGTTTTGAGCCACCATTCCAAAAAGAAGTAATTATTTGGATTTCTACCCCTAATTTTTTAAGGTTTAATGTTAAATATTGAACATACCTCTCTATTCCCGGAAGAATCCCTGGATTTGGATAAGGAAAAACTGGCGAAACAACAGTAAATTTCATAGAATATTTGCTTTATTTTAGTTCTTATTTTTTATTTTTAAAAAAGAAAGAAATAAATTAAATATTATGAATAATTTTCTCAAGCTTTTTAGATAAAAATTTCCAATCAAACTCATCCAAATTTGGAAAACCCCCTTCATAATTAAGCGCTTGCTTAATTTTTTTGATATAATCTTTTACATTTGGTTTAGCTAAAAAAACATTTGGAAAGTTTAAACTTCTAACTTCTTTTAAATCTGTTGATACAATGGGCTTATGTACTGCGGAATATTCCATTATTTTTATGGGGGTTGCAGAATCAAAATAGCGATTAATTATTGAAGGATATAAACCTACATCTGACATTATGAAATAATCTCTAATTTGATTATATGGAATATGGCCAGTTAGAATATAATCGTCGCGATTCTTTTTATTATTAATATAGTTATAAATTAAAGGAAATTTAATTCCCCCACCAACTAATAGCATCTTAATGTTTTCTATGTCTTTTTTAATTTCGGGAAAAATATCTAAATAAAAAGTAGATTCTGTACAACCTAAACCTATTAAACTAACTATTTTTGTCTCATTTTGGTTTTTAAATTTTTGATCTGCTTTGAAAAAATTGAGATCAATTCCATTCGGAAGATATATTGCCTTTTCTTGATATTTGTGATCAATTGATTCTAATAAAGTGTTTGCAACACACAAAATTTTTGAAGAATTTTTACAATATTCATTAAGAATTTTAGTATTTTCTTCATTCATATTATTAAATTCATGTAGAAAATCTAAGTAATCAAAAATTATAGGCACTGATATATCAAACGGAGGATATCCATGAAGATAATGATTTGGGGCACAAATAATAATGTCAATACCATAGTTTTTTACTATTTGTTTAATTTTTTTTTTAAAAATTCGATTATTAATTTTTAATATTTGATTAAATCTTGTAAAATATATATGTCTTAAATGATGATGGTATATTCCATCTTTAAAGATTGTCCAATCTTTTAAAGAACCTGTTAAAAATCTTGGATTAAGATAGCTTCTTATTGTATTTTCATAGGGTTGGGTGTATTGAATTACATGAATTTCATTTCTTTCTTTTAAATTTTTAATTAAATATTGATCCCGTGTAGTTCCTCCTACATTCAACCAAGTTTTATGGGGGATCCATAATATATTAATGAAAAAACACCAAAATTAAATAATCATTTTTGTTATAGAAATAAAGAACAAATTAAAAAAGTTTTAGATTATTTTATTTGATAAAACTTTAAAAACTTTTTATGTTAATAATCAAAAAGATGAATTAACCTTCTGATATGAATTATTTAATAAAAAGAAAAACTTGGGCATTTTATTTCAATAAATTAATCAATGGAATAATTATTATCTATTTTTTATTTTTTAGAAGAATGTTCAAAAAAGAAATCTATGATTATGAATTTGGAAGAAAACTTCATAACTTCATGTTAACAAAGATTAAAAGAACAAAAACTAAAATTCTTGGCGTAAATAAGAAAAATATTTTAATTGAGATAAATAATTTAAAAATTCTAATTAGAAGAGAATCAAATCTTCTATTATCGCTAATTAAATTTGGTTATTATGAAGAATTTACTACTCACTTAATTACCCATTTGATTAAGAAAGGAATGAATGTATTTGATTTGGGAGCAAATATTGGATATTTTTCTATATTACTCTCTAATTTAATCGGAGATAAAGTTAATATTTATGCTTTTGAACCAGAACCTAATAATTTCAAGCAATTATCTAAAAATATTTTACTAAATAATCTAAAAAATGTAATACCAATTAAAAAAGGAGTATCAAATCAATCTGAGAAAGTAAAACTTTACATATCAGAAACTAATGACGCGTGGCATAGCTGTTTTTTTGTATCTGAAAAAGAATTCGATAGCATTGGATTTGAAAATATAAAAATGAGTAAAAATAATTTTATTTCTATAGATGTTGTCTCCTTAGATGATTTTTTTCAAAATGAGAATAAGAAAATCTCATTTATTAAAATGGATATTGAAGGAAATGAAATGAAAGCGTTATTAGGAATGAAAAAATTGATAGAAAAAAATAAAGTAGATATAATCATCACTGAAGTTTTTCCTAAACTTATTGAAAAATCTGGATACTCCATTGAGTCTTTTATTTATAAATTAAATGACTTGAATTTTAGATTTTATATCATTGATGATCAAAATTGGATATTAAAAAAATTTAAAAACTTGAATAGTTTGATAAGTTATTTGAACTCTATTGTAACAGGAAATTTATTATGCTTACGTAAAAAGTAAAAAATTATTTTCTTATTAAAATTAAATTATCTTTTTTTAATTTTATATCGTTGGATGGGATTTTAGGGTTTCCTTCATTGTCAAATATTATCTGAATTTTTACTTTACTTCCAGTTTCATAATTTTTAACTGTGCATTGGTCGTTATGTTTTTCAATTTTTTTTAAAACTTTTAAGGGAATTTCTTTCCATAATTTTGATTTTTCTAATTCTAATTTTTTCTTATTATATAAATTTTTAATTATTTCAATAATTCTATTAGAAGTTTTCCCATCTCCAAATGGACATGGTCCCGTTTTTCCTCTTAAATAATTTGGATCTGATTTTATTCGATATAATTCAGACTCCAATTTATCCATATCCAATCCAATTAATACATTGGATCCATACTCAATTGTTTCGGGACGCTCTGTATTATTTCTTAAGGTTAAACACGGAATTCTGAGAATTACAGCTTCTTCTTGAATACCTCCTGAATCAGTTAAAACACATAGAGAATTTATAAATATTTTTAAAAAATCTAAATACCCTAATGGATCTGTGAGTAAAATATTTGATACATCGTCCAATTTGTCTAATAAATCAAATTTTTCTAGATTTTTAATTGTTCTTGGATGCGCAGGAAAAATGAATTGGAAATCTTTTAATTCTATGATTTTATTGAAAAAAACTTTGATATTTTCTTCAACATCCACATTTGCAGGTCGATGAAGTGTTATTAGAACGATTGGTTTTTTATTATCAATTTTTAATTTTTCTAAAATATTTGATTTAGATTCCGCAAGATTTTTAGCTTGCAAAACCGCATCTACTATAGTATTTCCTACAATAAAAATAGAATAACGATCAATTCCTTCGAAAATTAAATTTAATGCTGCTCTCTCTGTTGGTGCTAAATGGTACATCGCACAAGCACCAGTTAAGACTCTATTAACTTCTTCTGGCATTATTTTATCAAAAGACCTAATACCAGCCTCTAGATGCATAAAACATTTATTTAATTTTCTGGTTGCTAAAGCACTTGCTAAAACTGTATTCGTATCTCCTTCTGATATAACAATATCGGGATTATATTTTAATATAATTTTTTCTATTTCTATGAGACTTGTTCCTGTTTGATATGCATGTGATCCAGAACCGACATGAATATCAATACTTGGCTGTGGCAATTCAAGTTCATTAATTAAATTAGTAAATAAATTTTTATCATAGTGTTGGCCGCTATAAATAAATATTAATGACAAATTTTTTTCCTTTTCTATAAGTCTCATTAAAGGGGCTAATTTTATAAGTTCTGGACGAGTTCCAGCAATAATCATTATTTTAATATACATTATAATTTACATAATGAATGTTGCTTTAAAAAGAAAGAAAATAATATTTTTTATTGTTATAAATTGGTTATCCATATCTTAATTTTTTTAAACTATAAATTACCCCCAAAAATAGAGTAAGTATTATTAGAATCATTAGATATGGAGTTTTCTTCTTCATAAACTCTTTAAAATAATTGTTTTGTATAATTAATAAATTAAAAAATATGAAGTAGGTAATATATTTTACATTTAAAATGCTAAATGCAAGGTAGAAATTTCCAATTAAGGTTAAAATCAATATCAATAAACTACATGCAATAATTGATAAAAGAAAATAATTTTCTTTCTCATTTCGAATTTTATAATAAATAACTCCTTTGATAAATAGAAAAATATTAAAAATAATATATGAATAACTTAATGCAATTTCGAATAATAATAATAATTGTTCTTCTTTAAGAAATGGAAAATAAAAAGTATCTAAAATAATTATTATTATAACTATCATGATAGGTATGGTAATTTGAATTATTTTTTTTGAAATTACTTTTTTTAAAAAATTGTGGATTTTTACTAAAATATCAACGAATTTTTTATATATTTTTTCAAAGATATGAGTAAGTTTGAAAAAAGAGAGATATAATGTTATGAAATAAAAAGCTGAAGCAATGAATATAATTCCTCCAAAAAAAAGGCTTATTTGAAAATGTCCATTTAAAATAAAGGGTATTGTAATTTTGGTGGTTGCATAGTACAGATAAACTATATTAAGAAGAGGGACGTCTTCAAATTTCACTAAATAATAAGGTATATACCCAAAAAATTCTTGTGTCAGGAAAAAAATTGTTAGTAATATGAATAAAAGGAATGTATTTCTATAAAGAAATCTTTTAAATATTAACTCAATTTCCTTATTTTTATTTTCTTTTTGAATATTAATAAAAATATAATAAATATCGTAAAAAAATATTATAAAAAGAAGATATATAGATTCCTCAAAATGTGTTAAAGTCAAAAAAAAATAAAGAAAAATGATAGTAAGCATATGTCTTAATTTACATTCATATTCATGTATCCAATTATAAAATTCTATAACTAATATATAAAACATAAATAACCCAATAACGACTGTCGTAGCAGAATGAGCATATTTAATTGTCAAAGGTGTAGTTATTGCCAAAACTGTTAAAAGTAGTAAATTTAATTTGTTTTCATTACTGTTTTTTGAAAATTGTTTGAATACTGAATAAAAGAAGAATGGCATAAAAATAAAAATTAATGGATAAAGGAACATTAGTGTAAATTTTATTTCTAAACCAAAACCATTTATTAATAATATTGAAGTAAATAGAGCTGTTGAATACCTTAATGGTGAATAATCCTTTACATAAAAACAATAGCAATCGTGTCCACTAAACCCGTAATGAAGATAAAGATCATATGTTTTATCTAATTCCCATGTATCATATCCAAAATAATTCCCAATTTGAAGATATGGAAGTATCAATAAACAATATGTAAATATGGATAAACAAATAAGTATTAAATATCTATTTTTGAAATAATAAATAATAAGAGTCAAACTTATTATTGTACTTCCTAAAAATATATAAAACAAAAATGGAACTCGGTAAAAAAATGTAAAATTCAACCAATAATCCCGTCTAACAGTGTAAAAATCATTATTACTTACATCGCTAAAATAAGTTGAAATACACAAAAATATTAACGATATAATAAAACCTATTATTATTAATAAAGATCTGCTATTAAAATTCTCTCTTTTTAACTTAAAATAATTATAGGTTACATTTTTTTTGATACGATTCTTATTTATGAATATATCTATTAAAATTAAGCTAATATTTATTATTTGAATTATTAATATTACCATTTCAGGCCAGAACCAGAACCCATAATTATCTCCAATAGGAATAATGCTATAACCTATTACATAAATGAAGAACATAGGAATATTTCCTATTAAAAGACTGAGAAATGTAGCGTATCCCACCTTTTTTATTATCTCAGAATCTGGTTTTAATAAACTTATCAGATTATATCCTGGCAAAAATAAAATACAAAGAAAACCTAAAATTAAATTAATTGGAAGTATTATTATCGAAAAAATGGTCAATAATGAGTAAATAAAGATAATTATAATCTGTGCAATTAAAAATATTCTTTTATACTTCATTATATTCTTTCTTAATACTTGACTTTCAAAGTTATTTTTAATAATAAGTTTTCATGGCTTCTAATCTTTTCTAATTAAAGAAGATTATTTTTTTGCCACAACATAAAAATTATTTTCCTGCAAATCGCTTCAAGTCCAAGATTTTGAATAATTTGCGTTGCAAGGGAGACATCTGGGTAAGAAGCACATCAGGAGAACCTTCATTGCCGTAATACAAGCGAATTTCTTTCGTGTCTTCCAACGCTTCAAAACATACCTCTTTGGAGTGAGCAATTTCGGCTAATTGTATTTTCCGATAGAGCAAATTGGAGAGAAACAATGCTAACACGCTAATAAATACGTGCGCCCTTATCATCTTATCCGTCCAGACATACATGGGCATGACGCTGATCCTTCCTCTTTTATTCAATTCCTTGAATTGCCGTTCCACGTCGATTTGGGCCCGATAGGTCTTAACGATTTCTAAAGTGCTCCACTCGTTCCTGTTGGAAAAAATAATTGATTTTCCAAGGTTCTTTAAATAGCCTTCACGAGCGATATCGTCAATTTCCCACGTTAATTCTAATTCTAAACCATTGCGTATTTTTTTAACGGAAATAACGATGATTGACCGTAATTTCTTGGTCTTAAGGATGTCTCGCTTGATCTTGGCGACCACTTTTTTTGGGTCCTTCCATTGCGGCTTACTATTCAGCTGGATCTTAACAAATTCCTCCAATTTCTGAATTGCTTTAGCAACATTCTCGTCAAGGTTATGTTCTTGTAAGGCAAACGTATCATCATCAAATGTTGCAATTAGCGTGTTTTGTTTGCCATTACCGAGATACGCAGTTGTCGTAGTTCGGTACCCGAGTACTTTTCGTCCGTTCTTTTTCGTCCATAATTCTTCGTATTCAGATAATGGCACGTCCAAGATTGGTTTCGATATTTTCATTGAAGGGCGGATGCTACTCACGAAATGGACGTGTTTAGAATCCAAGAACCCATATGCGTCCTTCGAATTATTTCCCTTGTCAAACACCAACGTGACGCAGTGAAATTCGAGTCCGATGGCTTTAAAGCGCCTTTCCATGAGGTCAAGGACTTGCTTGAAGTGCGCCACGTCGGGGACGTTTCCTTCGTAGGTTTCGTGCATTAAGGGCACGTTACACTCGTCTCGAGTCACCAATAAGGACATGGAAACTTGTCGCAGGTCGTTTCTCTTTTTCTTGTTATGTCCCCTTTGAGCGATCGTGTTTTTCTTGTATTCTCTAATGTAAGTAAAGAAATTAGTCGGATCAAACAAAAAACAATTCGATTTTACCCCGAACTCGGAATACAATTTCTTGCAGATTACTTCTTCGACACGCCTTATAATTTCTTGGTCTAAATAGCCCATCTGGTTCAAAATGTTTTGCGTAGTCAAAGACTCCGAAATGTCCGGAAAACACCGTGAGAGCGCCGTTTTATCAAACCATTTCCGGACTTGGCTCTTTGAATTTAACGCAACTGCGCGATTTATCGCAAGTAATGTGATATATTCCCCGACCGAGAAACCCTGTTCTCGTTTTGAAGTACAACCGTTAATAATCTCAATCAAATCGATCTCTTTAGAAATTGAATATAGGGCGTATACTAAACCAAACGCAAATTCTTTAGGTTTTGGGAGTTTTCTTGATAATTTTCGCTTTATTACCCGCAAGTTCTCTTCTATTTGATCCTTTCGGCAGAGATTTACCTCCCAAACTCGCTTAGATTTCCCATTCACGCGTTTACCGTGTCCCAAGTAAAGATATGTGTAAGTTCTACCGTTTGACTTAACTTTTTTTTCGAATATAAATACCATATATAAATATTGTAACAACATATATATAAATATTTCTGTAAAAGTTACTTATTCAAACGCTTTACCCCGATTTATTCAAGCATTCCGCATAGATTAGTTTTCCACAACGGACTGATTTTTTAAGAAATGCTTTTTTCTTTTTTGAGAGCAAAGATCTTTCAAAGGGCATGTTATTCGGCAGAGCATACCCCATTAAAGGGAAATGATAAAAATTGTCGGCATTTTGCTCTACGTTGTTAACATAGAAAAAGATGGCATTAGGATTTGGAAAAAATATCTGATTCTTAATATTTCCGACAAAATTTATTTGAAATATAATATATTAAATACCATTCTTATATCTTTGAAAGTCAAGTAATAATATTTTTTTAATTAATTTTTGTAAAAATTAGATAATTATATCAATTTTTTCAATCCAATGAAAATTATAATTTTCTCTTATTGAAATTTTTGATTTTTTAATAATTTGAAATCTTTTTATTTTCCCAAATTTCTAATTGATTAAAAAATAATGATTTTTTAATAATCATATTCATAAACCATTCAAACCCGAAAATATTATTGAATTTTACCCAAATTAATTTATAATATTTTATACTAATACTAAAAAGAAAAAAAATAAATGTCTATTATCTACTCATGACAAGATTTAAAATTTTAAGAATCGTTCCATTTTTCTATCCAGCATTTGGTTATGGTGGTCCAATAACTCATACCTTTAATTTATCAAAAATTCAAGCCAAATTGGGATATGATGTAAGGGTTTTTACCACTAATATCTTTAAACATGATTTAGTATCAAAAGAATTACCTCACTATGAAAATATTTTTGGTGTTAAAGTGCATCGATATCCAATAAGATTTAAAATAAAAGGAACACATTTTTGGATTACTCCTGCAATAATCTCAAATGGATTAAAATACGATTATGATCTAATTCATGCACATACATATCGCACATTTCAAACGGATGTTGCAAGTTTTCTCTCAAAAATTAAAAAAAAACCTTTTATTCTTACAGCCCATGGAAATATGAGAGACCTTACTCGATTACAAATACTTAGGGGGAAATCTAGCTCAAAACTAATACGTTTATATGATAAATTTATGAAGAATTTCACAATAAATGCACCTGATATAGTGATAGTTCATTCAAACTATGAAGCCATCTGGACCAAAGAGATCGGCGTAAAAGCGGAAAAACTTAGAATTATTCCCCACGGAGTTGATATTAAAAAATTTTCTAATTTTAAATTAAAAGAAAAATTTCTTAATAATTATCAGTTTCAGGGGAAATTAATTGTTTATGTAGGAAGAATACTAAGAGGATATCGAAATCTTGATTCTCTAATTAATATTATGCCACAAATTGCTAAAGAATTACCAGACGCGAAATTAATTTTAATAGGAGAAAGTTTTGATGATAAATATGAGATGGAATTGAAAAAATTAGTCTCTTCTTTAAATCTAGATAAAAATATTCTTTTTATTACCAACCCAACATGGAATGATATTGTTGGTGGTTTTTTAGCAGCAAATGTATTTGCTTTTCCAACAAATAAAAGTGAAAGTTTTGGAATCCCTTTATTGGAAGCAGGGGCTGCTCACTGCCCGGTAGTGGCTCCTAAAGTTGGACCCGTTCCAGAAATAATAAAAAATAATATTTCTGGATTATTAACAAAACTTAATGACAATGAAGATTTGAAGGAAAAAATTTTAAAAATTCTTACTGATGATAAATTAGAAAAAAAATTAGGAGATAATGGGTATAAAATAGTATCTGAAAATTATTCATGGGAGAAAATAACTAAACTAACAAATAAAATATATTCTGAGTTGATTTAATCAACATTTTCATAATAACCATATAATACTTTAATAGGATAAGAAATGTGTAGCTTTAAATAAATTAAACTTTCTCAAGATTTTTTATTAAAAGATACTTTATTCTCTTTTTTTTATATCCTTTATTTTTTTTAAAAATTTTTTGCCTAAATTCATTTTTTAAAAGATTAATTAAGTTTCAGTTTTTATTAATTCTTATTTAAACCAAATTTATAAATAGGTCTTCAAGTGTTAATTCCTGTTCTTTTAAGGTTAAAACATCATAATTTCCTAAAACTGAAAGCAAATTCTTAAAATATTTTCGACTTTCAATTGTAACCATCAATCCATGATTTGATTCATATATCTCCTTTGTATAATTTTGATTACACAAGTCTTTTTTTAATTCTTTTATTTTATGATTAATTGATATTTCAATTTGAATTTTTGATTGCATTACTTTTGCTATATCTTCCTTAGTACCTATTTTAGTTATTTTCCCTTGGTTTATGAATCCTATGCGATCACATAATTTTTCTACAAACGCCATGTCATGACTAGTTAAAATTATTGTGCTATCAACATTTTTTAATTTCTCAATGAGATATCTTTTTAACTTAACATCTAAACCTAAAGAAGGTTCATCTAATAATAATAACTTCCGATTTAATAAAAGTGTTCTACATAAAGCTAGTTTCATTTTCATTCCACTGGAATATTTTTCTACATATTGGTCTAACCAATTTTCTAATCCAACTTTTTCTGCCATGTTATAAATCTTTTCTTTATAATTTGGTACCTTATATATTTTACAGAAAAATTTGAGATTATCATATCCAGTCATTCTATAATATATCATCTCACACCCTAACATTAATGCAATCCTTGATTTTGCTTTTAATGGTTTTTTAAGTATATTAATACCGTCTATTGTTGCATACCCACTTGTCGGCTGGATTGCTGTTGTCAGAATTTGTATCATCGTTGTTTTCCCTGCACCATTAGGTCCTAATAACCCAAAAATTTCTCCTTCCTTTATTGATATATTGATGTTATCTAATGCTTTTATTTTTCCTTTGCCTTTTAATTTATAAATCTTAGTTAAGTTAAAAGTTTCAACAATATTCGTCTCTGATATCATTTTTCTTAATACCCTATAATACCATATTTGTTAAAAATAAAATTAAAAATCCAAAGACCAACTAAAGGAACTATAATTGCCCCCCCGACTATTAGAAATACGTGAAGGGGGTGTGTAATAATTGAGAGAAAAATATTATCATCTATCCAAATTACTCTTATAAAATCAAATAGATAATAAAAAGGATCAAAAATCACGATAGCTTGAAAATTCTCTGGAAAAAACTCAAAGGGATAACCAATGCAGCTAAACATGTATATAATAGTTATACCTAAATTTACTAAAGAAGTTAGAGATGGCTTTGAGATCGCAAGAGCGCCTAAAAAAAGTCCTATACCACTGAAAATTAATGCAATGCAAAAATAAATGAAAAATAAAGAAATTATCGATAGAATAGATATAGGTAAGATAATTAAAGATAAGATAAAAAAGATAGTAAAAGGTACAGCATTTATTATCATATAACTAAAAAAGATTCCAAAAACTAGATTTCTTCGATTAAAAGGAGCAATCATGATTGCATAAAGTGTTTTCCAAACCTTTTCTGTAGTAAATTGACTTGGAAATCTACCATTAATTTTCACTACTATATTTATTTGATATGCCGTCAGGATATATACAGCAAAATTTTGAGGAGTCCATGGTCCAAAATTTTCATTAAATGTAAAAATCTGTCCCATAATAATTAAGGGTAATATAAAACTTAAAAGGGGACTAATAATACTCATAAATATAGGAAGTTTAAATCTTGTATGTAATTTGAGATCCTTTTCGATAACTGCAAATATTTGAGATAAATTATCTTTAATAGCAATAAAAAAGTTCATTTAAAGTGAAAACCTATAATCTTTCTATTTATTTATCATATTAAGATAATGAAAGAATGTTCAACATCTAATTAAGTTCTTAAAATCTTTTATTTCTTAAATAACTTTATGTTTTAAATCTACTCAATTTTATTGTTTTGTCAAATTGAAAAATTGTATATTTGTTCATAAAAATAAATATTTCTTTATAAAAAAGCTGAATTGAAAAGATATGGTTGAAAAGAAGTATAATTTTATAAAAACAATAGATAATTATAAACTAATTTAAAATTAAAGAAATCTATTAATTGCAATTCTACGATAAGAAAATTAAAGGATTGATAAAATATTAATCAGATTCCTTAAAAAATTATTTAATAATTACCTCAATTATTCTTGAAATATCTTGGATTAAGAGAAACAAATTTTTTAGATTTAATATCTTATAAATAAAACTCGAGATTATAACTTATATTGAATATTTATTAATCTCTAAAAATTTCTAATAACTTTTCATCGATAATGATATCATCTTGTTTTAACTGGAGTAAATTCGTACCTAAGTATCGAGTTTTGGATAGTGTGGGTAATTTTATTGCATTCTCAAAGAGATACCAATAAATATATCTAATAATGTTATTGTAGCGTTCTTGATAATTTTCATGAAATTCTTTTAATAACTCTTCAATATTATTTAAATAATTAAAATATTGATCCTTACTAGTAATTGGATAATTTCCTCCTTCAACAGCAAACATTCCGCCTTTTACACACATTATTGTGGGGATTTTTAAAAATGGCATCTCAACAGCTAAAAATCCATCATAAACAAGGCCTAGGTCAATTCCACTCTTTAAAAATTCATATGTGTCAATTACTGCTTCAGGTGGAATTAAGATCACATTATCAATATTATTCATATCAATATTTTTAGTAATAATATCAACAATTTTGGGAGAATTTTTAAGGACAGTTATTTCGGAGGGATGAGATTTTATATATAATTTTATATTTGATTTATTTTTAATAAAAATAATTGTTGATAGAATCCAATCTCTGTAATCTTCAAAAATTTTGTGTCTATCACAAATGTTTCCATCCCAAATTACATTTGGGAATAGGGAAATATGATATTTATAACCATCGTTCTTATCAACTTTAAAAGAGCTTCTTTTACCTCGATATAAAATTCTTGTATCACATGTTGCATATTGTTTTCTCTTTTTAAAGTAATCGCAGACCTTTTCTTTCATTTCTTCTGTTACTGGTTTTTCTTTATACTTTAGCCAATATTTAGATGAAGATAGAAAGTATATTCCTGTCTGTGATGACGTATAAATTTCTTGAGGATTAACGGAGTGTCCATGTACAGCTGAATAAACTATTGTGTTCACCCCATGTTTCTTTAAGAAGTGAAAAGTAGCAGCCCAAGTTGAATAAATTCCATGAGATGTGAAAAAATAATCTGGTTTGATTACATTTAAAATATATTCTCCAATATTTCTACTAAGAATTGAATTAATTAATGCTATTTTATAATAGTATTTAACATACTCGTCGTTGTAATCTAATTCACTAGTGTTGAAAAATCGGATAGTTGATGATTTTGCATAATCTTTTAATTCTTGCCAGTTCTTAATATTTATTTTTTTCTTTCTAAAAATTTCACTATAATATATAATTTTTAAATTTGGAATTTGATAAGTCCTTAAGGCTTTTTTTAAAAGAATTTTATTTAGAATCTTTTCAAAAAAATTGCTTGAGAGAATATAAAAAAGTGGATAAGGATTAAGATTAAAACTTTTTAGTTTTTTAATATCAGGTAAATCATTAATCTGATATGTTTCTGTGGTCTTTAAAATGCCATCATCAAGAAGCATTATGACTTCTGCACCATTTAATGCTAAAAGTAGACCAATAAAAAATTCTCTATCAAGTTGACTCTTAGCACATCTCACAGTATTAAAAACTATTTTTTTATTTAAAATTCTCGTTTTCTTTACAGATTTTAATAGATCTCTTAAATGATTATATTCTCTTTGATTGGTCTTCCAATCTTGACAATATTCTTCAAGAGTTTTTATAAATTTCTTAAAATTTGATGGCATCATTAAAGTGTAAAATCTTATTTTTTATAAATTTAATAAGTGTAAAAATTCTATATTGTTTTTATGATTTTACATATTTCATTATTTCTCATATGATATTTAGTTTTACCGCGTGGAAAGATGTAAAGTTTTCAACTTTTCCGTCAAAATGTTCCACTAGTTTTTTAGGGTGGAATTAGGAAAAATATTCTTTGATAGAATGTCCACAAGTTGTTGTAAAAGAAGAAGATTAATCAATAAATTCTGTAATAACCAATACTCCATCATCTTTCAATACTCTCTTGATTTCTTCGACAGATTTTTTAAATTTTCACTGGAGGGATATGTTGTAAAATTGTCCAAGTAATTACCAAGTCAAAGTAATTACTAGGAAAAGGTAAATCATCTCATGAAATATTTTCGAATTTAAATTCTGGATATAATAATTTTGCCTAAAATAATCGTTATTTACAATAATTTAAACAACATAACAGTTTGAAAGGAGATCTCCAAATAAATTTGTTTTCCTTTACTTTTCAATTAATGATTTTTTTATGAATATATCCAATAATTACAGCACTAGCAGACCAGCGAACATAACTACCATATTTAACATTTGAAATTTTCTTCCATGATACTTGTTTCCATCTATTATTCTTGGAAACGCGCTTTAAAAAATATCTTTCCGTAAATGGAATTTTATTCTCTCTGAGTAAATTATCTAATACTGGATTTTGGCCTTTAGGTATAGTAATTATTATTTTACCGCCTGGTACTAATAAACGTTTTAGATTATCTATAGCTCTATAAATTTTTAATGGTTCCCTTGGTTGTTCGTCCCAACCGACATGTTCCAATGTAGATATTGTAATTATTATGTCATATTTCTTGTTAGGGTTGTAATCTACCACATCTTCATTTAAAACTCCTTTTGATTTTTCATATTTATCAACAATATCTCTGTCAAAGACGAAAAAGTTCATTAGAACATTTCCTACTTCCAATATATTTTTTCCTTTATATTTCTTAACGATTTCCCAAACAATTGGAATTTCAACGCTTCTTTCGTTATTCCATGTAATCCAATTTCTATGATAGAAATAATTATATTT
>Ga0209986_10000791_pt1 | contig 31009 bp, 30 predicted proteins | sample BlataG_FD_183168 | JGI IMG/M metagenome (GOLD analysis project Ga0209986, IMG submission 183168) | Deep subsurface microbial communities from Black Sea to uncover new lineages of life (NeLLi) - Black_00105 metaG (SPAdes) (version 2) | ecosystem: Environmental > Aquatic > Marine > Oceanic >...
CGGTGCATCGGCCAGATGACACTCACCACAGTTTCTGCGATATATGGGACTTCTTTATCATCGCGACGGCGAGGGTTGTTGAGAATGATGTTGGTATCGGTTGGGTTAGGAAGCTGTTCGATTTCACCGACGACAGCGTCCTCGCCTGAGAGGTGAAGCAATACGCTGATAGGCATGATACTCCTTTATCTTTTATAGCGGGAGATTAATTGTAGGTTTAAATCCCCAAGTTGGATGAGATCGCCGTGACGGATGATGGTGGGTGTTATAGTTTCCAAGAGAGTGCCGTTTACTGTTGTACCGTTGGCACTGTCGAGGTCGATGATATAGATCCCGTCGGATTTCAGCTGCATCTCCGCGTGGATACGGGAAACACCACGATTATATGCATCAAATGGACCTAAATCAACATCGGGAATCACAGCTTGTCCCTGGATGGCAATTCCTAATGTGTAGTTGTCACGACCGAGTAGGGAAAGAATGGCATCAGTGCCAACGACACGCAATCCGAGTAAGGCTCCTGTTCGAAGTTCAGGCCCTTCAGGGAAGGTGGGTGCTCCGGAGGTAGCTTCATATGTCTGTCCTTCGACTGGTCCAGTTGCCGGCATGGGGGATACATGTACAAGCCGGGAACCACATTCACTACAATACAAAGTACCGACAAATTGCTGGTGTTTGCAGGAAGGGCATACAATCATAACTTGTCACTGGATGGAGGGAGAAGAAGTGCGCGTGTTCCATACTTAAGGACTTTCTCCCCTGCACTAGATATGCGATGGCTGCGGGAAAGACGTACCGCTTCGCTCAAAGCTGCTTTTGCAAGTTCTCTTTCACCAGCTGCGATCAAGTGGGTGGCCAGATTCTCAAGACGCTTCGCTGCTCTTGCAGACTGACCAAGTTCAGATTCGTGACGTGCTTTCTCCTGCAAGCCGTAAAGGGCGATAAGATTAAGAGCTGATACAATCTCCTTCGGTGGAGGATCAGGATCGGGATCTGCAGATACCGGAATTTCGATCTCGACCGGAAGGTTGGTATTCTCAGCACCTGCCATAAGGATGTCACCGGTGATGTTGAAGTGAGCCAAGGTTAAATTATCCGTCTCGCCAATGGGATGGATTACTAGTTCCAGGATTAAGCGGATAGCTTCTTCCCTCAGGAGGTGTCCGAGGCTCAAGGGCAAACTATCACCTAATGGCATAGGTTCAGGAGAAAGGCGGAAAGCCGATCGTAGATCAACCTGCTGGCTAATGGCTCCATCCAAGCGTATACGGCTGGCGAGGACCTGACCGAGAGAGTCGAAGATATCCTTCAAGAGATTTTGGATGTCACGCGGAGAGTTAAGGAAGATAACATTGCCGCCACCCCGGCTTGCTAGATCATCAAGCAGCCGGTCACTCCAATCGGAGCCGATGCCAACGCAATTGATTGAAATACCATCTTCGGCGGCTTTATCGGCTAGGGCTACGCACAATTCTTCGTCACCATATGTGCGACCATCAGTGAGCAAAATCATATGGTTGACGCCTTCCGTCTTGAAATTACGATGCAGCGCGGAAAAACCTTTTTCAAGACCTTGACCGATTTCTGTACCACCGCCAGCTTGAAGAAGGCTAAGACGGGCACGTGCCGAGGATATATCCTTGGCTTGCTCTGGTGAGACGATCGTCTCTGCTCGATCGCTGAAGGCGATGATCGAGGCGGAGTCGTCTACATCGAGACCTTTCAGTATGTCCAGAGCAGCAGACCGTACCCGATCCAAGCGTTGGCCACGCATTGAGGTTGAGTGGTCGATCACGATGGAAAGGTTGATTGGGGGGCGGACGGCAGGTAGATCCACGGAGGGTGTTATTTCCAAGAGGGTGTAATGAACTTGGGGTTCAGCAAGTTGGAGTAGGTTCTTGCGACTGTGCTTTACATGGCAGCGAAAAGAAGCTGTAGCAGCCATCTCTTCTTCGACTGCCTCTAATTCCAGGTCATAAGCCGCACGCTGATCTGGGTCGATTAATGTTTCGTAGGCACGACTGACATCGAGGAAAAGTTCTGTATCGCCGGGAGCTACGTTTTTATCTGGATGGAAACGAAGAGCGGATTCACGATAAGCGCGTCGGAGTTGATCTGGTGTCGCGTTCCTTGACACACCTAGGAGAGAATAATAATCCTTATCCGATGGCACGCATCCCCCTTCTCACTTCGGCGGAAAGCCAACAAGTACCGCCGTGATATTATCAGGTCCACCAGCAGCGTTAGCAGCTCTCACTAACTCGTCACACGCTGCCTGAGGGTGTCCCAAACTATAGATAATCCGTCGAATTTCATGATCGGGAACAACTCCCCATAAACCATCGGAGCAAAGGAGCAAATATCCACCGTCCGGAACGGTGTGGGAAATGATGTCCACCTCTAAATTAGCCCCCTGACCGATGGCGCGGTAGAGTACATTGCGTTGTGGATGGGAGGCCGCCTCTTCTGGAGTCAATTGGCCAAGCTCTCGTAGTCGTTCGACCAGGGAATGGTCTCGAGTGAGGACTTCACTCTTGCCATCAACAATGAGATACGCCCGACTATCACCAACATGACCAATCGTCAACTGCCCGCTGATGAGCAAAGCTGCGGTAAGTGTCGTCCCGCCACCGGGAACGCGGGCGACGACCGATCGATTGGCTTCCTCAAGCGCTTGACGGATGAGATCATGAATCGGAAGTGCGTCTTCCTTAGGTTCGTTCTCAAACAAACGCAGGATGGTGCCTTCAGTAAGACAATGAGCGGTGGTTCGGACAGAAATGGCGCTAGCAATCTCTCCTGCGCGATGTCCTCCCATTCCGTCAGCGACGAGAAACAAACCGAACTCTGGGAGTGCCTCCTGACCGGCGGAATTTCCTACTAAGACGAAAAGGGTGTCCTCATTGTGGTCTCGCTCGATGCCAGTGGATTGCGCAGCACCGACTACGATTGATTGCTGCCCATCAAGATCCCACGCCGGTTCCAGATGGGATGGTTCAAGAGGCGCGGTTTTAATGCTCCCGGGAGGGTGGATCTCCTCCCGGCGGAAGATACGATTGATAAACCGATTCAGAAAATCCATTGTATAAACACGTTCCGTTCTGACTATCAAAACCTGCTATGTGAGTAAGGCATAGACTTTGTGGTCGTTAGAGCCAATGAAGAGTGTGTTGTCGACGATGACTGGCGAGCCAGTTATCGGTCCCTCGGTGCGGAAACGCCAGCGTAACCGTCCCGTTCGGAAATCCAAGCAGTATAAACCTCCATCGACAGAACCACAGTATATTGAATCAACATTTACGACGGGCGAGCCAGTGACCTGATGTTCCGTTGTAAAACGCCAGATCTCGCGTGCATGACGAGCGTGAATAGCGTAAATAAGGTTATCACCGCAGCCGATAAAAATTTTATCTTCAGCCGCAGTAGGTGTTGAAATAGTGGGTCCTCCCATACGGTATCGCCATACTTGCCATCCGTTTTCAATTTCGAGGGCGTACAATGTCCAATCTTTGGAGCCAAAGTAAATTAACCCGTTCAATAAAATGGGTGAGGAGGTGACCGCGCGCTTGATTTTCTTGCGCCACTTTAATTCACCACGAAAGTCATAGCAATAAAAATCACCACTCTCGCATCCAAAAAAGACCCGCTCATCTTTCACTAGTGGGGTAGACCAGATGGGACCCATCGCCTCTGCCCGCCAAGCGCGGCGGCCATTCAGGGAGTTAACGACATGTAGATGGTTGTCGTCAGATCCGATAAAAATATGACCGTGAGAAAGGATGGGAGACGACCGTATCGGGCCCTCAGTGTAGTACATCCAGACAAGTTTGCCTCCCCGGGAGGTGACAGCATGCAAGCGATAATCCTCGGAACCGATGAAGATGACATCATCTTCAGCCGCAGGTCGACCCGTTATACCTCCCTCAGTTGCATATTTCCACATGAACTCGCCTGTCTTCGCGTCCAGGGCGTAGAGATTGTGATCGTAGCAGCCAATAATGATCATACCCTGATACACAATCGGGGTGCCGCGAATCTCATCTTCGCACTCGAAGGACCATAATTCCTGAATGTCGTCGCCGCGTACGAAGATCTCCGCTGTACGTGGTTTGATCAGGAGCCCGGTCTCATTTGCAGTCGTCATCAAGGCTTTCTTCAACGCATCGGTGTTTAGGTAGCGTTTCTTGGGATCGTAATCAAGGGTAGTATTGATGATTGCCTCGAGTTCAGGGGACACGTTGGGATTGATCTCCCGGATTGGGCGCTCGGTGAAGGTAAACGGTGGCTCAAGTCGCGGATCGCGGCGGGTTAATATGTGGTGCAGAGTTGCCCCAAGTGCATAAATATCGCCAGCAGGAGAGGCTTCACCGCGGTACTGCTCTGGAGGCGAGTAGCCCTCAGTGCCGATCATAGTCCCTTTCTGTCCAGGTTGGAAGATGCGAGCAATACCAAAGTCAATTAGACGGATATGGCCATGCTGGTCCACCATTATATTCGTAGGTTTAATATCACGGAAGACCAGTGGTTCAGGTTTATGGTTATGAAGATAACTAAGGGTATCACATAGCTCGATTGCCCAACTAATGACCTGCTCCTCGGGCAAGAAATCGTCACTCTCCTGTAGTATGTCTTCCAAATCCTTGCCGTCGATAAATTCCATCACCAGGTAGAGATTTTTCTTGCTGATGAAATAATCATAAATACGGGGAATAGCGGGATGGGAAAGGGTTGCCAGGAGATCAGCTTCACGTTCGAAGTTGGTGACGATCATCTCATACATCGTCTGGTCAGAAATGATATTCGTCATTTCCTTGACGGCGACCAATTTGGTGACGTTAGGGAAATGCAAATCGCGCCCCTTATAGACTGAGCTCATGCCGCCCGAGCCAAGCAAACCAAGGATTAAATATCGATCCTGAAGAGTGGTTCCAGGCTGTAAATTTTCAAGACGTTCAGTCTGACCATCAAGGGCGCGAGTGGTCCTTCGTATCATGTCTTACACCTTTTACATGAAAATTATAGCATTAAGGATGAGTTGCGCAACGCGTACTCTAGTCAGCAGTGGCGCCAGCTGCTAAGTTTGACGTTTATGGAGGCGTAGGGATAGTTTTATAAGTTCCCCACCTGCCGGATCCATTGGTGCGGCTTCTTTTAAGGCCGCTAGTGCCAAGCCGATATGGTGTTGAGCTGTGGAGCGTGCGTATTTACCCGCACCCACCTCGTCCAAAGCTGCAATCAACTTTCCTAGATCAACATCATCTGTTTCTTGTAAGAAAAGGTGGCTGAAGGTGGTGGAATTTTCCAACCCATAGAGTGTAGGAAGGGTTTTCTTACGCCTAAGAAGGTCATCACCGGCTGGTTTCCCAGTCAGGTTGGATTCTCCCCAGATGCCAAGGATGTCATCTTCGATCTGGAACGCCAGTCCCAGGTGGTGGCCAAAAGAGCGATAGGATTCAATCGTCGAGTTGGGAGCTCCAGCGATATGAGCGCCGATAGCTGAAGCGGCTGAAAGCAGCGCCGAGGTTTTCCCTTCTATCATCTTAAGATAGTCAGAAATCGAAACATTCTCTTTGGTCTCATAAGCGAGATCCAGGTGTTGACCCTGGGTGAGTTGGAGGCAGGCGTGATCGAGGATGTGCTGGACATCTAGAGCTGTTTCATAGGAGTTCCCAACCATGACCAGTTGATAAGTAGCCATACGGGAGAGGGCGAAAATCGCATCGCCAGTGTTGAGCGCCTGAGCGAGCCCCCATCGCTTCCAAAGAGTGAGGCGACCGCGTCTTGTTTCACTTTGGTCCTGGATGTCGTCATGGACGAGAGAAAAGTTGTGAACCCATTCGACCGCGCTAGCGGCAGGCAAGGCTTTCTCCCAATTCGCGCCAATACCAGCGCAGCTCAACAATGTGAGCATAGGCCGAAGGCGCTTGCCCCGTGGGTGACCCTGGTCTTTCCATCCCATATGATAGCCAATCATATGAGCTAATTCGGTGTAAGGCTCTGAATCAAGCCATTCGATGGAACGCTTGAGATCAACCTCAATTGCCTCCCGCATATCGGTAAGTAAGGTAGGGGGATCGTTGTGACTCATGTTATGGGTCGTAATTCTGTCTGGCGCAGAACAGCTAGGTTTGGCGAACCGGTGGCGAACATACATATTCGGATCTCAGACGCCATCTTTTCGAGAGTTGCCAGTACCGCTTCTGTTGACAGCACCGCGGCTTTGAGAAAAGGGCCGGCAATCCCACCCAGGTCTGCACCAAGGGCGATACATTTAGCAATGTCGATGCCGCTGCGTAGGCCACCTGAAGCAATGAGCGGGATATCCGGCAAAGCCAGCCGAACATCGGTGACTAACTCAGATGTCGGGTTTCCCCAGTGTAGAAAACCTGCGGCCAGTTGAGTACGAACTTTGTCCTGCGTCCGATGCATCTCCACTTGTGACCACGACGTCCCACCCGCACCAGCGACATCAATGACAGACACTCCAGCCTCTACTAGTTCCTTGGCAGCCTGAGGGGAGATCCCCCAGCCGACTTCTTTGGCGATGACCGGGACGCCGAGCTGACTGCATATGATCTCGACCTTACGAAGTAGATCGCTAAAGTCGACGTCTCCTTCCGGTTGGAGGGCTTCCTGGAGTGGATTGAAGTGAAGGATCAGTGCGTCGGCTTCAATCATATCAACCGCGCGATGGCATTGGTCAATGCCGTAACCGTAATTAAGCTGCACTGCTCCAAGATTGGCAAATAGCAGGATATCGGGAGCCAGGTGGCGAATTCGAAAGGTTGGCTCAAGTGATGGATCTTCGATTGCCGCGCGTTGGGAACCCAATCCCATTGCCACCCCCGCTGCCTGGGCAGCTTCAGCCAAGGCTCGGTTAATAGCGGCTGCGGTCTCTATGCCCCCAGTCATCGAAGAAATTAGGAGAGGAAAGGAAAGAGGCTTACCAAGGAATGTAGTGGAGGGATCGATCTGACGGAGATCGATCTCAGGTACGGCGTTATGTGTAAATCGAAGTCGCTCAAGACCTGTAGTCAGATCGGATCGGACATCCTCTTCAATGTTGATCCGGATGTGGTTTAATTTACGGGCAGAGGTTGGCGTAACTTTGCTCATTTCAGAGTGTTCCTAGTGTGAGAGGGCCATATTACCAAGGGCGACAGGGGGATGTCAACTTGCGTCATGGTAGATGTTTGAATTAAAATCCATGAGAAGTAATAAAAAAGGATTCGAATCAAGGAGGCGACAGATGTCAGATACATTTGAACAAGTGAAGGACATTATCGTGGAGTTGCTCAGCATTGACGAAGGAAAAATAACTTCTAAAGCCCGTTTTCGAGAGGACTTGGAAGCAGACTCGCTCGACCTGGTGGAGTTGATCATGGCCATCGAGGAGAAATTCGGGGGAGAGATATCTGACGAGGATGCACAGAAGATCACAACCGTTGGGGAGGCTGTTAGATATATAGAAGATCACCTTAAGTAACCATTCGTGCTACAATTTCCAATCATGGGCCGGGTGAAAACCGGCCCGTTCTGTTACTTAGTTTGAGAACCTTCAACCTGAACGCTTTTTCCTTTTGGAGGTCTTCTTCTTTCTGGTTGAGGATCTATGTTTTAAAGAAGATATTAGTCGGTCAATCTCTTCTTCCTCTTCGGCTCTAGATGAAAAAAAATCTTGCATAAAAGTTGAGCGTCGAAGACGGAGAGACATGGGAGCCACTTTTCGCACATCCTGGGTTCTAGCTTTCACCCGTCCATCGGCAATGGCGTGTGCACGCGCAGCTTCAAAGAGTGTGATCTCAGCCCGCAGGGAATCGATGCCCAATTCTTGAATTAGTTTGAGACCAATTTTTATCGCCTGAGAAGTAAGCTGTACGTTAGAAAGAGCATCGCGAGCCGATGCTAATTCGAGTCTCACGAGTTCAGTCGCTTCTGTATATTCTTTGATAACCCGACGAGGGCTGTTGAGGAAGGCGATCGAGCGACGGTAGGCTTCTAGGCGCTCTTTTCGATGTCCCAGCCCTTTGATAACCACACGAAGGCCAAATCGGTCGAGGATTTGAGGACGAAGGTACCCTTCTTCAGGATTCATCGAGCCGATGAATACAAACCGCGCCCGGTATGTAGCGACCAAAGGACCTCGGTGCACAGTATAGGTTCCTTGAGCAGAGGCATCCAAGATGGCATCCACAATGTCGTCATCTAGCAGGTTTACTTCGTCAACGTAAAGTAGGTTGCGATCTGCCCTGGACAGGATTCCACGATTAATACGCATACGTTTATGCAGCGCCGCGCGTTCATCGAGCCCACCAACAACATCCTCCAGGCGGGCGTTGAGTGGCAGTTCGATTAGTCGCACACGGTCAAGATAAGTTAATGGTTCACCCTGCCCATAACGGCGGGCGCATTCAGGGCATACGGCATCAATGTCGCCAGTAGTGATGTCTTCCGGTAGACAACCGTAAGTGCAAAGGCTCCTATGGACATCAGGTAGTAAATCGATCAGACTACGGACAGCTGTTGTCTTACCCGTCCCTCTTGGTCCAATCAGCAGAACGCCACCTATATGGGGATTAATCAGGGAGAGCATTAGAGCAATCTTCATCTCCGGTTGTCCAATGATGGCCAAGAAGGGAAAAGCTAGGGATTCTGCAAGTCCCATATCTTCTGGGGGAAGCGCCTCTACGAAACGTTGAGCGCTAGCTCTTTCAAGCAAATCGGTTAAGGTTTGGATGGTTTTACTCACGACGAAGTTCCTGTCTATCAATCCATATCCTCTTTAAACTCACCCGCATCAATTGTATGGAGCCGATCAGGTTCATCGTCAAGGACGTCGATAATTTCAAATGGAAGTTCTGCCATCATCGGAGGAAGCGGGACAGTCGCCGGAGGGCGAATGCGAGCAGGACGGGTGGGGGGCTCCATGCGAGGGAGCATTCCATCGATGATACGTTTGCGGAGGATGCGTGGCTCGTCTGTCAGCCAACCAACATATATCCCTAATACATTATAAACCTGACGATCAGCCGTAACCCAACCGATCCACTCGCCTATTGTGTTGTATAGATAAGGAAAGACCAGCAACGACACCCAGTCACCAGGTGTGGTATAGATCGGAACGGGTCGCTTATAAGACTCGTTCGACATCTACTTCTCCGTCCAATAGCTTAACAACTATCATTATACTAATTGTATCCGGGACACGAAAGAAACTACGGCGGGGAATGAATATTATCCTAAGAAGCATCCGAGTATGTCCATATTCTATTTATTCCGAAGTTCCAGAATAGTACCACCAATACCGCCAGGGCGAGAGCAAGATTGCGTCCAAAGGTGACGTGCCCTATTGGGAATGGTGAGGCGGGGCCTGGAGGTATTGTGGGAGGCAGAAGAACCAGGATTCGTTCAGCTAATCTGATCATCGGAGATTCGGATAGAGCAAAAATAGGCGTTCGAATGGCCAGTCCGATAATATTAACCAGGGCGAATTGCAAAGCTTGTTGACCGACTGGTTTACTACGCGAATCGGTGTAAGTCCAATAACGGTTCCACAGAAAGTTGCTGGTCACGGCAGCAATAAAAGAGATGATGCTGGCGACGAGGCTCCATATGCCCAAGATAGTGTTGAACAGATTAAATGTGCTGAAATCAACGACAGCTCCAATTGCACCAACGACGGTGAATTTAAAGAAACGTACAAACTCACGCCGCCCTCGGGGCGAGATCGAAATCATAGTCGCCCTCTGAAATCCTCGATTGTTAGGGAGAGTCCGTGGTCCAGATCGATCTGAGGTTCCCAATCAAGGATCCCCTTTGCCCGTGAGATATCTGGTTGACGCCGCTGTGGATCAGCGGGTGCGCGTCGATCAGGTAAGAACTGAATCCCAGCCGGATTATCCGCTAGCTGATTAATGGTTATTGCGAGTTGGTGGATGGTCATTTCGCTTGGGTTGCCCAGGTTAATCGGTTCGTTTTCCTCAGACATCACCAATCTATAAAGCCCATCGACCAAGTCGTCAACGTAACAGAAGCTACGAGTTTGAGCGCCATCGCCATAAACCGTGAGCGGATCTGCCCTGAGGGCTTGGCAGATGAAATTTGGTATCACCCGGCCATCATCGAGCCTCATGCGAGGACCATAGGTGTTGAATATGCGGGCGATGTGGGTTTTCATCCCATGGTAACGATGGTAGGCCATGGTGATGGCCTCGGCGAAGCGCTTAGCTTCGTCGTAGACCGAGCGCGGACCGATAGGGTCGACATGGCCCCAATAACTCTCTTGCTGTGGATGTTCCTGCGGATCACCATAGACTTCGGAAGTGGAAGCTAGTAGAAAGCTTGCGCCATGTGCACGGGCAACTCCAAGTGCATTGTGCGTGCCCAATGATCCGACTTTGAGCGTCTGGATTGGCAGTTGCGGATAGCTAAACGGGGAAGATGGATTAGGGCTGGCTGGGGATGCCAAGTGCATGACGATGTCGACTTTGCCCGGAATGAAGATGAAATTTGAAACATCATGTTTGATGAACGTAAAATCATCGCGCCCAGCTAGGTGAGCGATATTTTCTAAGCTGCCGGTGATAAGGTTATCTATCACCACCACATGATGCTTTTCTTTCAGCAATCTATCGCATAGGTGCGATCCGATGAAGCCCGCACCGCCGGTCAGTAATATACGCAAAGTATCCTCCTTGGTTGATCACTAATGCAAAACAAATCTGCATCAATGGCATACGAGCTTTGATTAGGGTTTCCAGTCGTAGTTCACTGTCTGCCCGTCGCTGGTCACCCGCTGACCCAAACCACTCATGACATCGACGATCCATAGATCACCACGGTAGAGAACCGCAAGGAGATCCGCCCCCGGAGACCAAGCAAGTCGCGCCTGTTGTGGCTCCAAACCAGGCTCACCGGCCATCGGAAAGATCGCTCGGCGATTGCTGCCATCACGATCAATAACTATCAAACGGTAACTACTATCCTTACTCTCCAATGGTGAAATCGCTTGGAAGTATGCAACTTGATAGTAAATTTCGCCATTCAGCATTTCAATCAGAGGCGAGACAGAGGGATATGCAAACATCCCAGTTCTTGAGGCTAATGGTAGAGCTAAACCACCTCGCCCGGTCAGAGCGATGAGATCGAATACGGGGGATGCTGCGGGGCTCTCAAGACCGAGCGGAGGACCATGGTCAACAAAGAAAAGGGTGCGGTTGTCGTGGCCCCAGGCCAACCCCGGCACCCAGGACCAATCGCTCAGGGTTTGGAAAGATGCGATATCATGTAACGGCTCTAGGCTTCCCTCATCCAAGTTGACCAAACCTATGCTGTCTGCGCGCGCATATGCTAGATGGGCACTATCTGACCCCCAGACGAATGTGGTTCCCCACCAGCCGTACTGGCCTCCGGCGTTGGCTTCGAGTAGGGTGATTTCTCGGAGTACGCGTCCAGAGGTGGAGAGGGGGATTTTAATTAGGTCGTTGTTCGCCTGCCAGCCGGGTGGGGCTGGGCTCGGTTCAACTGATGAATAGACAACCGAGAGCGATGAGGAAGAAGGGACCCAATCGGCAAAGTGGATGATGTTGTAGGCTTTTAGGTTGATCGGCTCAGCCTGTGGGTCATTAGTCGAGATAGCCCAAAGGGAGTTGATAATTTCCTGTTCATCTTCAGCGTGTCTGGTGAACAAGAACCATCGCCCATCTGGTGAAAGCCTGGCTACCCGTCCATCCAAATCACCGGTGAGGATCAGCGGTTGGCGGTTACTGGTATTACCTTGTATCAACCAAGCGTTGCCGCCCGAAACATAGGCCAGGCGGCCTTCGATTGGGAGTGGTGTGTAAGCGGCTTGTACGCCGATCATAACGATTTCTGGTTGAGGTTCCTGAATGATCACATACTTGACCGGTGTTCTTGATACCTCAACCATTTCCTCCTCAATAATACGATATGTGATCTCCTGGAATCCATTCTCGCCTGGCTGGAGCAGACGCGTTTCCCCTTCCGGCAAGGACTCATTCCGAATCGTCTGTCGATCAAAGGGAATGACGATCTCCTCAATTTCGAAGCGTTCCGTGACCCGTATTACAGTAACCACGGTTCCTTCGGTAAGTAGGGTATAACTGGGCGGGTCTACCCGGTCCAACGTGCCCAGCTGAATAGTAGCCGTTTCCAATGCTTGCTGGACAGTAGAGCCAGAGGGGATACCAAGAGCATGGCGATTACCATCAACTATGATTTCAACCTGTATTGTTCCCGCTGTGGCCTTCGGGCCGATGCATGACGCCAAGGCGAGGGTTGTAAAACAAGTCACCAGGAGTGCGAATCTTCGATAGAGGAGTGGTCTCATTGCTGGTAGTTGGGCGCGCTGGTATAATTTCCGTTTGGATGCCTAGCGCAATTCTCTGGCGATAGCCATTTGGCTGTCGCCGATGGCAAGCGAAATCACCCAGTTGCCAGTAGCCAGCGATCCCATAGTTCCTATGCTTGCCTCGGTGAGAATTGCTGAAAGGGCATCTTTCAGTGCTATGGATGCAGGAATTGGTCCAAATTCAGTTGAGTAAATCAAAACAATCTATGCCAAAGGTTGAATTCGGAGGAGATTATAGCATGGGCGATCCAGAATCGTCTGATGTTGAAACTGGATTGAGTTTGGTTGCCCGAGTTGAAGCTCTGCTTTATGTCTCTGATGCGCCGGTCAGTGCCGGGCAACTAGCTAATGCACTGCAGGTGTCTTCCCGGCAAGTAAAACAGGCGCTCGACGTGTTAGCCAAGGATTGCGAAAGACGCGGTCTGCGGATCCAGCGACATAAAAATGCCGTGCAATTAACAACTGCGCCTGAGGCGGCAACAGATGTAGAGTGTTTTTTAAATCTAGAGAGAACGGCTCGACTGACAAGGGCGGCACTGGAAGTGCTGGCGATCGTCGCCTATCAACAACCCGTCACCCGTCCTCAAATCGATTCCATCCGTGGTGTGAATTCTGACAGCGTACTGCGCACTCTTCTTCGTCATGGGCTGATTGAAGATGTGGGACGAAGCGATGGTCCGGGCCGACCGATCCTCTACACGACAACCTCCGAATTCCTGCAACATTTTGGCTTGAGCACCCTGCATGAATTACCTCGGCTAAATCCTGATCAAGTATCAGATGTGCAAGAGATGCAGGAGGAGGATTTGGCCATATTTGGTGTGAAAGAAGGAGATTGATGTCTGTCCGGCTGCAAAAAGCCCTCGCCCGGTCAGGTCTTGGATCTCGCAGGAGTTGCGAGAGGCTCATTCGCTCCGGTCGAGTAATGGTTAATGGGCATATAGCAGAGTTGGGAAGTTGTGTAGATCCAGAAGTCGATAAAATCCAGGTGGATGGTGTTCGTCTCAAACCACCTGAGCGTAGCGTGTATATCATATTGTACAAACCTACCGGAGTGCTTTCATCCTTACGCTCTCAAGGTGGGAAACCGACAATACGCGATCTGGTTAATCATCCCCAACGGCTATATCCCGTGGGCCGGTTAGATGTTGAAAGTGAAGGTCTGATTCTGCTAACCAACGATGGCGAGCTCACCCATCGTCTCACCCATCCACGTTATGGACACGAGAAGGAATACCGGGTCTTGCTTAACCGGAGACCGGGCGATGAGCAAATTACCGCCTGGCGGCGTGGGGTTGTGCTATCGGATGGGGTGAAGTCGTTGCCAGCAAAATGCTGGCTGGAGAAGAAACAGGGGGGCGATGCATGGTTTCGGGTGATACTTCGCCAGGGACGCAAGCGTCAAATCCGTGAAACGGCCCAAGCTCTTGGGTTGTCGGTACACAAGCTGATTAGGGTGCGTATTGGAGGGTTGCACCTAGGCGACCTGCAACCAGGGGAGTGGCGACTACTTGCCCCTGACGAGGTTCAGCGATTGATTGCTACTTCATTGAAGTCGGGAAGAAAGAAGCTGCAAGAGGATAGGCGACGGTCACGTAACCGAAAGACCACGCCCAAGCGATCACACTCCATCAATGTGAAGGAGAGATGATGGTAAATTTGAAGGAGTCGAGTGAGCAATCTCCAAGCTTGATCAACCGATGGCTTGATTTTAAAGTGCGGATTGATACCGAGGTATGGCTATATGTCTTGATGATCCTCTTAGCCTTCGTGACCCGATTCTATGATCTTGACACTCGGGTTATGAGCCACGACGAAAGTCTACATACCTGGTTTTCCTGGCAATTGACCCAAGGTCGAGGCTACGCGCATGACCCGATGATGCACGGACCATTGCAATTCCACTTAGTGTCGTTATCTTATTTCCTTTTCGGTGACTCGGATGCCACCTCTCGCATCCCGGCGGCTATTGCCGGGGTTCTCGCGGTTGGAATGCTGTTTCTCTTTAGACGTTGGCTGGGACGTTGGGGTGGGCTAATCGCGACTGCACTAATGGTCATCTCGCCATATATGCTTTACTATAGCCGGTATGTTCGCAATGAGGCGCTAGTAGTTCCGCAGGTACTTCTCATGGTTTATGCTGTCTTCCGTTATTTCGAAGATCGACGAGCTCGATGGCTTTATCTGCTAGCCGTTTCATTGTCACTCCACTACGCCACCAAGGAAACGGCTTTTATTTACACCGCTCAATTAATGCTTTTTTTGGGTGGCTATCTAGCTTGGCGTCTGTTCAATCTAAATTGGAGGCAAACCTGGCATAAGGTGACCTTCATAATTGGATTTACCTCTGCCACGCTGGGTACGGTGATGGCCTTGTTTGCCCTCTTCCGGGAGCGCGCTTTAGCGGCTGGGATTGCTCAAGCAACAGAATCAGCGATAGTTACTTTCTCGCCTTTTGTGACGCTAGGTTTGGTCTTAGCGTTGGCTGGGATTTCACTCATCGGCTTGTCAATGCTGGTGGCATTCGGTTCCCGATTAAGAGAAGACTTTCCGGAATTGGACCTCCTTCTAATTGCTGGCACTATGACCCTCCCCCAATTGGCAGCGCTACCGGCGTCTTTAATGGGTTGGAACCCAATGGACTATCATGATCCGGTCGCTCACAACCGCACATTGACCGTGGTCTTTGTACTTCTAGCGGTAAGTATATTAATTGGTCTGATCTGGGATTGGCGACGTTGGCTGGTGGCAGCCGGTATTTTCTTCGGTTTGTACGCTGTTTTCTACACCACAATCTTCACCAATGGAGAAGGGATGGTGTCAGGTTTGGTCGGTTCCCTAGGATATTGGCTGGAACAGCACGGAGTCGAGCGCGGCAGTCAGCCCGTTTATTACTATATCTTGGTTCAGATTCCAGTCTATGAATATCTGCCTGCCTTGGGGGCAGTCCTAGCTGGTATTTACGGGCTTATCGGCTCACGCCGATTTCATCGTAAAAAGGTAACGCTAAACTCCTTCCCGACGATTGGCTTCATCGCCTATTGGACACTTACCTCCCTGGCAGGATACTCCTTTGCTGGAGAGCGAATGCCTTGGTTAACCGTACACATCATACTCCCGATGATCTTATTGGCAGGTTGGGCATGGGGGAAACTTCTAGAATCAGTTAATTGGCGGGTGTTATGGACTAATCAGGGGTGGCTCATTACACCGTTGTTGATCTTGACCTTGTTGGGATTTATAAGTGCGATTGGAACACTTATCGGGCCAAAGTCGCCATTGCAAAGTGATGGATTCGACCAACTTAAAGCCCTCAGCAATTTTATTACATCTCTGGGTGTGGGAATTGCAGCTAGCATCGCTTTGATCAAGGTTGGGCAGGGTTGGAGTGGAAGTAGCTTTGCTAGACTGAGCGCGGCTGTTTTGTTCGGGTCATTAACCATACTGACAGCCAGGACAGCTTACCGAGCTGCATATATAAATTACGATCAGGCGACAGAATACCTGGTGTATGCACATGGAGCCACAGGAATTAAGACCGTAATGGAGCAAGTTCAGGATCTGTCACATCGAATGGCTGATGACCTTGATATTGAGGTGGCTTTTGACGACGACGTAGCCTGGCCACTAAATTGGTACCTTCGACATTACTCTGGTCAGTACTACTTTGGCTCAAACCCAACCCGTGCACTGCTCGATTATCCGATTGTGATCGTCGGTGATGATAATTGGCCCAAGGTCGAGGACCTTTTCTCGAATCGTTTCTATAACTTCGAATATATCCGCATGTGGTGGCCAATGACAAAGTATTGGCATCTCAACTGGGAGCGGATAAGGGGAGCCCTGTTCTCGCCTGACTACTTAGCGGCGCTGTGGGACATCTGGCTGGATCGGGACTATACAGCCTATGGTGAATTATCAGGCATTGATTTTTCACTCGAAAATTGGCAACCTTCAGATCGTATGCGGCTCTATGTTCGGAAGGACATCGCAGCCACTGTTTGGGACTATGGCGTGAGTCCAGTTAGCCTCGCAGGCCTAGGCTCTGTGGTAGACCCCTACGCAGATGGGATGGTAGAGATCCCAGCTGAGTTTATCACCGGTGAGGAGGGGTCCTCGCCGGGCCAATTCGCTGGTCCGCGTGGAATCGCGATTGCCCCGGATGGCACGCTCTATGTAGCCGATACGATGAATCATCGTATCCAGCATCTCAGTCCAGATGGAGAGGTGTTAATTACTTGGGGACGGTATGCCAATCTGGATCAGGGAGACGCCCCTGGCGGGACCTTCAATGAACCTTGGGGGATAGACGTTGCGCCAGATGGCACTGTCTATGTAGCCGATACCTGGAATCATCGTGTGCAGCATTTTACCGCCGAGGGAGAATTTTTAGGGATGTTTGGCATCTATGGTCATATGTCAGCCCCCGATAATTTTTGGGGACCGAGGGCAGTGACGGTCGATGAGGCGGGGCGGGTTTTTGTTGTCGATACAGGAAATAAACGGATTGCTATTTTTGACTCTGGGGGTCATCCAATTGGCATGTTTGGTGGTTCGGGTTGGTCGCTCGGCCAGTTGGACGAGCCAGTTGGCATTGCGATAGGAGCGGAAGGACATATCTATGTTGCTGACACATGGAATCAACGTATTCAGGTCTTCGAGGAAGTAACCGAAGGTAACTTCCAAGCGATTCTTGAATGGCCGATTGCCGGCTGGTTCGGACAGTCGACTGAAAATAAGCCATATATAGAAGTTTCACCGAGCGGTGAGGTGTGTGTAACATATCCGGAAGGATATCGGGTGTTATGTTTCACGCCAGAAGGAGATTTCCTGTTCGGATGGGGAGACTATGGCGAATCTGAGGTCAAATTTAACATTCCTAGCGGCTTGTCATTCGACAGTGAAGGAAGATTATGGATAGTTGATAGTAAGAACAATCGATTGATCCGTTTCAACCCTCAATTTCCCTAATATAAGTGCTGAGGGTAGACAATGTGGACGGTTCTTGGGTTAAGCGTTGAAAGGCGTATTTATGAAGTTGCATGAATACAGATCGAAGCAATTGTTTGCAAAATACGGCGTGCCGATTCCTCGAGGCCGAGTGGCGATGACTGCCCATGAAGCTAAATCGATCGCCCGGGAATTGGGAGGACCGGTGGTGATTAAAGCTCAGGTTCTTGTGGGCGGCCGGGGAAAGGCGGGTGGAATACGGCTAGTGCACACTCCAGAGGAGGCCGAAGAAGCTGCCAGGCAGATACTCGGCATGCAGATTAAAGGATTACCGGTGCGTAAGGTGCTGGTGGATGAGGCAGCAGAAATTCGATCTGAAATCTACCTCGGCGTGACAAATGACCGAGCTGCCCGATGTCCGGTGATGATCGCCTCTGCGGAAGGCGGGATAGATATTGAAGAGGTGGCTCGTACTCTTCCGGATAAGATTGTCCGAGTTCACATCGATCCTTTGCTCGGTCTGCGCGAATACCAGGCTCGTTATCTTGCGGTAACGATAGAGTTGCCACGAGGGCATTGGCGTGACTTCATCGACATGGCTTGTGGGTTATACGGGGTGTTCACAAACTCAGATGCCACATTGGCCGAGATTAATCCCTTGGTGATCACTGAGGACAATCGCCTAATGGCGCTGGATGGGAAAATGGTTCTAGATGATAATGCTCTTTTCCGTCACCTAGACCTTGCCGAGATGCGCGATCTTGATGAGGAAGCGCCAACTGAGCGTGAGGCGCGCCGATATGGGTTATCCTATGTGAAGCTCGATGGCACGATTGGTTGCATGGTTAATGGGGCAGGACTGGCGATGGCGACAATGGATGTGATCAAATTATTTGGTGCAGAACCAGCGAACTTCCTTGATATCGGAGGTGGTGCGGGTGCTGAGAAGGTCGCCGTGGCACTTAATTTAATCCTCAGGGATGCGAACGTTAAGGCAGTGATGTTCAATATCTTTGGAGGGATAACCCGTTGCGACGAGGTTGCACGGGGCATTCTGACTGCGCTGGATGAGAGTAAGGGTGACATACCAATGGTCGCACGGCTGGTTGGAACCAATGAGGACGAAGGACATAAACTTCTCGCAAAGGCTGACATGATCATGGCGACCTCCCTCGCAGATGCGGCCCAGAAAGCTGTTGCGCTGGCAGTGGAAAGTCAATTGCAATGAGCATACTGATCAATAAAGATACACGGTTAATCGTACAAGGGATTACTGGACGGGAGGGGATTTTCCATACCTCGCGTATGATGGACTATGGAACGCAGGTTGTAGCTGGTGTGACCCCGGGAAAAGGCGGTGAGTGGGTTCTTGAGGGGAAAGTTCCGGTTTTTGATACCGTCCACCGTGCAGTTGAAATTACTGGCGCTAATACAAGTGTGATCTTCGTACCAGCAAGGTTCGCAACAGATGCCGTGTTGGAGGCAACCGATGCCGGCATAGCTCTAATCGTATGCATCACTGAGGGCATCCCAATTCGGGATATGATGAAAGTCCGAAAATATTTAGACCAGCAAGGATCGAGGCTTGTTGGCCCAAACTCGCCGGGTTTGTTATCCCCTGGCGAGTGCAAGGTAGGGATCATACCTGGACATATTACCCAACCTGGCAATATAGGTGTGGTATCACGATCAGGAACGCTGACATATGAGGTGCTCTACGCTCTCAAACTTCAAGCGATGGGGGTTTCAACCTGCGTAGGAATAGGTGGAGATCCAATTAATGGGACATCATTTATTGATGTCTTGGGGATGTTTGAGGTAGATGCTCATACCGATAAGATTGTGCTTATTGGGGAGATTGGTGGCACGGATGAGGAGCGAGCAGCGGAGTATATCAGTGACAACATAACCAAACCTGTAGTCGCCTTCATCGCTGGAAGTACAGCCCCACCTGGAAAACGAATGGGTCACGCTGGGGCAATTGTGGAAGGAGGCGCCGGCCTGGCGGCGGATAAGATAGCTGCGCTGGAGTATGCCGGGGTAGCGGTGGTGGAATACCCTGAAAAGATTCCTAGTAAATGTGGTGAATTGGCATGAATGGCTGTCCAGACCTGTAACGATTTCGTATAGCCATGCAATTATCAAAATATTATTTTTGGATCTACTAAAAAAAGCATCCGCCAGCAGTAGAAGGGGGTATATGTGGGGTGTGTGCTTTACCCACACCCCACATATACCATTCTCTTTCTCGCGCTTGGGCTTTTTTCAGTGCAGTCAATTATTAACTTTAGTCAATAAACTATCAGAGGCTATGCGTAGGTAAGTGTTATGGCTAAGCTAAGAGTAATTGCTGGTGAGGCAAAAGGCCGCAAGCTTCGTATGGTGTCGGGAGGTGGAACCCGACCGATAAGCGATCGAGCAAAGGAGTCATTGTTTAATATCATCGGGACCGACATCCGGGGATCGCGTTGGCTTGATCTTTTCGCCGGAACTGGAAGCGTTGGAATTGAGGCGCTAAGTCGGGGAGCAGATAGGACGTTATTTATCGATACCAGCAGACGAGCGGTGGAAACCGTACAGTCAAATCTGACGTTGACTCGTTTGGATCATCGGGCAAGGATCCAACGGATAGATGCTTTCAAATTACTGGAGAGAGGGCCTCAGGAATCGTTCGATTACATCTACATTGCTCCCCCGCAATATGCCCAGTTGTGGATTAAGGCAGTGAAATTGATTGATGAAATGTCAGAATGGCTTAACCGGGATGGTTGGGTGATTGCGCAGATGCATCCCAAAGAGTATGAGATCTTGTCACTCAGAGAGCTGTTCGAGTTTGAACAGCGGCATTACGGAAACACGCTGCTTGTTTTTTACAAACATGTGGAGGAGTAAACGTTTAATTGGTTACCAAACACTGGCTTATTGTATTATTTAAAGACCCTTTTACCTCCCACCATTTCAAATATCAGATGGTAGAAAGAAAATAGCTCTAGCGCAAAAAAGGGGAAGCCAAGCAACCCCAGAACAGGCATCTTACCGAAGTGCCAGCCAAAGATATGCAGAACCTCGGGGATGGTGTAAACCCAATGACCTCCATCTGCTAGATAAGCCTGATAGTTCCATGTTTCCCATACGAAACCACAGATCATCCCACTGATCAAAAGAGCAATAACGGGGATTCTATTCCCGATAAGCAACTGTATACGCAGCGAGGGTGCACCCAGCTTCTCATTAATTGGGTCCAATAGAAGGAAGAAACCGATCCAGACGAATCCAAAGAGGTGGGTGGCAACATAAATTGGAAGGGCTAAAGGAATCGTGATAAGAGCAATTCCGGTTATGAACCATACCCAGGAAGGGCCTGTGAAAGCATTCACCTGATATTTGTTTTCTGCGCCGTTGCGACGGCTTAGGAGTGTCTCAACAAGATTCGCCGTTTCGAAGACACCGGGCATTATTGTGGAGAAGGACCAGAAGTAAGCAATATCTCGAGCGAGTGGGTTAGTCGGTACCCCCTGATAAAGCCAATTTTGTAGGTGGAAGTTATAGGCCTCGAATATCAGCCAGACGCCTACCGATAAAATAACAAGTAGCGGGAACTCACGACGCCGAGTGATTAACCAGGATTCACCTCGCAGTCGATAGACCAGCCCATCAACAGCAATGATGTACCCTGTCCACATAATCGGTGTCAGCCAGTTGGCAACAAACCTATTCCCCATAAAAAGAAGCATCTGGCTGGCGACCATGATGATCACCCCGATCCAGCCGTGCCATAGGAGATACATACGGAAGGAGTTAGGTTTGATGGGGCTCATACCAGCATACTATTACTTCCAAGTGCTCTATCAATTATACTCCTATGCAAATCAGTTTCTGTGGTATGTCAGCCTAGGGTCAGACAATTGTTTGCCTGTATTTTAGGGAACGGTTATAATCGATTAAAATAAACTGATGATTCAAAAACCAGGAGGAGAGGATAATGAGCGATCCGCTCGGTAAAATTACAGAGGGCAAAGACCTTATCGGTAAGATCCGCAACTTTATCGCCGGATTTGTGGGCTATGTAGATCGAGAGAACCGCCGAGAAGCCGACAAGCTTCTCAGGGAGACCACAGCTCGACGATATGAGGAGTTATGGGGCAGGATTTCAGAGTTGCAGCGCCAATTTGTGTCCGAAGGGAAGCTTGAATTGGTGGACGACCTTGAGGCTTCGGCTATCAAACTGCGGGCCTTCATCGATCGGATTAAAAGTGCCTCATACGGATATACGGGTTTCTTCGATGCTGTCCGCATCCATAGTGAAGAGCTTGAGCGGATATATGAGTATGATTTCGCATTGCTCGAAGGTGCCCAGAATCTTGCGAACGCGTTAGATAATGTAGCTGCCTCAATCGACACAGATGGGTTGCCAGCTGCGATACGGCACCTGGTAAGCCTGAGTCAGGAAGCGATAGATACCTACAACCGGCGTGATGAAGTGATCCTCGCCACCAGCGCGTAGGACAAAAACGAGGAGAGACAGCCATGGCAAGAATTTTCGATGTTGTTGAATATGCGGATGAGATGCGGGATGAAATTGTGCACCGTTTTCCCGAGACCGGCGCAGGCGATTTACGCATCGGCAGCCAGGTGATCGTGCGTGAGGCGCAGTCAGCCGTCTTCTTCCGAGACGGTAAGGCGCTTGACAACTTCGGGCCAGGCCGCCACACCATCACCACAGCCAACATTCCGTTTTTAATCGACCTGATCGGTAAGGCCTTCAACGACCGCTCGCCCTTTACAGCGGAAGTGTACTTTGTATCAATGCGCGAATTCCCTGAGCAGAAGTGGGGCACACCTCAGCCTATCTTGGTGCGCAACCCTGGGATGGGTCTTGGGGTGGCACTGTTGCAAGGTTTTGGTACCTATAGTTTTCAGGTCTCTGACCCGCAGCAATTTGTAACCCAGATTGTTGGAGCTACCGCCGCATACTCCACTCGGGATATTAAAAATCGTATGCGGTCGATGTTGCTCTCTAAGCTGCAAGACCTGTTAGGGGAGACGACCGAAGCCAAGAACGTTGCCGATTTAATAGGGTTAGTCGAAGAGCTAGGGACAGGAGTGCGAGCCAAGGCTTTAGACGACTTCAAAGCATTGGGCTTGACCCTGAAGTCCTTCTACATCGAGAGCCTGAAACCCTCCGACAAGTCGGTCGAGGAATTGCGGGGAATGGGTATGCTCGATATGGACACCTACACTCGCCTACAGGCAGCGGACGCAATGCGAGATGCGGCTCAGAACCCCACCGGTGGTGCCGGACTAACAGCGGGTATCGGCGCTGGCATGGGCATTGGCGGAGTGCTGTCTGATGCACTACGACAGACCGGTCGGGGAGCTGCCGGAGCCCCAGCTGAGGCGCCGGCTGGCGAAGGGCCTCCATCGGTGATGACGCCCTCAGAAGCGGCGAAGTATTTGAAGGTGGCTGAGGAGGATGTGGTAGCTGCGATTAAGGCTGGTGAACTAAAAGCCAAGAAACTTGGCAAGGCTTACCGAATCAGCAAAGAAGCACTGGACGAATTCTTGACCAGCTAAAGCAGCTATCTGTTGCTTGAGAGCAAAGTAGGTCGTCGGTGTCATTGCTGGCGCCCTGTCTGTTTCCTCATTCTCTTTCTTGCATTTGGGATTTTCAGTGCAGTCATAACTAAGAGTTACAGGGTGAGGTGCTTTACGCACAAAACCGACCAAGTAGCAAGCAGGCATTCTGGCCGCCTAAGCCGAAGGAATTGGATAACACGACATCAACCTTCATCTCTCGAGCTTTATTGGGAACGTAATCAAGATCGCAGTCTGGATCAGGTGTATCTAGGTTAATGGTCGGGTGGATAATACCCTCGATTATCGTCATAATGCAGACGACGGCCTCTACTGCTCCAGCAGCCCCCATCAAGTGTCCGATCATCGATTTTGTCGAGCTGATTGGAATATCATACGCACGGTTTCCGAAGACCGATTTAATAGCTTTGGTTTCGGATAGATCACCGAGGGGAGTGGAGGTCCCGTGAGCGTTAATATAGTCAATCTGCTCAATTGCTACGTTGGCATCTTCCAACGCTCGATGTATCGCTAGCGCAGCACCATCTCCCTCAGGGTCGGGGACAATCATATTAAAGGCGTCGTTGGATACCCCGGACCCAAGTACCTCAGCATAGATATGGGCGTCACGGGCCTTTGCATGTTCTAGCTCCTCGATAACCAGAACCGCGCTACCAACTGCAGGGATAAAACCATCCCGATTTGCGTCAAATGGGCGCATAGCTTTTTTGGGCTCGTCGTTACAGTTTGTGGATAGTGCGCGCATTGCGGAAAAGCCAGCCAGGGAAGTTTCTGAAACCAGGCGTTCAGTGCCACCAGCAAGTATGACCTCTGCTTTACCACATTGAATCATCCTGGCCGCGTCACCAATGGCCTGCGTGCCTGATGCACAGGCGGTGACAACAGTGCTATTATATCCTCGGAGATGGTATCTTTCAGCGATGAAAAATGCAGGCATGTTCGGCCAGAATCGTAGAATCTGGAAAGGGGACAGCTTGCGTGATCTCTTTGATAGTAGCTGTCGAGTAGCTAGCTCAGTTTCCTCAACGGTGCTTCCCCCAGCGGTGCCAATAATCACTCCGATTTGGTCTCGGTCCATTACATCCAGGTCAAGACCTGCGTCATCAATCGCCTGCCCGGCGGCGATGACCGCCAACTGACTGGAATATGCCATATGTCGGATCTTCTTATGGGGAATATATTGTTCAGGTTGAAAATCCTTCAGTTCACAAGCGATCTGACACGTATAAGGACTAGGATCGAGTAATGTGATCCGTGCCGCACCCGAACAGCCAGCTTTAAGAGCCTCCCAAGTCTCTGACGCAGTGTGACCAACTGGTGTGATGGCGCTTATCCCGGTGACTACAACTCGGCGTCGATTTTTGTCGGACGCAGTTTGCAATGCGGGATTTAGTCGGGTATTGAAGCCCATCATTACACTTATCCTCCTCGATGATTATCAGGTTATTCTACTTCGCCGAGATTGTGAACAGATCGAGTAATATAAGCTAGAAGCCTACCGCCTTCGCTAGACGCTCAATCTCCACCGCGTCTAAAGATTTGTTGCTTGGAAGGCGGCGGACCACAGGCTTCAGCTTTTTGATGTGAACAGTGAGAACTGGAGCATGATTAGCCTTGACTAAGGCCTGCTCGCTGACGAAGACGAGAATTGGTCGTACTGAGATATCAGTTCTTTCAGGGAACTTTTTTTGTAGAAACCGCTGCATTGTACGAGCTTGTGCTTTGGCGCTATCCTCTATTCTGCTGAGACGCTTTCGTCCCGATCGGCGGAATACACCGCGCTTCCCAACCTGCTTCCACCACTTTCCTTCAACGAAGGTGATTTCCCCTTCATCTTGACAAGGTATGAGGGCAAAAGCCCCTGCTGGGCAAATAAGGGCGTGGCTTGTGCCTAGCTTATAGTGGAATATGGCATAGCGATTGTCGAGGCCCTTTAATGACCCGTCGAAGATCTGGTCAATACGTGGATGCCTGCCCCAACGGTTGTACAAAGCAAGACCGGCTTGAGAGAACAGTGTACCAACAATAACCCCTATCAGAAGTTGGTTCATTGTTTCAGGACGAGTGAAGGAGAGCACAAGGGCGCCTATCAAGAGTATTAAGCCGATGAGGACCATGGCTTTGCTTAGGTTGTTGTTACGTTTAACCATGCGCTGGTTTATATACTGTCTCATTACAACTCCAATCGGTTGATCAACAAGCACGCGTTCTGACCGCCAAGACCAAGAGAATTCGATAGAGCGTAATCTACCGGTATTTTCCGAGGATGGTTGGGTACATAGTCTAGGTCCAACTCCGGGTCAGGATACTCGTAGTTTATCGTCGGATGGATAGCGCCACGCTCAATGGAGAGGGCGCAGACAACAGCTTCGATCGCGCCCGAAGCGCCCATGGCATGGCCGATCATTGATTTTGTGGATGAGATCGGAATTTGATAGGCTCGATCGCCAAATAAGCGCTTGATGGCCAGGGTCTCGACAGCATCATTGGCAGGTGTCGAGGTCCCGTGAGCGTTGATATATGACACTTGATTGGGGGAAATACCGGCGTCTTCGAGCGCCCAGCGCATGGTACGGATCGCGCCACGCGCGGAGGGATCCGGAGCAGCGATGTTGAATGCGTCGCTGGAGCTGGCATAGCCGGAGACCTCGGCGTAGATATGGGCATTTCGTGATTGAGCGTGCTCGAGGCTTTCCAAAATCAGACAGGCGGCTCCTTCTGACAGGACGAATCCCTCTCGCTTGGCGTCAAAGGGGCGCGATGCTCGATCAGGATCGTCATTGAAATTGGTGGGAATAGCGCGCATGCTACAAAAGCCAGCAATCGCGAAATCTTGGATTAATGCCTCCGAAGATCCAGCTATAATGATATCCGCTCGACCAGCACGGATGGCATGTGCAGCCTCCCCAACAGCCTGGGTACCAGTGGCACAAGCCGTGCTGATGGTGCTGTTGGGCCCAAGTGCGCCAAACTCAAGCGTAATATAGAAGGCCGGCATATTAGGCAGGGCAGAAGGAAGGATAAATGGATTCACCTTCGACAGCCCTCGGGTTCTTAGAACTTGAATTCCCTGGTCTGCCCGTTCCAGGCCGCCGATTGCCGTACCAAAGTACACCCCAACCCGTTCGGGGTCAGGCAGAGGATTTGGAAGTTTAGAGTCCGCCATCGCTTTCTTTGCAGTAGCTAGGGCAAGTTGGGAAGAACGTGACATCCGGCGAGCGTGCTTGGCCAGCATATGATCAGCGGGGTCAAAATCCGGGATTTCACCAGCAATCTGGCATGGGAGACCTTCAGGGTCAAATTGGGTGATTCGTCGTACACCGGACTTGCCATCCAGTAATGCCTGCCAGAAGGTGTCCAATTCGCTTCCGATAGGAGTGATGACGCCCAAACCGGTGATGACGACCCGGGTTTGCGGATGGGGGGAGGGCTTCTTCACGCTTCCTCCTTACGACTAACATCCGCTAATCGTCTTTGGATAGCCTCCCGCGTGGCTTCTAGTAGTCTATTCGAGACGGCTTGCCTGGCTACGCGGATAGCAGATACAAGAGCTTTGGCGTCAGAGCGACCGTGGCCGATAAACACCAGACCATCGACACCTAATAAGGGTGCAGCGCCATATTCAGAGGGATCGAGCAACAACCCAACACGGTGGAAAGCTGGTTTGGCCAGCAATCCACCAACGGAGGAGATAGGGGAGGCTTTAATTTCATCCCGTATGATGTCGCTCATGAACCGGGCTACCGCTTCGCTGGTTTTGATGAACACGTTTCCAGAGAAGCCGTCGGTGACGACAACATCTGCTTCACCTGCGTATATCTCCTTGGGCTCTACATTTCCGATAAAATTTACCCCCGCAATTTCAAGCAGCGGATAGGTCTCTTTGACTAACTTGTTACCCTTGCCAGGCTCCTCTCCGATGGATAAAAGCCCAACACGAGGTGATGACTTACCAAGAACCTTCTCGGCATAGATCGTACCCATGATAGCAAATTGCATCAGGAAAATCGGTTTGCAATCAGCATTGGCGCCAACATCCAATATAACCGCATGGCCACCAAGCACGGGGATAATTGGCGAGACCGCTGGGCGCTTAACGCCACGGATACGACCAAGGCGGAAGAGTGCGTTGGCCATCGCGCCACCGGTGTTGCCAGCGGTGACGAAAACGTCGGCTTTATCTCCCTTTATAAGATCAATGCCGACCGCCATAGAGTTTACCGCTTTGCCACGAGCGGCTTCGGCTGGTTTATCAGTCATCTCCAGCACCTCAGGCGCGTGTACAACCTCAACTATCGACTTAGGTATCCCTAGCGCATCTAGTTTGGGTTGGAGAAGATCCTCAGGACCAGTGAGTAAGATCGTATCGCCCCAGCGGCGTGCAGATTCTACGGCGGCTTCGATTTCTGGTTCGGGATGGGTATCGCTGCCCATTGCATCCAATACGATTCTCATGATTGCTTACCTCCAGAATGGCATAAGAATGGAGCTTCATTGCTCGTCTGAGGCAATTGTGACCGCTCAGCCTACCCTTCCGCAGGTTATGACTGAGAGCATTTATTGGTTTGAATATTAGGTCGAGACGCGATTCTATGTCAAAACAACATCTAGACCTGCGGGAGGTTGAGTAGTTACTAAATTATTCGGTTTTAAAATTAACGAGTTGACAATACTTGCCCGTGGGCTATAATACCGCAGATTAAATATTTTGCGCGCTGGTGCTGGAATTGGCAGACAGGCATGGTTGAGGGCCATGTGCCGTAAGGCGTGCGGGTTCAACTCCCGCCCAGCGCACTCAAGCGGGAACCATGTGTTTAGGTTCCCGCGTCATGCTTAATATAGGATTTGATCGATGAAGGCTTTCGTCCTCTCCTCCTTGGGATTGGCGAACAGATCTTTTGGAGACGCTTCTTCAATGATTATGCCATCAGCTAAGAATACCATTCTATCCGCTGCCGCTTTGGCAAAACCCATCTCATGGGACACGACCAACATCGTCATGCCCTCTTTCGCCAAGTCAAGCATGACGTCTAACACTTCTTTGATCATCTCAGCATCCAAGGCGGAGGTTGGCTCATCGAAGAGCATGATCTTGGGGTTCATAGCCAGAGATCTTGCGATGGCGACCCGCTGTTTCTGCCCGCCGGAGAGTTGGCCAGGAAAGGCATTTGCTTTCTCTGGAATCCCTACTCTCTCCAGGAGTTCCATGGCTATCTGTTCCGCCTCCTCTTTTGAACGTTTGCGGACTTTCTCCTGGGCCAGGGTTACATTCCCTAGAACTGTAAGGTGGGGGAATAGGTTGAACAATTGAAAGACGATCCCGACCTCGGCGCGCACTAGATCAATATTGGTTTTGGAGTGGGAAACAGGGATGCCATCGACGATGATCCGGCCGCTGTCAGGAGACTCCAGGTGATTGATACAGCGGAGAAGGGTGCTTTTTCCCCCGCCGCTGGGGCCGAAGATGAAGCAAACTTCGGTTTTTTTCACCCTCAGGCTGACATCCACCAGGGCTTTGGTCTTTCCAAAGCTCTTATAAACATGGTCGATGATGATGATGTCATCATCCATAGACGGCGGCTCGACATTTTGTGGTGAGCCCTCATTGTGAACAATGCTACTCTTCAAATGCCATCCTCCTCTCAATGTACTTTACTAATATTGATAGAGTGAGAGTTATAATGAGGTAGAGAAAGGCAACCGTATTCCAGGTCTCGAAGGTGCGGAAGGTTCGAGCCCGGTTGAGTTTTCCAAGGTGGGTCAGTTCTCTAACCGCTAGAACCGATATCAAGGAAGAGTCCTTCAGCATGGCTATGAAGTCGTTGCCTAGGGGGGGCAAGATTCTCTTGATGGCCTGAGGAAGGATGACGTAACGCATGGCCTGGAAATAACTCATGCCCAAGGAACGGGCAGCCTCCATCTGTCCTCTCTCGATGGATTGGATCCCGCCGCGGAACACTTCAGCCTCGAATGCGCCGTAGCAGAAAGCCAGCCCTGTGATCGCCCTCACAGTCATATCAACATCCTGGATTTTAATGTTGGCCAGGGTATTTGCCAGCCCCATCAGAGGATCGATGGCTAGGTTCTGGAGCATCGCTGTGCCCAACCACTGCAGGAATTGGAGGGTCAGAGGTGTCACCACGAAGGCGAAATAGATCAGCATGACCAGAATAGGGATACCCCTCACCACCTCTACGTACAGGGAAGAGATTGTATAGAAAATTACATTCTTCGAGACGCGTCCCAAGCCGGTGATGAGCCCGATAACCAGGGCCGTGCCAAAGGAGATGAGACTCACCTGGATAGTGAGTCGAACGCCCGCAATGAGGAAGAAGAAGGCATCCTCATAGGTAGGGGATGTAAAGATGAAGTAGACGACGAGCACTCCTATCAATATGATAATCAAGGCCCACCATGGCACCTGCGACAGTTTTTCGGTCCAAGGGATCAACTTGGGCCGGGGCTTCTCAATATCACTAGTGATAGCCATTGGGCACTCCTTATGAAGCCAGCGGGAGATTCGAAGAATTACAGCAACTGCGGGGCGCCAGGGGCGCCCCGCAGCCCCATCTCTTCAGATTCAGAGTGTATCCCCCTATCTAATCCGGTGAGCAGGGTCGAAGGAGCCACTCCTCGCAGATCTCATCCATCGTGCCATCAGCGAATAGCTCCTGCAATGCCCAATTGAAGGGCTCGACAAGATCGCTGAGGGGCGGGAAGGGGAAGGCCAGGAGCTCGCCACCGGTCGCGGCGAAGGCGACCCTCATTTTGCCGGGGTTCGCGCGCATGAAGCCAATGGCCGCGACCTCATCGATGATGACTGTATCTACATCACCGGCCATTAGGGCTACAACGGGCATGTCATACGTATCGAAGCTCATCACCCTCGCCTCGCCGACAAGCTTCAAGGCGGTGATTTCATTAGTGGTCCCGATCTGGGTGCCGATGTTCAGATCCGAGGCCACGAGGCTATCCTCGTCAGCGATTTCTGGCCGGTCATCGTCAGCTAGGACCAGGATCACTTGGCCGTACTCGATGTATGGATCACCGAAGTCGACCTTCAGAGATCGAGCCAGGGTGAGAGTGATGCCGTCAAAGGCTACATCATACTCGCCCGCCGCCATCGCCTCAAACAGGCCCTCCCAGGCCGCTTCGACGAACACCGGGGTGCAGTTTAGTTTTTCGCAAATGGCGCGCCCGACGTCGTAGTCCCAACCCACCGCCTCATTGGTCTCCTCATCGATGTAGTTGAATGGGGGATAGGCGTTCTCCACCGCAATGGAGACCTCTCGACCACTTAGATCCGTCAGCGGTCCGACCGGTGGGCATTCTGGACACGGCGGGCATTCTGGTGCTGGGGCGCAGCTAGCAAGGAGTATGGCGACAACTACCAAGGTTATTATAGCTAACTTCTTCATTCCTTTTCTCCTCCTAGAGTAAGTAAGATCGTGTCTTAATCAATGTTAGAAAAGTTGTCTTATCAATAAGCCTCCTTATCAGTGGGAACAGGTTCAATTCCACTAGAATCACACATACGACTATGTGTGATTCATACTTATTTATAGGATAACCCTAGTTCTGATGAATCGCAAGCCTGAAAGATGATAATTATTAGTAAGATAATCCTCCTCCACAATTATGATAGTGTCAAGAAGAATTATCGAGTTCGGATTAATTCAATTGGTATATAAAAGTCGCTGAGTAAATTTGGAGATATTTTCTCTGCTGGGGAATAGAGCGACAAGTTCGAATGCAGTAGATTGTAATGAAGGTTGTATAGGTGACCGGCACTTTGGAAGTGCCGGTCACCTATTTAAGCCCAAAAGCGGCTACCAAATGGAAACACACTGGCAACCGTAAAAATACTCAACCCGTACAACGTTGGTTAATTTGAAGGTAGATCAGACGACGCTGGGAAGGATGATTACCTACAGCAACAACTCGCCAAGCAGACGTCCCAGCATATAAGCTACAGCGCCAGCAATCGCGAATGGTGTGTAAGTCATCACCCGATCGAAGACTTTTCTTCTGCGGATGGCGATTCCGATTAGGGAGGCAGCTATCCGCCAGAAAGTTGCCTTCATATAATCTATC
>Ga0209986_10000792_pt1 | contig 30987 bp, 31 predicted proteins | sample BlataG_FD_183168 | JGI IMG/M metagenome (GOLD analysis project Ga0209986, IMG submission 183168) | Deep subsurface microbial communities from Black Sea to uncover new lineages of life (NeLLi) - Black_00105 metaG (SPAdes) (version 2) | ecosystem: Environmental > Aquatic > Marine > Oceanic >...
AAAATAGATGGTTTCTATAGGCAAATGCTTCGTTGCCTTTGGTTTACTAATAAACCATAGCCCGAAGGGCGTATACGGTTAAAATAAAAATGTATACAATAATACAATATTTAGAATGAAAATTATCATATAATATAAATTATGATATGGTTGATTATACATTTGAATAAAATCGAATTTTAAATAATAATTATTGAAATCTTTAATCATATAGGTATTTTCTAATTTATAATCTAATTTTTTATAAAAATTTTGTACGCCAATTCCAGAAATAAATGCGATCTTTGATAAACCATGTCTTTTACTTATTAATTCAGCATGAGATACAAGTCTTTTTCCAAATCCCTTATGCTGAACTACTTGATTTGTAAGTTCATTTTTTGAGAGAACTTGACCATATACATGAAGTTCTCTTCCTAGTCCACAATTTTGGAGCTCTGGGAAATGTATATTACCGCTGTTTTGTGAAATTCGGAGTCTACAAAAACCATAAATAATACCTTTTTCTTTTTCCATTTTATTATTATACCATGAACCATTATGATAAAATGAAGATTTTGTATTTCCTGATTCTATACTAATAAAATATTCTATACCATCAGAAGCTAAATATTTACGTTCTATGATTCTAGCTTTTGAAATGAGAATCGTTTTATTTTTAACTTCGCGACATCGAATGCATGAACAATATGATTTTTCATTGTCAAGTCTATTCTTCAAGATTTGTCTTAGATTAGTTTTTTTATTTCCTGCATAAATATATAAATAACCATTTCTTGTTTTATTCGGAATATCTCGAACTACTCTATTTAGTCTGATCCAAGGATGTACTTTTTTTTTTGTATAAATTAAAACATCAATTAATTTTTCTGGATTTTCTTCTGTATATGGAATATATTCACCTTTATCATACATTTTTTTAATCTTTGTCCATGGAACGACAGCTGTAGGATAAATTTTCCATTGATCAAATTGTAAGTTTTCATTATTTAAGACTTCGTCAAACATTTTTTTGTCAATTTCTGGAGTGCTACCAGGAAGATCAGGCATCCAATGAGCATCTACTTTATAACAAGCGTCTTTTAATAATTTTAAAGCTCTAATGGTATCTTTCGTATAACATCCTCTGTTCATTTTTTTAAGGATTTTATCATCAGTATGTTGAACGCCCAATTGTATCCGTGTACATCCGAGATAACGTAACCATTTGATCTCATCATTTGTTATAGAATCTGGTCTCATTTCAAGAGTTAGACCAATTATTCTTGCTTTGGTAAGATTTGAATTTATAGTTTGTTCATTTTTTAATGTGGATATGGGTAATTTTTCTTTTTTGTAGTAATTATTTGCAGCCCAAAAAATTTTATTAATAAAGTCTTCTTGATATTCCCTTGGATATTCGGTCCATGTTCCACCAAGAACAATAATTTCTATTTTATCTACGACATGTCCATTGTTCACATATTGTTTTGCTCGATCATTAAATTGAGCAATGGGTTTGAAATTATGTTGTAATCCCCGAGCAACTGTTGGTTCATCGCTAAGATAACTTCTTGGATTAATATCTTTATTATTTTCGTCAACTTCTCTAGGGCAATAGCTACAGTCGTGTTTACAACTAAACCTTTGTTTTTTTAATTTACCTTTTTCATCTATATATTCGGGATATGGATCTGTAATAACGGAAATAACAATAACTCCAGATTGTCCTCTCATTTCTTTTGCTTTTACATATTTTTCAAATTCTATATTACGTTTAATTTCGTTTTCACGCAACAATAATTGATATACATGATTAATTTGACTTTTTCTTGGATTAATATGATATTTTCTTCTTAATTTAGTAATTTGCTTTTTATAATCTAATTCTGATGAATAGGATTCAAAAATTAATTCTGATACGAATGGTTTCATAATTTTGAAAAGATCATCATCAACATATGCTTGGGGTTTTTGTAAGTCTTTAGGAGATTTAACAATATCCTCGATATCTGTCATTGTTTTTAAATTTTTTTATTAAAATAAAATAATATAGAATCAATTTTTTTAAGTATTTTCAATATAGATTTTGAACCATGGGACTAAAGCTTTTATAGCAGGACAATTCTCATCATCATTTAAATTTATTTTTTCTATAATAATATCACTTAAAATATTGGCTGAAAGTTCATGTGGATGATAATTTTGTCTTAAATTAGTAAAAAATTCATTATAAATAATATGATTATCAATATTATCTATTTTATCATAATGGACCCTCTGATTTTCAATGATTATTGCTAATGTTTCTACATCATTTAAATTGGAAAATCCATCATAAAATTGAACAAATGGATGTAAAAATAATTTATCAGATATTTTATAACACCATTGATCAAGTCCATCAGGATTTATTCTTTGATTTTTTATAAAATAGGAAGGTAATTTAATTTTACATGGGAAATAATTCCAATAATTTTGATAAAGATCATAAAATATTTTAGGATTTATTTTTTGAAAGACATGCATTTGTTCGTGTATTAAAGTACCAATGATTTGTATAAATGACGAAATTGAATTATATGAAAAGGATAAATTTAATAAATCATTCAAAAAACGTTGTGGAAGAACAATATATTTGTATATGGTATGAGGCATACTTTCCTCAATATTATCTGATACTTTTATAAAATTCCATGGGACAGAAGATAGTTGATTATATTTTTTGGAATAGAGGTTATTTTGAATAAACGAAATTGTAAGAGAAAGTAGATTTTTTTCTTTATTTGTAAAATTTAGAATATTATTATTATAATAATGATAGATTTGTTTAGTCCTAATAGTTCGGTTAGGAGACGGTTGATCAATATTTCTAATTTTAGCTTCATTTATTTCCATTAAATTGAAATAGTGAAGATGATATTTTTTAAGAACTAAGGATGCATCATTTTTGCTAAGAAACAAGACTTTAACATGATTGATAAGAGGATAATTTATTTTTTGTGGATATGATTTGGATAGATTAAAATTATCAAAATTTTCGTTTTTGGAAATATGATTATCGTACAGAAGATAAATAATAAAAAAAATAATTACAACAACAAGATAATTGAAAAATTTATTCATTTTATAATATTTTTAGAAAATTTTTGGTTGCTATGTTAAAAAAAAAATAAAAATTTATTAAGAAATGTAAAATATGTCAGCTCTTAATACAATTAATGTAAATGATTTATTTAAAAACGATCAAACAATCCAACATGGGGGAAAAATAAACGGATCAGAGATTAAAAATGATAATTTTTTAAGTAAAAATAGTTGGTTACTAAATAGTAGTAAAAAATTAATTAAAATATTTTCTGGAGGAGGAATTATATCTCATTCAATAGAAAATGAGTCAATATTTGAAATAATTTTAATAACTTCATTAGTTTTAATTATTAAAGGATTTATTGTAATGTATAGTTATAATTATTTAATAGAAAAAATTTGGAAACATTTTGATTATTATAAACATGGCGGTGAAATCAAAAAATTAACAATTTGGGAATCAATAATTTTAATATTATTATTTTCCAATCTTTTTGGAAGATATTAAATAATAATTGTAGAATTTTTTTTTTAAATGGAATTTTATTTAAAGAGATAAGTTTATAATTTAACTAATAATGAATAATGATGATAAACATAAAATTATGCAGAGATTTTGTGGGGGTGGATTATCAGGATTACAAAATCTTGGAAATACATGTTTTATAAATTCTGCTATACATTCATTGGGAAATACATTACCATTAACATATTATTTTTTATCTGGTGACTATAAAGATGATATTAATAATGATAAAATAGAATCGCATTTAGTTAAGGAATGGGAGAGATTATTAAGTGGGATTTGGGGAAGTAATTGTACTGTAGCACCATATAGTTTTATAAAAACAATACATGGTTTAGCTTTAAGATTAGGTAGAAGTCAATTTACGGGATTTGGACAAAATGATACGCAAGAATTTATAGAATTTTGTATAGATACTATGCATGAGAGTTTAGCGAAGGAAGTGGATATAAAGATTAGTGGAAAGCCGAAAACTGATTTAGATAAAATGGCATTGGAGGCAATGAAAAGATGGAAGGATTATTTTAAAAATAGTTATTCGATATTTGTAGAATTATTTTATGGTCAATATGTTTCGAAGAGAATGTCATTGAAAGATAGTAGTGATTATTCATTATCATATGATCCATTTTGTTATTTAACGTTACCGATACCTGATAAAGATAATATTACAATATATGATTGTTTAAAAAAATTCACTACTACGGAATTGCTTACAGGTGAAAATAAGTGGGAGAGTGAAAAGGAGGGTAGGAAAATAGATGCAATTAAGCAAATAATGTTTTGGTCAACGCCAAATATATTAATAATGTCTTTTAAAAGAAATAAATATAATGGTGAAAAAATAACGAGGCATATAGATTATCCGATAAATAATTTAAATTTAGAAAAATTTTGTGTAGGATATGATAAATATAATTCTAAATATAATTTATATGCTATTTGTTGTCACAGTGGGGGATCTGGTTTTGGTCATTATTGGGCATATTGCAAGAATAAAAATGGGCATTGGCATAATTTTAATGATGAACAGGTAAATCGGATAATGGAAAATCAATTAGTTACGAAAAATGCATATTGTTTATTTTATGAAAAAATTAAAAAAGAATAATAAAAAGAAATAATTAATATTCTTTAAAATAATTTTGTATTTATAATATATATATAGATATTGTTATGTCTGAATCAGATATAGGTAATTATTATAATACTAATAATAGTAATAGTAAAATGAAAGTGGATGGTAAATCATTATTACTAGCACTTGGAGTTGGTATAATATTAATGTTAATTATATTCCTAATATATAAATTTACAGAAAGATATTTAAATAATGATGATAAAAATGAAAATCAAAATAAATATTGTTTAATTTGTAAAAGACCAATAGAATATTGTATTTGTGGAAATGCAGAAAATATATTTAAAAAAAAATCAATAGAGGAAGATATATGCGATAAATCTATGGTCGATGATGAATATTGTCCACCAATTGAAAAAAAAACAACATCTCCCCCGTTAAAAGTTGATGATGAATTATGTTGTGAGGAGAGGGAGAAGCTTGAAGAAAAACCTGAGCCTGAAGCTAAAGATTGTGAAGTTTTTAATATAAGTAATAATATATTTACATATGAAGATGCACCAGCAGTTTGTGCAGCATATGGGAGTAAATTAGCAACATATGATGACTTAAAGAGAGCATATGATAAGGGTGCGAATTGGTGTAATTATGGATGGACAGATGGTCAATTAGCGCTTTATCCTACTCAAGAAGAGGCATGGAAAAAATTGCAAAAAGGACCAAAAAAAAATAGAAATAATTGTGGAAGACCAGGTATCAATGGTGGATATTTTGAAAATCCAGATCTAAAATTTGGTGTTAATTGTTATGGACCTAAACCAAAACCAAAGGATAGTGATCAAGGTTCATTAGGATGTCCATATACATACGTAAGTAGAGAGCATGCTGAATTTAATGATAAGGTTAAAAAATATACTACAGAAATAGAAGATCACAGAGTATTACCTTTTAATAATTCAGAATGGTCGCAATAAACAATCTCGTATAATTTGGATTATTAATTTATTATTTAGACTCATAATGAATAAATTAAACGAAGATTGTAAAGATATAAAAGAGAATAAATTATTAAAAATATCTTCAGAAGAGTTTCTTAATAATTTAGAAAAAAGAGGATTAGATATAAATAAGGAATTAAAAAAAAAATTATATCAATTAGATAAAAAATCCAAAAATGAAAATATTAAAAAAGAAAATTTGTTTGAAGAATTTGATATTGCAGAAGATTTACAAATAATGTTTGAAGTTTTTTCAATATTAGACGAATATAATATAAATTATATTAATTACATTTTAATTTTTGATTATTTAGAAATACAACAGTGCAAAAATTTTTATAGATATTTATTAATAAAATGGAATAAAACAAAAAATAATTTAAACCAAATCCATAAAAATGATATTTATTTAAAGAAAATAAATGATTTTAATTTTCAAGATATTACATCTAATATACAAAATGATCATAACAAAAATCGATTAAAAAAAAATATTTTAATGAAGTTTAAGAAATTCATAAATATTAATAATAATACTTTTCCAAATATTTTCATTATATTTTTAATTAATACATTACAAGAATATTTATATCCAATATAAATAAAATTTTAAAAAAAAATTATAAATTAAATGAAATAATATTCTATAATAATATATATATAGGCAAATGGCAAAAAAATCAAAAAAAAAAGGTGGATCAATTGCTTCAAATAGAGTAAATGCCTTCACAGGTACTAAGGTAACATGTAAAACAAATCAAAATTTACCTTCACCAATTGTTCCAAAAAATTTAAATTATAAGAATTTCGGATCATTCTTTAAAACAACTGGAGGTAAAATTAGAAAGAAAAAAACAAAAAAAGGAGGAAAACCAATCAATGCACTCCAATACAGTGGTCCAGGTTATTATATGGTCCCTTCAACAAAAAAAATCTTATGCACCCCATATACATCAAAAATAAATGGTAAATCTGTACAAACTAATACTCCTTCCTTCAATTTTAATATAATGGGTGGAAAAAAAAATAAATCAACCAAAAAAAAACCAAAACAAAATTTCAAGAAAATTAAAAGAGGTGGATTAAGAGGTCCTATGTCTACAGCTGGTGATAGCATCATAACTGGGGCATATATACCACCTACTATTGCACAAAAAACAAAAAATGTTTGGGATGGTGTAGAGACAGTATTCACTGATTTTAGAAGTAATCCAACTTCACCTACCGGATTGCAATTGGCATGTGCAAAAGGAAATTGTCAACCAGCTATCACAACACAAACAAGTGACCCAATTCAAAAAATAAATAATTTTTCCAAATACGGAATTGGACAATCATCTGGTTCTACTTTTGGTATTGGGGATAATGGAGAAACTTCTAGTAGTCTTTATTTACCTGCTCCTCGTGCTGGTGGCGGTAAATCAGGAAAAAAAAAAAATAGAAAAAAAAAATATTTAATCAATGGAGGAAAACGTTCTCCTTTTTTTTTTTTGAAAGGTGGAGATCTTAAAGATGAAATTAAAAATGTATTAAAAAATTTTCAAAATCCAGAAGTTGAAGCCTCAGTTATTCCATCTTATAGTGGTATGAATAGTACCCTGCCAATAACTCCCGAAATTTTATCTGAAGAACAAGTAGGCGGAAAAAATAAAAGAAAAAATAGGAAATATAAAATGATAGGTGGAGCAGATACGAATACTGATACACAATCCGCACAAAATAATACAGACTCCAGTGCAAATAATGAAATACAATCATCGCAAAATAATACAGAAAGTGTTCCTAATGTTCCACAAATGGAAACACCTGATCTACCACCATCTGAAATGGAAATGCCATCTGAAATGGAGATGCCATCGGAAATGGAAATGCCATCCGAAATGGAAATGCCATCCGAAATGGAAATGCCATCCGAAATGGAAATGCCATCTGAAATGGAAATGCCTTCGGCTGACGCACAAATTCCTGTTACAAACCAAAATAATGAAACAGCAATGGATACATCAATAACTGATAATCAAGATACACAAGATAATGGTAAACCACTTGCTGGTGGTGGAAAAAAAAAAAAAAAAAAAATTTTAAAGGGTGGAAACAATGAAAGTGGATTAAAAATGTCTCCAGATGAAATCTTTGATAATGATTTATTAACCAATGAAGAAGCAGAATTAAATTTAATTACACCAGAGGAAATTAATGGAACTATCTATGATAGTAAAATTTATAACAATATACAGCAAATTGGTGGTTATTACTATGATATGCATGATAATATGCCTCAAGATTTAGATCAAAATACTATTAATAATATAGATACTAATAGTGAGAGTGAACCAATAGTGGGTTCAAGTTCATATATAGGGGCAGGAACACAAGGAGGTAAGTTATTAAAAAAAAAGAAAAAATTATCTAAGAAATCACATACTAAAAAAAGAAAATCCAAAAAAAAAAAACTTGGTGGTGGACCAACCGGAGGGTGGGGTTCCGATTTTGCCGCAACTCTAGCATCGAGAGGTCCTTATAATTACCCAGATAAAGGATGGCATTGGGCTGGAGAACAAAATCCAAATGAAAAATTATTTAGAGCTTTTAATAAAACATCTACATATATACCAAACAGTGTTTTATCCAATGGTGCAGCACAATTTACTGAAGCAGGACCACTTATTATGAATAATTGCGATAATAATCCATGGATAAGTCATGGAGTTCCTAAAGGTTATAATGATTCTAGAGGAGTACCAACTAATAGTTTTAATGGATCAGGAGGTGGAAGAAGAAAATTAAAAAGAGGTGGAATGTATTTTCCAGCTGCATCAATGCCAATGGGAATGAATGAAACATATGCTCCAGAACCATATGCAATATACAATACAAAGGGTGCATATAATGATATTAGGGGAGTTCCAACATCACAATTCAATGGTGCTGGAAAAAATAAAAAAAAAAAAAAAAAAAAAAAAAAAAAATGAAAAATAAAAAAAAATCGAAAAATGGGGGGTCAAATATACCAAAAGCATCAATGCAAATTGGGAAAAATGAAATATATTCTCCAATTTTGACACAACGAGATTTTCCGACAATGGATAAAAACCAATTTTCCAACAATAAAAAAGATTGTTTAAAAGGGTTAAATACAGAATTTCCAACTGGATATAATTTTACTCGAGGAGTTCCTACCCAAAATTTTAATGGGAGTGGAGGAAGATTAATTTCAAAAAAAAATAAAAAAATAATATAATAAATTAATAAAATAATTAATCTATTTTATAGAATAAATTTAAAAATAATTCTATAATATAGATAATATAATAATATGGAAGAACAACAATTGGAAATAGACACTTGGAAAGTAATAAACTCATATTTTGAAGATAATAAATATTTTTTAACATCTCATCAAATCGATTCATTCAATGATTTTATTAGCTCTAAATTACCACAAACAATTAGAGAGAAAAATCCATTAAGAATTTATAAAAAAAAAATAAAAACTGGAGAAGAAAATGAATATAAATATGAAATTAATATCTATTTTGGTGGAAAAGAAGGCAATAAAATATATATAGGAAGACCTACTATCTATGATTCTAAAAATGAAAGAAATTTAAAACAAATGTTTCCTAATGAAGCAAGATTACGAAACCTAAATTATTCATCTCCCATCAATTTGGATATTTACATTGAATTTATTATAAGAACCGGACAAGGATCAAAAACTATAATAAAAGAATTAAATAATATTAATATTGGTAAAATACCAATTATGTTACATTCAAAATATTGTATTTTAAATAATCAATCAAAAAAGATGTTAATAGAAATGGGAGAATCACCGTATGAACAAGGAGGATACTTTATAATTAATGGAAAAGAAAAAACTATTTTAAGTCAGGAACGTGTTGCTGAAAATAAATTGCATTTAATGAAAAAAAATATAGATGATTCTATTTATAGTGATGTAGTTGAAATAAAATCAGTTGCAGATAATAGTTTTAAACCTGCCAAATCCAATGCAGTAAAACTTTTTCATAAAAATTCAACTATTTTAGTGACAATCCCAAATATTAGAAAACCAATACCTCTTTTTATTTTATTTCGTGCTCTTGGGATAGAAAGTGATAAGGAAATCATTAAATATATTTTTCCAGATATTTATAATCAAAAAAATCAAATGCTTATCGAAAAATTACGCCCAACTATTGCAAATACAGGTCCTATTTATTCACAAATTGATGCTAGAAATTATTTAAAATCCTTAACAAGATTTAGAACATTAGAACATTTACAATTAATTTTAGATATTGATTTTCTTCCACATATTAATAATCAAATAGGAAAGATATATTATTTAGGTTTTATGGTTAATAATTTATTAAAATTAAGCGAAAATCTTATAGACCCTACTGATAGAGATAGTTTTGCATTTAAGAGAATAGATCTATCAGGATTTCTTTTAGCAAGTTTATTTAGAGAATATTATGAAATTTTTTTGTCCAAATGTAATTTGGAAATTGATAAATTGTATAATTATAATAATAGCATTTATGATGAAGGAGAAAAAATCACAAATTTAATATCCATTGAAAATAAATTCAAAATATTTAATCCAAATATTATTGAAAATGGGCTTATACGTTCCATGAAAGGAAATTGGGGAGTTAAAGATGATCCATCCAAACAAGGTATCGTTCAAGATCTCAATAGATTATCATATTTAGGAACAATATCTCATCTTAGAAGAGTTAATTTACCCAATATAAGAAATACTAAATTAGTTGGTCCTAGAAGATTACATAATTCTACTTGGGGAATCATGTGTCCAGTTGAAACTCCCGATGGAGGTAATATTGGTTGCATCAAACATTTTAGTATCATGGCAAAGGTTTCTTTTGGATCAAATGCTAATCCTATTTTACAAGCATTAAGAGATAATAATATTATCCCAATTAGTGAAATTATCCCAGAAGATATGATAGGTAATACTACAGTTTTTGTCAACGGTAATATTATTGGAATCCATAAGAATGCACCAACATTAATTAAGAATTTAAGAATTCTAAAAAGAAATGCTTGTATTTATCCTTATTCATCAATTATTTGGAACATTAATAATATGATTATAGAAGTAAATACAGATGCCGGAAGATGTATAAGACCTGTATTTTCAATAAACAATAATCAAAATCCATTAAATAAAGAAATTATTCATCGTTTAAATACAAAAACAATTAATTGGGAAAATATGGTTTATGGAAATTTAAAAAAAAAAAGAAAATTAGATCAATATTCAAAAGATTATATTTGTCCAAACAAAGAAATTCTAGATTTACCCAAAAATTTAGAAAATATTTATGATTATTTACAAGAAAATCAAGGCATTCTTGAATATATTGATGTCGAAGAATCCGAAACTTCATTGATTAGTACTAGATTATCTCAATTAAAAGAAGATAATGAAAATAAATATACTCATTCAGAAATCCATCCATCAATGATTTTAGGTGTGATGGGATTAATCATTCCCTTTGCAGAACATAATCAAGCACCAAGAAATCTATTCTCTGCAGGTCAGTCAAAACAATCAATCGGATTGTATACATCTAATTATAAAAATAGACTTGATCAAGCAGCATATGTATTGTCATATCCTCAACGACCATTAATTACTACACGAATGATGAATTATATTACTGAAGAAAAATTACCATATGGGGAAAATGCTATTGTTGCAATTGCATGTTATTCTGGTTATAATCAAGAAGATGCAGTCATTATGAATAAAAGTTCATTACAACGAGGCTTATTTCGTTCTACATATTTAAGAACTTATACCGAAAGAGAAGAAGATGCTAAAATTAATGGTACAGATACAGAATTTATAGATCCAATAATTGTTAATGCTAAAAATATTAAATTAGGTAAAGATTATACTAAATTGAATAAATATGGTTTCATAAAAAAAGATCAACGAATAACTGATAAAGATATCATTATTGGTAAAGTAAATAAAGTTCAAGGTGAAGATGGTACATATTATATAGATAGCAGTATTAAACCAAAAAAAAATACAAAAGGATTTATTGAAAGAGTTTTCGTTGATATAAATGAAAATGACAAAAAACTATGTAAAGTATGTATTCGTGAGGAAAGAATACCAGAAGTAGGTGATAAATTTTCATCCAGAGCAGGACAAAAAGGAACTATTGGAATGGTAGTCAATCAAGAAGATATGCCATTTACAAAAGATGGTATTGTTCCAGATATTATAGTAAATCCACATGCTATACCATCACGTATGACTATAGGACAATTAATTGAAGCAGTATTTGGTAAATTAGCGGCATGTAAAGCATTTATTGCAGATGCATCACCATTTACAAATGCAGAACATCCAATTGAAATTATTGGTGATTATTTACAAGAAAATTGTGGATTTGAACGAAATGGAAACGAAATACTCTATAATGGAAGAAATGGAAAACAATTGGAATGTTCTATTTTTATAGGACCCACTTATTATATGCGACTTAAACATCTTGTTAAAGATAAATTTAATTCCAGAGCAAAGGGACCGAATATGTATTTAACTCGACAACCAGCAATTGGTAGAGCAAATGATGGAGGTTTACGATTAGGTGAAATGGAACGTGATGCAATACTTGCTCATGGTATTTCAGCATTTTTAAATGAATCCTTTATGAAGAGATCAGATGAATATAGCATTTATATTTCACATAAAACAGGAAGTATTGTTCCCGTAAATAAAAGTAAAAATATATACCCATCAGAAGATTATTCTCTTATTCGTGTTCCATATACATTCAAGTTATTAATGCAAGAATTAGAAGCAATGTCAGTAACACCAAGATTAATTACTAAATTTGATAAATATACAGTTTCAAATTTAAATGATGACACTACTAAACATTTGCCAACAGAAGAATCTATAAAAAAAATTCAACCAAAAAAAAATAAAAAACAAGATAAATCTATAGAGAAAGTTATTAAAACCGTTACTAATGATGATATTTCAGAAAAATTATCTGACAAAATTGAGGAAATCACAAAAATTAAAGAATCAGATGATGTTATAGATGATGACGAATCATCTTTAGAATTATTATCACAAAGTGATAGTGAAGATAATGATGACATAATTGATGATGAAGATGAAGATGGAATCGAAGAAAAAGAAGAAGATGATCTAGATTCTGAAAAAGTTTCAAATCTATTAGATAGTGGTATAATAGATGGAGTTCAAACTATTGATTTAGATGATTTATAATTCTTTTTTTGAAACAATATCAAAAAAAAAATATGAGATTAATTTAATAATGGTGAAAAAAATTTTAGTAAAGAAATATATTTCTGATAAGATCATGGAAAAAAAGGAAGGAGAGTATTTTACTAAAAAAGATTTTAATTTAATTATAAAATCAGATGCGGATGTTTATTATATTGATGATGATGGAAAAAAAAAAATTTTATTGAAATTTAGAAAAAAAATAGTTCCAAAAAAACTATCAATTGATGCATTTAATGCATTTAATAAAGCATCCAAAAAAAAACATAATAATCGAGGAGCTGCAGCTGGTAAATTAGATTTTAGTAAATTACCTAATTATGTAGGTTCTTTGGTTGATACGAATAAAGGAGGTTTTAGAACTAAATTTATAGGTAAATTTACGAAAAAAAAACATAAACAACTAATTAGTAATTATTCTCCAAGTAATATAATTGGATATTATGATAAACCTGATAGAAATAAAAAAGGTAAAGGTATTCCATGCAGAAAAACAGTATTTACCGAAAAAGAAATAAAAAAATGGAAAAAAGGATTACCCTATATAAAATATATGGATAAATGCTTCAAAAATCTTAACCCAATAGAATATACAAATCAGATAAAAGAAGCAAAAAAATCAAAATTTCATGTAAAAGGAACATCCTTCAGTACAGCGACCATAAATAATAATTGGCAAACTGCATTACATAAAGATGATGGAGATTATAAAGATGGTTTTGGTAATTTATGTGTAATAGAAAGAGGCAATTATGAAGGAGGTTATACAGGTTTTCCACAATTTAAAGTAGCAGTTGATGTAAGAACTGGTGATTATCTATCAATGGATGTACATAATTGGCATTGTAATACTCCATTATATGGTAACAATTTTGATAGATTATCAATAGTTGCATATTTAAGAAGTGGTATGTCAGAATGTCCGAAAAAAATAAGAGAATTTAAAATTAGACAAAATAGATTTGGAGGAAAACGAAAAGTAAAAAAAAAAAAAACATTAAAGAAAAATAAATCAGGAAATTAAAAAAAATTTAAAATTTTGCGTATATTTAAATAAATTTAGATCTAAATTTAAAATATAATGAACAGATCATATTATAAAAATAATCAAATTCCCCAAAATATGGATTATAAAAAAAAAAAAATGGAAAGTATTAGGATAAAGAATGAAGCAAAATCATTATCTGAAAAAATTGCAATTGAACAAGCAACCAAATATTTTGAAGAAAAAATAAGTCCAACCACTGCATTTACAAGCGATCGAAGAAGTAGATTCATAATAAATATTGCTAAACAATATCAACCTAGTATTTATAATAATATTATAACAAGAGTATTACAACAAAAAATAATAGAGGAACAAAGTAAATTAAGACAAAATCAAAAAACGATTGAAAAAAAAAATATTCAACAAAATGAAAAAACACTTGAAAACTCATTTAAAAATTTTCAAAAAATAATTCATGAAAAATATGATATAGACGATAATCAAATAAAGAATAAAACTAACATAATAAATCAAAACAATAATAAAGAATCAATTAATAAACAAAATCATAATACCTCTTTTTATAAAGAAAATAAACATGAAGAAGTAGATGAAAATGAAGAAGAATATGAAAATGGAGAAGAATATGAAAATGAAGAGGATGAAGATGAAGATGAAGATGAAGATGAAGATGAAGATGAAGATGAATATGATGAAGATGAATTATTATTAAATAATAAAGATGTTTTAAAAGAATCAGATAACGAAGATATAGAAGAAAAATTAAATGAAACGAGCAGAGAAGTTTTTGATATGCTAGAAAATCAAGAAAATAATGAAATAGTTAATGAAACAATTAATGAAAATATATCTGAGCAAATAATTGAAAATATAAATTTATGTAAAAACGAATTTAATGATAAAGAAAATAATGAGCAAAATTTAGTAATGAATATTCTTAAATCAGAAAAAAAGAAAACAAAAAAAAAACCCACATTTGGAAAATTATAATATGATAGGGGATCAGCTCTATCGATCGGCGTATTCTTAATTTGGACAAGCCAAATGGGAAACGATCCGAAATTAAAAAAATTAAGTAATTAATACATAAAATTTAACTTAAATTTTATAAAAATAATTTTAAGATAAATTTTACTTAATATAATTTAATATTCAATTTTAATTTTGTTTTTTACACATTTACAGTCATGCCCATCATTTCCTCTGGGACCTTGAGGACCTATAGTTCCCATTTGTCCTTGTGGACCTATATCTCCTTTTGGTCCTTGTGGACCTACCGAACCATTTATTCCATTAGATCCTGGTGGACCTTGGGGACCTATCATTCCAGTAAGCCCTATTTCGCCTTGAGGTCCAATTTCGCCTTGTGGTCCTGTAGGACCAGGTGGACCAGGTGGACCTGGCGGACCTTCGATGATAATTTTTGAATTTTGTGTTTGTTTAATATTTTGTATTTCGTTTTGTAAGTTTAGATCTATTTTATTAATCTTAACTTCCAAATTTTTGACTTTACTAAATAAATTTTGGATTAGATTATCCATGAAATTAAGCTGTTCATTTATTTTTTTAAAATTGGATGAATTATTTTTATCATCAAAATTTTCATCGTAATTGGTTTTCATTAATTAGTAGATAATAAAAAATTTTTTTTCAGGATTTTTATATTTTAGAAATTACAAAAAAATTGATTTTTAATTTTTTAAATTAATTTTAAAGAATGTTTACCATTGATCAAGTTTGTAATTCAAGAATTAATTTATGTGATATTTTAAGTAAAAGAGATATAAATTGTGATCGGTATAAGAATTTTAATCGAAAAGAAATTATGACATTTTATAAAAATAATCAATTGGATATGGAATTTTTTAGAAATAATCAATTTTATATATATATTCATTATTTTATTCATAAACATCCAAGAAAAACAAATCTAACAAATTATATACAGGAATTTATAAATAAAAAGGAAATTCATTATAAACTAAAAAATATTAATTTAATTATTGTTCTACCTTGTAAAGTATCTAATATACACGAAAAAATTGCAGAGTCTTTTTATAAAAAATATAATTTATCTATAAATTTATTTTATATTAAACATTTGGAAATAAACATATTAGATCACGAATATGTTCCAAAACATACAATCTTAAATGTAAAAGAAAAAATAGAATTAAAAAAAAATTTAAATTTACATTCATTTCGACAGATTCCAATTATATCAATGTATGATATTGTCGTAAAATGTATAGGTGCTAGACCCGATGATGTAATTAAAATTACAAGGAAAAGTACACTATCTGGCAAAACTATATCCTATCGATATTGTGATTTTATTTAGATAATTAATATCTTTAAATTAATAAATTTTTTTTTTTATGTTAAAAATTATTATATAAAAATAAATTTAATATATAATATAATATGTCTAGTTTTATTCATAGTTTATATTTGTCAAGAAAAACAATTTTAGAATTATTGAAAGAGAGAGAATACGATACAACAAAAATTAATAATTTTAATGAAAAAGATATTTCAAATATTTATAATACGTATGAAAGAGGTTTGGATTTTGTATTAGAATCGTCAAAAAATAATAAAAAAGTTTTTGTGAAATATAATTTAAAACCTAAATTGAGGAATACAGGATTAAAATCGTTTGTTGATGAGTTTATTAAAGATGAAATCGAAGATAATGATGAATTAGAATATAAAAATATAGATCTAATAATAATATTAAGAGATAAACCAAATGAAACATTAAATAAAATAACTGAAGATTTTTATAATGAATTTAATTTATATATTAATTTGTTTTGGGTAAAGCAATTGGAAGTAAATATTTTGAATCATGATTTTGTGCCGAAACATGTAAAAATTTCTAATGAAAAATTTAATGAATTAAAAGAAATATTTAATTTGAATAGTAGATATCAATTTCCAATTATATCCCGTCATGATCCTGTAGCAAATTGTTTAGGTATAAGACCGGGTGAAATTATTGAAATAAAAAGAGCTAGTAAAACAGCTGGAGAATATAAATACTATAGATGTTGTAAATAATTTTATTTAAAACTTAATTTTTTGAATAAATAAATCTGTATCTATAATAAAGGTTTTATGTATGATTTTAACGATAAAAGAAGATATAAATATTTTATTTTTTTCTTATTTATTTCAATAGTTATATTTTTAATTATTTATTTAAATAATATAAATATTAACGAACAATTTTATATTAAGGAATGTACCGAAGATTTACTTACAAAAAAATCCCATCATAATAAATTATTAAACATGGTCGATTTTTTACATAAGACATTTGTTAAATTTGATATTTGGTATATTATGTCATTTGGTACATTATTAGGTTCAATAAGAGATAAAAAAATTATACCATGGGATGATGATATAGATATAGTTATTTTAAGAAAAGATCTTAAAAAAATTTTAAGTTTATCTTCTTACTTTAGTAGACATGGATTTACAATGAGAAAATCATGGAAAATTGTTCGAATATATTTTGATGATTCGGTTGGATATTCTAATCCAGCATTTATTGATTTATTTGTATGGGATATAGTTGGAAATAAAAGTCAAAGAGTAATTATTGAAAAAAATCTATACAAAAACTTAAATTTTAATAATTATCCTAGTTTAGCCGAATTAAAAATGAAATACAAAATAGAATGTAGGAAAAATAAACCTAGATTTTGCTATATAAAATACAATAGATGGTGGGAACGAACAGGAGGAACAAGAATACCAATTTCAAATTTAATGCCACGTAAATTGTATAGACTGAATGATCTTTATTTATATGGACCAAATAATCCTATAGTATATCTAGAAGATTCATATGGTAAAAATTGGAATAAAGAATATAAAATTACACACAAGCATATTTCTGATGGAACTAGGGGAAGCGAAATTCAAACGCGGATGGATGAATGTATGTTTAGTCAAAAAAAAATGAAAGAAATACTAAAATTATATTAAATATTTTAGTTTATTGTGTGAGAATTAAAATGATGGGTTGGCTGAATGGTTAAAGAAATGGAATCTTCCAGGTCTCTGAAATTTATGAATATAAGTTTGAATCTCATAATCATCACTTTTATTATTTTGTTCCAATTTAAATTTTCGAGACTATAAAAAATAATTATAATTATATTTTTACATTTTTAATTATAATTATTTCAAATATTACATATATAATATAATGAAATCCAAAATAAAAATTACAGATATTTTGATTATGACTATAATTTTTTTAATTTTAATTATTTTATATTTATTTTATATTAATTTTAATATTAATAATAGATTACAATTCTTACTCAAAAATATTGAAAAATATCAAGATAAAAATGAAAATAAAACTATAAAAGCTATTTGTACATTAACTAATACGACAGATCCAACTATTAAAGGAGTCATTTATTTAAACGAAATAGATAATGATACTGTAGAAATTAAAGCTAAAATATTTAATTTACCCGATGGTTATCATGGAATTCATATACATAAATCTGGAGATCTTACTGAAGGATGTAAAAGCGCATGTGAACATTATAACCCATTTAATAAAAATCATGGAGGACCCAAAGATAAAATTAGACATGTTGGTGATTTAGGAAATATTTATTCTAAAAATGGGATCGCAACTCTTAATGTTAAAGATAAATTAATAAAATTAAAAGGTAAATATAGTGTCATTGGAAGATCCTTTGTTATACATGAGGATAAAGATGATCTCGGAAAGGGAGGAGTTAACAAAAAAGGAAAAATTATAAATGAAAAAATATATAAAGAAAGTATTGAAAATGGAAATTCTGGAAAACGAATTGCTTGTGGTGTAATTGGTTATTCAAAAGATTGTAACTAAACTTAATTATGTGTTAATTTGGATTATTTTTTAAACGATCGATAAATGATAAATTGATATTCACAACTTCTCTTTTTTTTACTAATGTTTCAGCATCTAAATAGCTTAAATTAAACACATTCATCAAAATGTAAATTACAAATATTGCAGATCTACTAGCACCATAATAACAATGGAAGAAAAAATTTTTGTTTCCTTTTTTTATCTCATTTTTAATAAATTTTTGTGCTTTTTCAAAATAAGGGTCAATAATTTCATCATTGGTATCAGTGATTGGTATTTGTAAATAATTAAAATCATCTTCAAAATAATTGGGTAATTCTAGACTTACATTAATGATAGAATCTATATTTAAATCATCTAATGTATAAAAATTTGCTGCATTATAAGAATTACCTAAATAAATTTTGATGTTATCATCATTTTCAAAAATCAAATCTGGCTCAGTTAAAAAATCATAAATTTTATAAATATATCCTTTTTCATAAGTATTTTCTCTATTTGTTTCGTTTTTGAATCCATTATAATAATAATCAAATAATTTATCTCTTGTGATTCTATAAATTGCGAGAAGTTGAGACATATGTTTTTATATTATTTATATATATTTCTTAATTATTTTTTTTTTTTTAAAAATTTGAATACTTAAAAACAAATTAATATTAATATTTAATTATGACTAGTTTAAATATTAAAAGAATTTTAAGAGATGTAATGGTTATTAATAAAGATCCGCTTGATGATTTAGGAATTTATGTTCATTGGAACGAAAATAATATTTTTCATGCAAAAGCTTGTATTATTGGACCTCAGGATACACCCTATTCTCATGGATTTTATTTTTTTGATATTACATTTCCAAAAGAATATCCCCATGTGCCACCAAAAGTCATATATCAAACTAGAGATGGGAAAATAAGATTCAATCCTAATTTATATACATGTGGTAAAGTTTGTGTTTCAATATTAAATACATGGGCAGGACCACAATGGACAAGTTGTCAATCATTGAAGTCAGTATTAATTTCGTTACAATCATTATTAAATGATAAGCCAATACAAAATGAACCTGGTTTTGAAAATGAAATTGGGGATAAATGCAAAATATATAATAAAATTATATCTTACCAAAATGTTAAGGTTGCTATTATAAAAATGATGAATAGTCCTGGAAATTTTGATATATTTATTCCAAAAATGAGAGAATATTATATAAATAATTTTAAACAGATCATTCGTAAAGTTGAACAAGATTATAAAAATGATGATTATTCGGACAAAAAAATATATTCACCTATTTATCAGATGGAAATGGAAACAAACTATTTAAAAATATTAGAAAATTTGGAAACGATTTTTAAAAAATTTACATCAGATGATAGTGAATTGGATTATGAATATAAATATCTAATAGAAAAAAATAAAATTAATGAGAATAAAAAATTATCATTAACAAATAATAATATAAAATTTAAAAAGAATAGAAAGGCACCTAATTATCTTGCGAAAAAATATGAAAATGGAAAGATAATGATATCTCAAAACAATAATAAAAAATATATTGTATATGAGGACAAAAATAATGTTAAAAAATGGAAGTTAATTAAATAATAAATTTATTTATTTTAAAATAAAATTGATTTATATTTAAAAAATTATTATTAGTATAAATATATATAAATGGAAATTGCAAACAAAAATTCTATAATAGATTTCTGTGATGTATGTAATAATATGCTTTATATGCAAATCGATATTTTTGAAGAAGGTAAAAAACAAGAATTGAATTATATCTGCAAAAATTGTAATAATAAACAAAAAAAAAATAGTGATACTGGGAATTGTGTATTCAAAAAAAATTATAATACAGGAAGACAAAAAAATTATCGTGAAATCTTAAATAAATATACCACACTTGATCCAACATTACCAAGAGTAACAAATATTAAATGTCCTAATGAAAATTGTCTATCTAATAAAAAAAAAGATCCGGCTCAAAGAGAAGTTGTTTATCTTAAATATGATTCAAAAAATATGAAATTTCTGTATGTATGTTGTGTTTGTGAAACAGCCTGGAAAAATACAGGAACAGGCACTGATAGTGATAATATAAAATGGATCGAAAGAGATTAATAAAATTAAATATTTTTAATAATTATTTTATCCACAAGTAGTTTATAAGATATAACATCTTTATTCATCCATATTTTTCCAAAAGCTAAAAAACATTTAATGTAAGAACCTTTATGAATATCATATATATTTTTCATAGTATTATCTACATTTTTTATTTCTATATTATAAAATTTTTTATTTATTTTGATTTCCAAAAGATCATCATAATTTTTTTTTTCAACTAATCTTGAAATGAATTTTTTATTTTTTTCAATATTTAAAATATTACTAATTTTTCTTTCTATATTTTTAATAAAATAATAAAAATCTTCCAAATTCTTATTTTCTTCCGTCATTTTCTTTAAACCTTTAAATTGTAATTTAATTATATAATCATTATATTTTTGTTCTACACCAAATGGTAAATACATAAAGGGAGTCTCGATTTGAATTTGTTTATCATTAAATAATAAATCGTATGTTATCCAATTTTTAATATTTTTTTCATTTTTTAGTGTTATATTATAATTTTCCATATATAATAAATATTAATCATCTCTTATATATTTTTTATTTCTACCAAACTTTAATAATATTTTATATAATTTGGATAATGAAACATCTACACTTTCACTAAATTGATTTGATAATCCGAAATCAATAATATAAATCTTGTGATTTAATACACAAATATTCCTTTCAATAATATCAGATGATGTTATATTCACATATTTCATTATTTTACTTATTTCTTCAAATTGAAATAACCAATCAAATGGACAATTTTCATGATTAATAGGTTCACCACAATATGACATATATATAATATATCTTTTGGGATCAAATGTTAACAAATTTGGAAAATGATCATAATTATTCAATTTTAATAATGCTTGTACCTCCGATTTAAACATTAAAAATCCTAAACTTGAATGTTTTAATAATTTTCTCACTACAAATTTATCTAATAAACTAACATCCAAAGAATAATTATGTTCACATTTAAATGTTTTTACTACTTTCAGTTTATTAAATATTAGTAGACGATCATTCATCTTAATATTCCATAGCTCTTTCAAAAAATTATTCTGAATTTCTAATATTTTCTTATCATCTATTATAATTTTTTCACTATTAATTTCTTTTTGTTTTAATCCAATATAATTATTCATTTTCTTTACGAACATTAATCTGTTTTTATAATTATATGTTTTAACATGTTCAATTAATTTATTTTCATGTCTTCTTTTAATAATTTCTGGTGATTTAAAATCATTACTTCTAGATAATTTTATTTGATTTTTTTTTTTATTAATATTCATTTTATTATCTAGATATTTATTCGATTTATTAGAATTTACTAAAAAATTCTGAAATAACTTTTGGTTTTGTTTTAGTTTATTAGTATTAGAATTTTCTGTTAAATTAATTAAAGATTTTGAACTATTCGCCAAACGCACTTTTTTCGACTGTAAATCTTTATTGTTATATAATAAATCATTATTATTTGAATTATTTTTATTTAAATTATTTTTATTATTCCTATCTTTAATATTCATAGACAAATCATAATTATATTTATTATTATATTCTTGGTTTCTATTTAAATTATTAATAATTAACATTTTAACCTTCCAATAATTATCTCGTTTTATTAAGAATTTATTCATAAAAATGAAATAATTTGCATTATAATTTTTGATTAATGATTTCATTAATAAATCATTATTATAATAATCATTTAATATATAACCAGACATTTAAATTATTAAAATATTTTTTTTTTATAATTTGTACTGTTTCGATTAATATTTTATATAATTATAATAATGATTGGACAAGTCACTTCAGAAATATTAGATAAATTATTAGCAGAAATCAATAAAAAAGAAAATATTGAAAAAATTCAAACCAAAATGATTGATCCTTTAATTCATCATACATTAACACAATTATATCCTTATATAATTGCTACCTCAATTATCTTTATTTTAATATTTATTTTGTCAATTACAATCCTATTTCTATTATTAAAATTTAATTGGTCCAAGGTTGTATAATATTATCTAAAAAAATTATATAATGGATGAATTTAAAAATCATATTTTAAAATGGGTCGAAATCGATACAAATTTAAAAATATTAAAAGATAAATATCAAAACGCTATACAAAAAGAAAAACAAAAAAAAGAAGTCTTAGAATCCAGATTAACCAATTTTATAATACAAAATAATATGACTCAATCCACCATACAAATATCAGATGGATCTATTAAATACTCAGAAGTAAATGTTACATCACCAATTACTTACAAATTTTTATATGAAACTTTCACTGAACTATTTGGAAATGAACATAAGGCAAATGAAATTATTGAATATATTAAAAAAAAAAGAAAAATAAAAAAAAATATATGTCTGAAAAGAAGCAAAAATAAAAATAATAAATAAATAGATTTTATTTTCTTTAATATACATTTTTATTTAAACATTAATCAATTAAAAATATATAAAAATTTTTTTATTAAAAAATATAATTTAAACATGATAGAAAAAAAAAAAAAAAAAAAATAAAAAAAAAAAAAAAAAAAAAAAAAAAAAAAATCATTAATACCTAAATACAAATTTAAGAAATGGCTATTAAAAAAGCCTGAACCTAAATTATCACATAATCAAATAACTGATGAATTCGTAAAATATCTTATTTCCTATATTCACCAATCAGATTCTTTGAATCTAATTTCAGATGATTTGGAATTTATAGAAAACTTAAAATTCTTCTGTTTTAAAAACTCAGAACTATTTAAAGATAAATATAAATTTTATTATAAATAATAAATAATATAAAAAAAAATTAATTTAGATAAATATTATATTCATAATTAATTATTTATTCAACAAATGAGCTATTTAGATAAATTAGTAAAAAAATGGGATCAAAAAAAATTAAAAAAAAAAAATACTTTATCGAAAGGATGGGTAAAATGTACAAAGGAAGATTTTGATAAATATGTTATAAAAAACAAAAAAAATGATACATTTAGTTTAGATTTTGATAATGAAATGAAAATTAATAATTATTTAATGTCAATTTTAAACAAAAAATTACAAAAAAATTTTATTGAAAATGAAAAAAAAAAGAAAAAAATTGCTGAAATTGATGAAATACAAGAATATGAGGATAAATTCATGTTAAAATATGGAATCGAATTATTAGATATATTATCGGATTTTAGATATTATTGTCAGCAAAATGGTTATCATATTTTAGATAAAGGCTCAGTTTCAATGGAACAAAAATTTATAGAACTAATGATGGATTTCACCGAAATAATCAACAATGATAGCGAAAATGAGGATGATTCCGATAATGAATCAGATTATTAAATTATAAATTTAAGAAATAATAAATTGAAAATTAAAGATTAAATTAATTTTAAAAAAAATAATGGTATAATAATATAATGAGTTACAAAAAAAATAAATTAAAAGGGAAAATTAAAAAAAAAAGTAAAACTACAATAAAAAGGAAACATAAAACAAATAAAAAAATTAACAAAAGAAGTTGGAAAAATATAATAAAATATTCAATTATTCCAAAAAAAATGAATGGTGGATCTCAAAAAACAAAAAATAATTTACAAAATTGGATTAAACCACTTGGGAAAAAAAATACAATTAAATTATTAAATAATTTAAAATCCGGAGGTTTTATCCGTGGAGGATCTATTCAATATTTTACAGCACCTTGTAATGCTGCTAATCCAAACAGAATTGAGCAATTTCCACTAGCTTTAAATCTAGATGGATCAAATAATTAATACAAATTAAAACTTGGTGAATATGATTTTTCTAATAATGGATTTGGCGCTGGTTGGTTAACATATATAAATTTACTATTATAATTAATATTATTAATATTTGACCATTGTTTATTATTTGTTTCGATCATGTCCATTAGTTTTTTATTAGAAAAATAATCAAGTCTATTAGTATAAAAATTAATTTTATTTTCAAGAGGCAAAAATTTATATTTATTATTTTTTATACCTATATATTGCGGCACAGAACAAACTGTTGATAATAAAATATTTAAAGCTTTTTTTCTAAATAATATTGCATTTTCAATTTCTTGATAAATTTTTTCATTTATATTTAATACATTTGAACTAACAGAATAATTACGATTAATTATTTTATAATAAATTTCTAAAAAATTATTCATATTATTTAATGATTCATTAAAAGATGTTAAATTTATTTTTTGAAGAAATAATAAATTATAATAACAATTTGCAATATCTACATCTATATTTATATATTTATAATCAAATAGATTTAATTTTTCAATCGTTTTATTTATAGTATCTGATTTCTCAAAATTTTTCATAAATTTATTTTGAATTATAAAAAAATAAATAAAAACGCTTAAAAATAATGATAAGAAAAGTCTTAATGAAAAATTAAATTTATAAATAATATACCAAGTAAAAATAAAATATATTAATAATTGAAATAATTGTTTAGATGACATATTCTTCATTTTAATTAAAAAACTATTTGGTAAATATAATGATGATAAATTAATATTTATACTTTCATCTCTGACTTTTGATAATTCCTTGATATTTTCCTTTTTCTTTGATTGCTTTATAAAATTATAATTATTCTCAATTAAATTACCTTCTTTATAATCTAAATCATCCAAATCTAAATTATACATTTATATATATATTATCATTTTTATTTAATTTATGAAGAAATAACTATATAATATAAAAATATTGAAATTATTATACACATTATACCAACATATATTAATCGATCTTTCTTTGTCAAAATTATAAATATTCCTTTAAAATATTCAAATAAAGACTCCCACCAATATTTATTTTTATATTCATCAATAATATTAAAAATATTAAAATTACTCTTTTTAGTATAATCTATTATTTCGATTATTATAACATTCCAAACTTCCAAAAATCTATTCATTAAATCTCTTAATGACATATTAAAAAATTTCTCATCTTCCATTGCTTCTTTCATTTTCTTATTTGCAAAATTATCCAAATCCTTTGTTATCCTATTTTTTTCATTTTCCAAATAAATCTCACTATCACTTCTCAAATCCATCCTATTACCATCCATCATCCCATTTTTGCTGTCACCCATAATCATTTCACTACTAGATTTATTATCCTCTCTTAAATTATTCAAATATTGTTTTGTATAATTTATTTCCTTCATAATATATCTTAAAAATATATTTTATTTTATATTATTTTACAATGATTTTAACTTTATCATACAATATTTAACTATTTCTTCTAACAATCTTATTCCCAAAAACTTCCATGACCAATCTCTATCCCCAAAATTACTATTATTCACTTCCATTTCACAACTTCTTATAATAAATATATCCTTATTTTTATTAATATAATGATAAAATAAATCAAAATAATTGCCATTTACTAAATTATGATAATCCATACTCTCCCCTAAAATAGTTTTCAAATAATTCAATTCACTATCATTTAAGTTTATATTCATCTTTTTTAATACTTTAACAAATATCTTATAATCGATCCTATTTTTATTCATATTACTACAATAATTAAAAAATATACCATTTCCAAAACCATATTCAAAATTATTTCTATATTTACTATTATAAGTCATTATAGGAGTCTTACTTAAAAATTTTTCTCTATTATTTCTTAAAGGCAATCCATCTTTATCCAAAATATATTGATATCTTGTCTTTAATATAGGAAATACGTTGGAATCTAATATTATAATAAAAAATCTTTCATGCGATTTTCTTAAAAGCAAATTTACTAATCCAGCACCATTTGCCATAATCATTATTTTACAAATATTCATGATTTTAATTTTTTCTTCTAAATCATAATTTTCAAAAAATATTGTCCTAAAACCATATTTTTCCAAAAAATTTCTAACTTCATCATCATTTTTTAATATTCTATGTTTTGACTTTTTTCTAGATACATATATAAATCTAAATTCATCATCTATTTTTTTAGATTTTTTTTTTTTATTCTTATAATCATTTATTAGTAATTTTGAATCATTGTCTGACATTTTCGATTTTGAAACCAAATCTCCATCAACTATCTTCTTTGATATTTTATCAAGATTTAAAAATAATGTTTTATAATATAAAAAATTAAAAATATTCTTACTTTTGGTATGTCGACTTTTAAAATCCGTTATTGAAGATGATACTATTAATTTTTTATAAATATTATCTGAACTATGATATAGAATATCTTTATTTTTAATATTCAAATATAAAATAGAATCCATCTGAAAATTTTTATTATTTTTCCATCTACTTGGACATAGTAATTTTAAATCAATTATACCAAATTTATATTTAATTAATAAATATATCCACAATTTGGGATAAATATCGTAAAACCAATGATAATAATTTGTAATCCCACCTCCATCACAAAAATAGAATACCCATTCTTTAACATCTTTTACTTTTTTTTTTTTTTTATTAACTTTATATTTATCAATATTCAATTTATAATCATTAATTTCTGAGCGTTCCGTGTTGGCATAGCCAACGTTAAGCACTTGTGCGCCAATGCCAACTTTCAGACCGTTGGGAACTTTATCCCCCAATGCCGATCGATAGGGCTTATTCCCTAGTGACGCAACCCCCAAAGGGTTGTTCGGAAGTTCGGCGTAGGAACACTCAGTTAGGATGTTCGTCCTATCATCATCCGCAAATTCAATATAATCTCCATCATTTAATTTTTTATATATCTTATATTTACCTATAAATAGTATATCAAATATATATGCTATTTCATGATTTTTTAGTTGATATCCAAAAATATTATTTAAAATTTTTATATTATTGAATACTGAAAAATATTCATCATTATTTATTTTATAATAAAAATCATAATCATTGTAAAAATCAATATTTGGATCTAATGATTTTTTTAATGAATCTATATGATATATTTTTAATTTCATTAATATTATACATTCATTCGTAAAAAAAAAAAAATAAAATAAACTATTTATTAATAAAACCAATCTTCCAAAATTAGTCTTTTAAAGATATGCAAGATCTTCCAATTTCCAATATTCATTACCCTTGTTTGGTAATGGACGTTTAATTATAAATGGTATTTTTCTTTCTTTCAATTCCATCTCGGCAATTTTAATAATATCAATTTCATTACCAATGTTTACTAATGGTGGCATCCCCGATGCTAATTGCTCTGCTCTGATACCTAAAATCTTTGTTCTTTCATATTTTGTTAATTTATTAATTGTTTTTTTTTGTAATGATCTATTTTGTTTAGATCCAGAATTTTCCATAACTTTATTAAAATTATCAAAATCAGCTCTATTATTAAATTTGAGATCAAATACAATTGGATCATCAATATCATTTTGTTCTTCATCACTATCATTTTTATTGCTTCCTAATGTATCATCATCACTAAAATTATAATTTTCTTCATCGTCATTTTCTTGATCACTCATACTACTATATATTATAAATAATATATAAAGTAAATCAAATTTTTAAATTATTTTAAATTAAAAATAATTAATTATTAGTTTTTGACTAAATAGTTGCGTTTATTGATATTAAAAATTGTATATAGTTTAATATATATTGATGTTAGAAATAAATTTATATCATGAAATAATGTACGAAAATCTAAAATTTTCTAATCCTATAAAAAACAAAAATTCTGAATCTTTTTCAGTAGAAATTTTTGTTGAAGATAAAGGGAAAAAAAAAAATATTGCCTTTCAAACACCAAGATTATTATTAATTAATGATCCTTTCATAAATAATTCACGCGCTCATATTGATTTAGAATTAAATCCAAATACAGCAGATTTTTATGATTTTTTACACGATCTTGAAGATTTTTGTATTATTACATGTCATAAAAATTGTTTATCATGGTTTGGAAAAAACTTTCCGTTAGATATTTTAGATGAATTTTTTACTAGCATTATTAAATCACCTGATAAAAATAATGATTATCCATTTATTAGATGTAAAATACCTATACAAAGAAAAGAATTACGAACAAAAATTTTTAATGAAGATAAAGAAGAAATAGATATTAATGATCTGAAAAAAAATGATAAAATATTAAATATTATAAAAATCGTTGGATTAAAATTCTTAAAGAAACAAATAATTCTAGAATTGGAATGTATACAAATTAAAAAAATTAATAATAAAAAAAACGAAATAGCATCCGAACTTAATAATTCTAATTTAGAATCTGATGATGATTTATTATTAAATGAAATAAATAATAATCTAAATGCAAATAGTAAGAATCAAATAACAATTTATAATGATGATATTCCTATTAATCCTGAAAATCCTACAATAGATAAAAAACATTCTATACAAAATGAAATAAATCAACCAAATGATTCTATCATCGAAAATAATAATAATAATTTATCTCATCTAGAAGAAATTGATATGAAATCTTTTAATGATTATATAGAATTATCAGATTCAGATGATGAAGACATATATATTCATGATAATGTACAAGAAAATATTAGAGATGAACTAAAAAAATTTACTCAAATCAATCAAAATGATAATACAAAAGATAGTATTATAGGAGAAAATAAAAAAGTCATAGAGGATTCAATAAAAACTAACAATCCTATCCACGAAAAAATTTTTGATCATGCAAATGAAAATAATATGATCAATTTAGATTATTCTTCTGATGACCAATATCTTTGCGAAGATATGAATATGTTATCTTAATTATTTATTTTTTCCAATTTTCCAATTTTGATTCATTCAAAATTTGAAAATTTTATTTTTTAATTTATATTTAAAGATTTAATTTTTTAATTAAATAATATAAATATTTTTTTTGAAAATATTTTATTATTAAATATATATAAGATTGATAATGAAAAATGACTATATGAGATTAATACTTGTTATTTTAGGAGCAATTATAATTGGATATTTAATCTATTCCTACAATAATACATCGAAAGAAAGTTTTGAAAATTTTAGTGATGTCGAGAATAAAATGACTTATCCTACAACCGCACCCCCATCCGCTGGTGTTGGGGAAGATGCTTATCTATCTAATCCCTTTGCCGGACAAAACCAACTTTTACAAAATAATTTAAATCCAAATGTTTCAACAGTTAACAATACAAATGTTTTGGAACCATCAGGAAATATACCATGTAATGCACCAAAAGCATCTGAACCAGTTGGTGAAAATGAAGTATTCACATCTGTAAGTGATTTTCCAGAATCTGCTGGACCAACAGGAAATTGTGGTAACCAATACCCAAAAGATTGCTTCCCAAAAGATCAATTAAGTCCTCAAGAACTCTTACCAGGAGATGCAAATAGTACATGGGCTCAAGTAGTTCCAGCAGGACAAGGTGATCTCGGCGATCAAAACTTTTTAAATGCTGGCTTCCATGTTGGTGTCAATACTGTTGGACAAACTCTAAGAAATGCTAATCTTCAACTCAGATCAGAACCTCCCAATCCTCAAGTAAAAGTTTCACCATGGCTACAAAGTACAATTGAACCCGATACCAACAGAAAACCATTAGAAATTGGCGGATGCGAATAATTCTTATATTTTAAAAATAGCTAAAAAAAAAAATATATTTATTAACTCATAAATGGCTGGCTGTAAAAAAAACTGTAATTGCACTTTACCACCCAGAGGAAGAAATTTTAGATGTAGATCATATGTAGAAAACAAATGCTCACGAAGTAATAGCTCAAATACATGTTTTTCGTGTAATAGAAATGGTTATTATAAAACCTGGATTCATCCTACAAGATTTTTTAATCCTCATAAATGCAAATGTAAACATCGTTGCAAATAATTTTTTTAAATGTTAAACAATTAGAAATAAATTTTATTTTTTTTTTTTTTTTATTTATTTTAATATATTAAAAAAAAAAT
>Ga0209986_10000795_pt1 | contig 30942 bp, 33 predicted proteins | sample BlataG_FD_183168 | JGI IMG/M metagenome (GOLD analysis project Ga0209986, IMG submission 183168) | Deep subsurface microbial communities from Black Sea to uncover new lineages of life (NeLLi) - Black_00105 metaG (SPAdes) (version 2) | ecosystem: Environmental > Aquatic > Marine > Oceanic >...
CCAACAATTTCTTCATAGTCGTTTATTGTTAGTCTCCGAATTTCCATGTAAACACGCTGCAGGGCTTAACCTTCTTTTCCAACCTCTTTTACAACGTCTCCAATTATTTCTAACGCTGAATCAACAAGTTCTCTGTTAATGCTAAGTGGCGGCGCAATTCTAATTGTTGAGACACCACATGTGATGACGGCGACTCCGCGTTTCCACGAGCGAATCATGATTTCCTTAGCCTTCTTAGGCGCTGGCTTCTTAGTTTCTTTGTTTTCCACAATTTCCATGCCTATCATCAAGCCTTTGCCTCTCACATCGCCTACAATTTCGGTTTGCTCCTTCAATTCCTGAAGCCTCTTCATAATGTAAGCGCCTTGTGTGGTTGCGTTTTCTAGAAGCCTCTCTTCCCTTATAATAGTGATAACCGCGTTTGCTGCAACGCATGAGAGAGGATTACCGCCGAAGGTGCTTGCGTGAGAACCCCCCACCCAATCCATAACCTTTGCTTTGGCAATGGTTGCGCCTAAGGGCAGTCCAGAGGCTAGTGCCTTCGCACTACACAAAATGTCAGGCTCAACATTCCAATGTTCAACTGCAAACCATTTTCCACTTCTGCCCATGCCACTTTGTACCTCATCATCTATAAGCAGTATATCATATTTGTCAGCAAGTTTCTTTAGCCGTTGGAGATACTCTGGTGGCGGAACGACGTATCCGCCTTCACCCTGAATTGGCTCAAAGAGTATCGCAGCCACTTCCTCAGGAGGCACGTATTTTTGTAAAACAAACTCGTCGATAAAGTCTATGCACCAGTAGTGGCAGTCGGGATAAGTCTGCTTGAAGGGGCAACGATAACAGTAAGGGTATGGCACATGGGTAACACCGGGCATTAAGGGGAAGAAGTAGCGTCTTTGAGTTGGCTTGCTCGCGGTGAAGGATAATGCTCCAACTGTGCGTCCATGAAAAGCGCTTATGAAACTGATAAATCGTTGTTTTCGAGTATGCCATTTTGCAAGTTTGGCGGCTGCTTCAACCGCCTCGGCACCACTGTTGCCGAAATAAACTTTTTTGTCAAAGTTTCCAGGCGTAATTTCAGCAAGTTTTTCCGCGAGATCTACAACTTCACGATAAAAAAAGTCAGTGTTCGAATAGTGCAGGAAGCGGTCACATTGATTCTTTATGGCTGCAATCACCTCAGGATGACTATGACCAACGTTTAGACACACTAGACCTGAGTTGAAATCTATATACTCGTTTCCGTCAACATCCCTCACTATACAACCCTTGCCAGACTCGACAACAAGCGGATAGAATCGCCCATAGGAAGGAGAAATTAAGCTTTCATCTTTTTTTACAAGTTCTCTAGCTTTTGGGCCGGGTGGAATCGCAACTATTTTTGGATAAGTATTCATTCTACTTCACCTTTTGAGACACGATTAGAAAAGACAGTTTTATATAACTATCTGTGCTGCTGGTTCGAAAGCAACGTATAAAGTAGGCGTATAGCATAGAATAATCTAATCATACTGTGTGTCCTATATTGTGCATAGAGGATTAAAGATGCCTATGGTTTAGTCAGTGTCAACGCAATTGTTGAAATGCTTCTCGTTTGACCCTCGCTTCCTGTCATCTGTTCTGTACCTATAGAGATTTCTAACTGTAGATCTTTCACAAAGCCACGTCTCAATAATTCAACTGCATCAACAGCCCCGCTGATTGCCCGGCCCCTAGCCTTTACAACAATCTCTTTGGATCCAGAGTTAAAGAAAGTTAGGCAAGCAATCACGTAGTTCATTACTGGTTTTCTGCCGATAAACACTGTATTTTCTCGAGTTTGTCGAGTCTGTGGTGCTTCCGTGGCTTTTTCCTCTTTAACAGCTTTTTCTGCTGATTCTTTTGGTTTTTCTTCTGTCATGTTATACCTTCCATTTAGTTAACTGGTGGTGAAAGATGTTACAATGTGGACTACGATAAATTGTGCGACTCTTATATTTTTCCGTACAGTGCCAAATCAGACGCACTGTTTGACACCAGCTTGAGATATCGTTCCCAGTCTTCATCTATCCATTTTTGAATTTTCTTAACGCCATCTTCCGTTAACTTGCGGAATCTACCTTGCAAGGTCAAATATTCTTTAACGGGTTTTCGTTTTGTCTTATCCATCAGTCCGTCGCTTGGAGAATTGAGTTTAAACTTTCCATGCTCGATTTCAAAAAGCGCCCACATGCCAGTTTGAACTGCCAGTCGTCCAATTTCCACAGTTTTACTTGTGTCGTAACGCCAACCAGTTGGACATGGCGCCAATATATGAATGAACTTCGTCCCTTCGATTCCCTTAGCCTTTTTAACCTTTGTTACAAAGTCCATTGGATAGGATGGACAAGCTGTAGCAATATACGGTATTCTGTGTGCCGCCATAATAAAGGGCATGTCTTTCTTCCGTTCTTTCTTTCCGGTGGGAGTGGTGGTTGTCCATGCACCATAGGGGGTTGCACCGCTTCTTTGTACTCCTGTGTTCCCATAGGCCTCGTTATCATAACAAATGTAAATGAAGTTTGTTCCCCTTTCAGCCGCCCCGGACAAAGCCTGTATGCCTATGTCAAAGGTTCCACCGTCTCCCGCCCATCCAATAACTGTTACATCTTTAACATTTCGTTTACGCAATGCTGCAACTATACCTGATGCTGTAGCAGCTGCCGCCTCAAAAATTATGTTTTGAACGGGAACTGCAAACGAAGTAAACGGGTAGGGTCCTGGAATAACTGAAGAGCAACATGCTGGAACAACCATGATTACTTTATTTCCCAAAGCCTTAAAAAGCAAGCGAAGCGCGATGGATGCACCGCAACCAGCACATGCAATGTGACCCTTAAGTAGATATTCCTCTTTCGGAAGCTCCTTTATTGATACCATCATCTTCACTCCCTTAAATCAACCCATACAGTTTCCTTTTCAACTCTACCTCTTCGCATCCATTCCGCTGACTTTTTAGCGATCTTTTCGATAGTTTTGAAGGTTACGTCTCTTCCTCCCAAGCCTGCAATAAAACCTGCAATTAACGGTTGGTCTTTTTGATTACAAAGTGAAGCCTTTGTTTCTTCAGCAAGAAAGCCTTCCATCCCGAAGGATATGCCACGGTCTATTATTGCAAACAGCTGTGTGTTTTCTGCAAGCTTTCTAATTTCTTCCTTCGGAAATGGACGAAAAACTCGAACTCTTGCGGAACCTACTTTCAAGCCTTCGTTGCGTAGATTGTCCACAGCTATTTTAGCCTCGCTTCCCATGGTTCCAATAGTCAGCAGTATTAAATCTGCATCTTCACATTTGTACTTTTCAATTAGTCCATGATGTTCAAAACCGAAGTATTTACCGTATTCCTTGTCGATTTCTGGAATAAGTTGCTTAGCATTTTCCATGGCTTCCTGCATCATGTAACGAAATTCCATATACCACTCTGATGACACTATGTTTGCATGAGACAACGGGTTGTTAACGTCTAAAAGCCATTTAGGTCTATAAGATGGTAGAAAATCATCAATTTTTTTTTGATCCGGCAGTTTCACAGGCATATAAGTATGTGACAGAATGAAGGCTTCAAGGCATATCATAACTGGCAAAAGAACTCGTTCATTCTCACAAAGTTTATAGGCTTGAATTATTGTGTCGAAAACCTCTTGATTATCGGCACAATAAAACTGTATCCATCCAGTGTCCCGCTGGGACATAGAATCGGTATGATCAGCCCATATGTTCCAACCAGGTCCTAAAGCACGATTAACAACAGGCATAACTATAGGTAATCGCGAACCAGAAGCCCAATGCAAAGGCTCATGCATAAGCACTAACCCGTGAGATGCGGTTGCCGTAAAAGTTCTGACTCCTGTAGCTGCTGCACCTATGCATGCTGCCATAGCGCTGTGCTCAGATTCCACACGAATATATTCAGCGTCCAATTCTCCGTTTTCAACTAACTCAGCTATTCTCTCAACTATGCTTGTTTGAGGTGTTATCGGATAGGCAGCTATAACTTGAACTCTTGCAGCTTTTGCTGCGTAAGCTGCAATATGATTTGCTGTGTCGATCACTGTTTGTGCCATATTATTCCTCCTCCCGTCGCATAGTTATCGCTTTAACTGGGCACTCGTTGGCACATATCCCGCAACCTTTGCAGTAGTCATAATCTATTTCTGGAGAATCATCTTCTTGACGTGTTATGGCTCCATCTGGGCAGTAAACCCAGCAAAGCGTGCACCGTATACATTTCGAATAATCGACTACGGGGCGAAAAGTTCTCCAAAACCCAGTTTTTCCTACGCTACCAACAGTTGGAACGGATAATATGGTGACAGGCATTTCTTTACGGGTTTTTGGAATAACAACCATTAACTTCACCATCCCTTTATTAATCGTTCATGGGCAAGTTCCGCTGCCTTGGCGTTTTTTTCTCCAGTGCTTCCAGACCATGTTTGTCTTATGGTTTTTAAAAAACTCTTTAACTTAACTTCGCCTGTTGCTTTAGCAAATGCCCCTACAATTGCAGTATTGACAACTGGAAATCCGGCGACAAGCAATCCTAATTCAATTGCAATTCCAGTTGCGTCAACAGTAGCTGTTCGCCAGCCGTTTAAATTGATCTCTGTAGGCTTTTTTGCTGTATTCATGATAATTACACCGTCTTTTTTCAAGCCTTCGGTTACATCCACAACCCGCATGAGGTTAGGCGACAGAATTATCACGTAGTCTGGATTGTAAATTTGGCTGTGCATAAGTATTAGCCTGTCACTTATTCTTGCAAAAGCTTTTACGGGAGCCCCTCGCCGTTCCGCTCCGAAATATGGAAATGCTTGAACATGTTTGCCTTCAAGGAAGGCAGCATGAGCCAGCAATTGAGCAGCTGTAACGGCTCCCTGTCCGCCGCGACCGTGAATTCTAATCTCCTTAAGCAAAACTTCCCCCTTCTGTTGAGAAATGAAAGGTGAACAGTTCAACCTTATTAGCGTTAGGTTAGACAAACATAAAAAACAACATCAAAAATAAGCCAGCAGCTGAAAAAATAGGTATAACAGTCTTCTTCGCTTTTTGAAGAACTCTATCGGTGAGGAGACATAACATCTCCAACTTCTTTTCTCCAATGACCTTCACGTTAGGAACTACTATGCTACGTTCCGCAGCTTTCGCAGGTTCTAGATTAGATAAAGCATCAAGTGTCACCTTTTTAATGTAGCCAATTATTTTTTCATGGTCTATGGCTTCGCCTATCGGGCAGTATCCGCGCTCACTCAGTATTACGGCATTTACTGAATGCGTGTCTGTGGTGAAAACTTCACCTTCGTTTATGCCTAAGGATTTGAGGGTTGAAAGAATTCTTTCACGCAACCCGGAAACCATGTTGTTGCCATCAATAACTACATAAGCAGTTTTCTGTTCACCGACCTTGACCACGATCACGGTGATTCCTCCAGGTCCCATACCGTCTTTGAGGGTGAAGTCTCTAGGCTTAAATGTTGCAGCACCAACTTCAAAAGGAGACAACCGTAGAGATGATGTCTGCTCTAAGCAGCTAGCTGCAGCTGCTTTCAGCGCGTTCAAAGCTTCTTCCATGGTTATTGTTCCATTGATGCTGTTGTGGGCGTTGATAACAGCACAGTGGGTTAGTCCATTCTTCGCTGCTTCTTCGTAAACAAACAAACCTATTTCCTGCGGCAGATCTTCAGTTGTTCTCGGAGCGAGAGTCAATGAAAGAAAACCGAACCTGCCGAAAACTTGGCAGCATGCAGTACCCAAACCATTGTCAACCTTGATAAAAGGTGTCGCTTTTGCTTCTGAAGCCTCAAAGTTTGAGGACTCAATCACATGTTTGATTAATTTCTGGTTTTGCATTTGAGAAGCTAAGTCGAGTTCATGACCAAGCAAGCCGTGAGGAATGCATGCAACACAGTTAAGTTCCTTTTCTAAAGCAGTTTTTAGCATAGAGGGTAAAAGACTGCTTCCAACATTTTTGAAAGGGCCAGGATGAACAGAAGGAACGATTATTACTGCTTTAGGTTTGGAAGTATCAAACTTTATCAAGGAAACTTCTACGTCTTGTTCTTCACCTAACCGTTCAAGGAACTCTTCAAAAGGAGCATTTAGGCCTACTATCCAATCAAGCAAGAAAGCCTTGAAAAGGGATAATGAAGAGATTCCAAGTGTTTGCTTACCTACACGGTTCAATAGAGAAATGAAGAGGAAGCTTGAAAGAATGCTCACAGCTGATGAGAAAATGAAGAATAGAAATATGAGAAGGTAGTCGATTTCTGCCCAAAATATCATGAAGGGAATTATACAAGAGAAAGGTTGAAGAAGAGAAGCAATCAAAAGTCGTTTAGAACCCATAGAGGATGTTGAGTTGAATACTATTAAGCGTAGGATTAGCACTGCTGAATATCCAAAGAACAAAAGTCTAACCAGCATTGTGATAGCAACCCCTACAAAAATGAAAAAAAGCCATAAAACCCAGCAACAAAAGGAAAGAGCTGTAGTTCTTCTTAAATCATATATCTGATCCTGTCCTAAGATCAGTACACTCACAACGCAGTCAAAAATCAGGTTTACAATGAATAGAGAAAGCCCTAGATGCAATCCTGTAATCAGTGCCTCAAATGAGGGAAAAAGAGTAACTGTGGAAAGAATTCCCCCACCTAGACAAGATAACGCAAGAAGCAGAAGCACATTGCCTTGTGAAGGAAGCTTAAATAATGAAGAATATCGTTTGGCTACTTCATCCATTGATTGATTTAATGAATCCTCAGCAACCACGCATATCATCTCAGATGAGTTTTTATGAGAGAATATCAAGCATATTAAAGTGTTGTGAGAAGTAGCACAAACACCGCTAACTGCTAAGAACACATTAGAAACAATTATTACATTGGGCTCCTTGTTATTTTAACATGAAAACTGAAAAATCGGGGATCATAGGGCCAAAACAAGAATACCTTTCCACGACGCTTCAATGTTCTCTCAGAGGGACAACTGTTTTATTCTCGGAAGCTAATTTAGCATTTTGCGAAGCCTATGCCAGAACAGAGTCTACCTTTAACAATATTTCATATGCTTGAGAAAAACCTAGGTAAGAATATACGGGTTATCTTGGATTCTTCCTATGGTTTTGAGGGAAGGTTGGCAGCGGTAACTCGTGAGCCACCTGGAATATGGCTTTCAGATGCAGAAGCCGTCACAATGCGTGCGACGATAGCTCAACCTATACCTCAAGTTGCAAGTAGAGAAGAAAGGAGCGAAATATTTGTACACCTCAACTCCGTTCAGCGGATAGAAGTTCTGCATATCTCTTCTCGCCGTTAACCTTATTAACCTAGAAAAACATGTGCGCCAGAACACATACCACTACTAGCGCTATTGCAAAACCCACAAGTATTTCTGGCCTGACTTTAATGCCTTCGGTTTCCTCTTCAAAAAATCTGAGCAAACCGGCACTCGCAGCTGGCATTGGCGCTTCTTTCTTTTTCTTTTTCTTACTCACTTTTCTTTGATCCCCTTCGAATCTAGCAGTTAAACTGTATCTTATTAAGATTATTAATGTTACTCTTCAAAGAGTTTTTATCTATGAAAAAATGATAGTGTGATACAAGAAGATGAGCAAATGGCAACTCCTCAAGATGAATATAATCACGTGTTCGACCTTCTTCAGAAGCATCACAAATGGTTTCAAGAGTGCATTCCACTTATAGCAAGCGAAAACATTCCAAGTTCAGCTGTACGTGAAGCTCTTACAACGGATTTTGGAAATCGCTATGCAGAGGGATGGCCTGGAGAACGCGTTTATGCTGGCTGCCGCTTCATAGACCAAGTGGAGTTTAAATGTATTGAGCTCATGAAGAAGCTTTTCAATGCGCAGTTTGTGGATGTCAGACCTATTTCAGGTGTTGTGGCTAACTTGGTTGTTTACACGGCCTTTACAGAACCAGGCGATACTATGATGGCTCTGTCAATTCCAGCTGGCGGACACATCACAATGGGTAAGAAGAAGCTGGGGGGTACAGCTGGAGCTGTTCACGGTTTGGTTGTTGAATATCTGCCCTTAGATTATGAAGAATTAACCATAGATGTTGATAGGGCGAAAAGTAGGATTGAAAAACTCGTAAGAGATGGCAGATCACCCAAACTTGTCATGTTTGGGGCGAGCGTTTTCCCATTTCCTCATCCAATAAAAGAGTTAGCTGACACTATTCATTCAGTCGGCGCAACCATCGGATATGACGCTGCACACGTGGCTGGACTTATTGGGGGTGGACAGTTTCAAGACCCGCTTAGAGAGGGAGCTGATGTTGTCAGCTTAAGCACGCACAAAACATTCTTTGGACCTCAACATGGCGGAGTCTTATCGTGGGATAAATATGCAGAAAAAATAAAACGGGCAGCCTTCCCAGGAATGTTAAGTAACCATCATTTACACGCGGTTGCAGGAGTTACAATTGCTTGTGCAGAATTGCTTGAATTCGGAAAGGAATATACAAGCCAGATAGTGAAAAACGCTAAAGCCTTAGGTCAAGCATTGTATGAAAGGGGATTCAATGTTTTAGCTGAACACAAGGGCTTCTCACAGTCTCATGTTATCTTAATAGACATAACAAAGCACGGCGATGGAGGCATGATTGAAGAAACTCTAGAGAAAGCGAATATAATAATAAACAGAAACCTGCTTCCATGGGATATTAAGGAAGGAAGGCACTTCACGCATCCAGGCGGCATAAGGCTAGGTGTCTCAGAGGTCACAAGGCTGGGAATGAAAGAGTCTGAAATGATTGAAATAGCAGAATTCATCAAACGAGTAATAATGGACAACGAAGCTCCGGAAAAGGTAAAGACAGATGTAGTTGAATTCAAGAAAAGCTTCCAAAAAGTGCACTATTGCTTTGAAAACGCAACGGAAGCCTACAAATACATAAAAATCCGCTGAGCGGCAACGATGAAAACCTTAGGTCTAGCATTCAGCGCCAGGAAGAGAGGCAACAGTTTAAACTGTGTGGAATACGTGTTAAAGCGGCTAAAGGAGCAGGGATTTGAAACATGCATTATTAACGCTTATGACTGCCAGATAGAACCTTGTAGTCATTGCAATTATGAATGCTTCGCTCCTGAATTAAGAGGCAAAGATGAAGAATGCCCGATTCGAGATGATGTTAAAAGAATTTACGGCGAAATGAAAGAAGCGACATCATTGTACTTGCGGTTCTAACGTATAGTGGTAAACCGACAAGTCTGTATTGTGCTTTTACGGAAAGAGGGCAAGGAATAATCAAAAACTCGAGAGAATTTGAACAATATGTGTCAGGGAAAATCATAGCATTAAGCGTCATAGGAAACATCCCTGCTAGCGGTGACCTTGCATATCACACGGTGATTTTAGATCATTATGAGTGTAAATGTCCCCCACCATCTTTATTGTTGCAGTCAGCGGAATGTGGTCAGAGTTCGGTTTTTGGAACGTTAGTTGAGGATGAGAAAGTTAAGGACAGACTAGACAACTTGGTGAAGCTAATGCTTGAACGATGGGATAGCAAGTGATAAGATTGCAGGGTACAATATGGACTGTTGGCATAGCAACCATTCCGTTGAGACTTTTCCCGAATTATTCCGTGAACATGAAATTCAAGGGTTTGTGTATCCTTTGTGTTAGTATTTGAATTCGCATTCGAAGATTTCAGGTCCTGTCTTCCAAGTACGGTTGGCGAAGTCTATGAATAGGGTGATATACCCGAGGTTTTTGAAACCCCTTTTGTACAGGAATTTTAGTGTGCTTATGTTTCGTGCTACTGGCGCTATGTTGAGGTATTTCGCTCCCATTTTCTGGGCTTCAGAAATGGCTGTTTCTATCAGTTTTGTTCCTATTCCTTTGCGACGGTATGCTTTGCTGACTATTAGAGGCTCTATTTCAGCTTCTTCACCTTTGAAGACTAGTCCGATGAGCCCAATGGCTTTAGAATCGTGAACAGCGACCCAAAGTTTGTTGGGTCCAACTGTAGCTAAGTGTTTGTCAAAGTAGTCTTCTGGATGTTCTCCACCGATGGTTGGGTCTTGATAGATTTCACGATGCCACTTAGTCAGTTCCCTCCACAAGGCACGGCAGTGCTCTCTATCTCCGCCTTGATATTTCCGAATAGCAAATGATGGCGTCATCTTCTACACCTATGCTGAGTTTGAATTTTTGTTTGTTTTAAATATTGCTTACACATTTTCAGAGAGCATGGGTGATGAAGTGTGAACATACATGAATTCCAGATGATGATGCGGCAGATATATTTTCACAGGGATTCTAAACGTGGTGTAGAAGGAACGTTTGATTGGCTTGTGGATGAAGTGAAAGAACTGGGGGAAGCATTAGAAAATAATGATAAGAAAGCTTTGGAAAACGAGTTTGCAGACGTCATAGCGTGGTTGGCTTCACTTGCAAACGTCGCCAACGTAAACCTTGAAAAAGCAACCCTAAACAAATATGATGATAAATGTCCAAAATGTGGACACTCACCCTGCCAATGCCCGCGCGTTATATCCAGCATGCAGTAAAAGAGCAAACGCAAAGCTAATCCTGGTTGGTAGAAACGCGGTCGCTGCAGAAACGGTTGGAGCAGCTCTAGTAGACTTAAACTGAAAAATGCCACTAGTTCAAGAAGCCACAAATAGAGGCTTAGTCGAAGGAGACATCAAAAAATCGAGATTCAAGGGCTACATGAAGAACCCAAAGGAGATGAACTAACAAAGGTAACGTCTCACGCACTTAAGTTCAAACGTTAACGTATCTCCGTTTGTCATGACTTTTGCTGGCTTACGTTTGCCTTTTCCGAGTTCCTTCAACTTCTTCATCCAAGCGCTTCTGACATACAAGGTTCCAACCCCTGGCTCAACAATTGCACCTATGTCAACGGCTTTATGCTTCCTCTTCCACGGCTCCCTACCAAGCATCCCAGCTCATTTGTCACATCGAAAATAGTAATACAAAAACCCTTAACGAATGGAACCCATCACTAAAGTCTCTTTTGCCCTAAACCCGTAATCTTCCAGATTGCACGTCTACGCCCCTTACGTTGCACTAATCTCCTTGTCTCCAGAAGCTTCAAATGATGCATAACAACCCTGTAACTTAGCCCTGCTTGCTCTGCAATAGTCTTGGCATCGGCGGAAATCTTCTCTAAAACATTTAGTATGCGAGTTCTAGCCTTCAAGCCAAGTTTTACATTTCTAAAATCAACCAAGTAAGCATTAGGGTGATAAACTCTCTTAGTCATATGCACCAAAAACTATTATGTAGCTATACATAGAAAAGATTTTCACCTCAGACAAAATCTACCAGACTAATTTGCTTCGGTTTCTTACCATCAAACAAAGCGTTAATCTCCTCCCTCGCAAGTAAAATTCTCTGAGCATAATACTGCGGCAATTCATACTTTTCAATCAGATGCTGTGCAACATCCAAATATTTTTCAATACCGCCCCGATAAACAGTTAACGTTAATGCTCCACCACACGCTGTACATTTGCCACAAAGTGGCAAACGCCGAAAACGCCTATTACACGATTTACATCTAAAGCCCTGTGTCGAAAAAGCCCTTAGATTTCCTGCAATATCCCGAATAAAATGTGTAGTTAAAACCTTCAAAGCTACCTCTTTGGCATCGACAGCCTTAATCTTCTCAGCTAACTCAAGCTGACTATTCAGTTTTTCAACCATTGTCTTAAACATCTTATACGAACTCACAGAGTTCCCCATATTAACGTTTGAGACAGGAGTCGTGTAACTGAAACCTTCGAATTGTGCCTCAGTCCCAAGTCTATACTCAATCAGGTCTATGAGACGGCTCACATCTTTTGCTTCCGCATTATCCCAAGTCTTCTCATAAAATTCAAGCGGGTAGGCACTCGCAACATCAACATCATGCGCTTGTCTTTGCACTTCTTTTGTCCTAACAATTGGAATCAAGAGCATCGGAGCATCCATTATTCCACCTATCCGTGCAGGCAGATATTCACGAGAAAAATTAAGTAAAGTGTCCAACGCAAGCATCACCGCGTCTTCGTCGCCATCACAATCCCTTCGCTTGGCTGAATGCCAAACTGGATGAGCATAACAGACACTCAGCCGTGTAAAGCCTATAATACGTCCCAAAATGCCCGCACAAGTGTGTGGAGCTAAACCAACAACCAAACGTCCTAAAAGATCCTCCGCGCCGTTAACGTTATAGTAAGGTGGGAGACCGTAAACCTTCTTTAGAAGCTCATCAATGAAAGCCGCAACACGCACAAAGTAATCTGCACATCTGTCTGGAACAATAATATCTTGAATTTTGAGCTCGCATATTTGCTCTGAGCCCATTAAGGATGCGCCGTTAACATCATGGGTGTAACCAAGTTGCCTCAGCTTTTCAACAGAACCTCCGATTTCAGAAGGTTTGAAATGGGTTAAAGGAGCATTTGTAGCATCAAAACGAATTGTCCCATCCTTATACACTGACAAATCATATTTAGCTCTTAAGACACCTTTTTCAATGATTTCCGGAATCTTCGACTCGTTAATTAACCCTTTAACACCCTTCAAAATCTTCGGAACAGAAACGCCTAGGCCACTGCACGCATTTTGAAGAAGCTCTCTAAAATTAATAGCCTGTTTCGCATAAGTTCTGGCGGAAATCTTACAGACAGGACATATATTTCCCTTCAAGCTTCTCCCGCATCTGGGACAAACGTTCTCAATAACTGTCTCAGCATCACAATTCTGACATTTTATCCCAAAAGTATACGTGTTACAAACCGGGCACTTACGCTTAACAACCTCCACGAAAACTTGTTCTCGCTTAGCCGCATCAACAACATTTCTACGAGGCCCCCCAGCCAAACCAACCGGAAACAACACATGCACAAGAGGTTTCATCTCACGCCTTTTCGCCTTTTCAGGTCGCCCCATTCGCGCACCCACAAGCGTAGGAGCCTTCTCTCTAACGGTTACACCAGAAATCAACCTAATGGCTTCTAAAACAGATTCAGCAAAAGAAAAATCCACATCAACGGCATTATAACCTAGACAAAACGCAAATGCATGCGCATCATCATCCTCAATAACAACTTCGCCATCTAAAACCTTATGAGGTAAACAGATTGTTTCAATTGCCTTCTTAGTATTCGAGTTCACTTCCCCAACAATCTTACGAACAAATCCATCTTTACACACTATTTCGGAATTAACAAGCCATTTTTTCAACAGCTCAAGCTCTTCGAGTGATGCAAGGTTTGACCAGAAAAACGTGAAAGACGGGTGAAGGGGGATACTCAAGGTTAGCGCTAGAGCTATTGCTTCCCTGCTCCCAGGCTTACTTAAAAATGGGTTTTCCAGAAAGCCTTCTAGCCTTTTCAACGGAATTTTGATGACCTCAGCTATCTTCCCAAAATCTCCATTGAACTTCTCAATTGCCGCTTTCTTCAGGTCCTCAACCCACCACTCCTCGACATATCCAGAAGGCTTAAGAGGCTTACTACTGTACAAGAAATCCCCAAAACTGATCAACATGTCACCTAAAAACAGAATTTTCTCAATCTTATTTTTTATCTCATCAAAGTTCTCTACTGAAACTCGAACAACCGAACCATCCTCTAACCTTACGATAGAGGACTCTATTGTATCGACTGGAACAGCAATACCGCCCTTTCCTGGAAGTTGTAAGCGCAATTGGGTACCCGCAGCCAGAAAACCTTTAAGCGCCAGCATAGTTGCTGGGTGAATGCCCACTGCCGCCAAACCTGTATTTCGCGCCCTACCATATCTTAGCCGAAAACCGCCGCGTTTAGATGGAAACGAGAATATTGGACGGCCGGCGATAACGTCACTCATGAAACCAGCGGTTTTTTTCTCTTTAGATGCTCGACCTATTTCTTTAAGCCAGTCCCAGCCTTGAATCCCTAGTTTTTCTATGATTGTCCAAACCTTTGCGGAACGCCCCACAATTCCATCGTTTACCACACGTAGGGCTCCACCCCTCACGCGGTTTGTTTCGATGCGGGGAATATTCCGGAAGGAAGAAACCTCTACGGGGTTGGACTCCGTGCCTGTTACTTCCACTGGTAGCCGCTCAAGTGCCTTCCGTAACTCTTCATCTGAAACATGGTATTGGAAGCGGGTAACAGAACGTTCATAAAGTCTTGCCTCTTCAATAAATCGCGCGATTTCCTCTTCTGTGGGCTTGTATCGGTTAAGCCCAAGCAGTCTACGTACAAAATCACCAATTACCAATGTCAAAGCTTGGTCTGTTCCACCTGCAGAGCGTATGGGACCCGCAAAATATATTGCAAGATATTTTGTCCTGTCCTTGTTGGCTTTGATTTTTACATTCGCTACTCCCTGCAAGGGTGCGGCGGTGAGGCCTTCTGTGAGAATTGCTAGTGCAGTTCGTATAGCTTGTTCTGCTGCAGCTTCAGGCTCCATATGCCCGAACTTGCCGTATATGATTTCCTCGGCGATTTTGAAGGCTAATTCTTCCCTTGGAAGTCTGATGCTTAATTCTCTGATGCTTTCGGCAACTCTCTTCGGTCCAACGAGTCCCTCTACGAGGTCTGCCAAATCTTTTGCAATGCCACATTCGGGTTTAAGTGCTGGGTCAAGCGCTTTTTCCCTAGCTTTTCTGCTTGTAATTAGCAAATCTTCAAGTTTAGTTTCTAAACCTCTCACATATTGCTTGTATGCTTTGCTCATTTCACTATTCAAGCTGATCCTCCGAACTCTTCTATCGGTAATGGTTTATTTTGGTTTTCTGACATAAACAAATCAAAAAAATTGTATGTTAGACCTTTTATTCCGTGTGAATTCTACACAAGAAAAGCGTAGACCACTTAGCTTTCGGCCTACCAGTTACCTTCTGATATGCCTTCTTCGCTTTCTTGCCTCTCTTTCCAACGCATTCTCTGCAGCGTGGATGCCTCAGGTCAGATGGCCCGTCGCATACGCCGCAATTTAACACAAGAACTTCGCCTAGACCCCTTATCGTTGGCCATGCATATTCATGCTCATCATATTGTGGTTCAAAATATGGCCAAATACCATAAATGGCTTCATTTCCCAAAACTTTTTTTAGCGAACTGAAATAGTTTTCAAATGCTGTCAAGGTCTTTATGCTCTGTGACTTCTTATGCCTTCAATGATCTCAGAAACCTTCCGTTTCATCCCCGTATTCTCCAAGAGGTTACCAGTAACAATTATGTTTGCTCCAGCAGACGCTGCTGCTAAGGCTTGCCTTCTAGATTTTATGCCCCCGCCTACAATTAGAGGCAGATCAATTGAATGCTTAACAACGCGAATCATCTTTGGAGGAACTGGCTTTTTAGCACCAGAGCCTGCCTCCAAATATATGAAACGCATACCTAGATATTGGCCAGCCAAAGCGTGGGCCGCGGCAAGGTTAGGCTTGTCGTATGGTACTGGAATAGCTTTGCCCACTACACCTGCAGTACCGCCGTCGCCAACAATAATGTATCCGAGAGGAATAGGTTCTAAACCATATTTTTTGACAAGTGGAGCACCTAGAATCTGTGCGCCCATCAGGAAGTAGGGGTCAACAGAGTTTAGCAGAGACATAAACCATATGGCGTCGGCATGTCGGCTTATACCTGTCACATTGTTTGGAAAGAGAATTACCGGGATGTTCACAGTGTGTTTGATAGCTTTTATCACGTTGCCAAGATGCGTTGTTGAAGCAAAGGTTGAGCCACCTATCATAATAGCTGATGTCCCACTTGATTTCGATTTTTTGGCAACTCTGGAAGCTTGTGGCGATGTTACCTTTTCAGGGTCTATCAGCGTTACATGAACAGCACCTTCAGATTCGATTTTTTCCAGCAAGTACTTTTCAACAGAGCCAATCATAACAATCAACCTAGCGAGTTAACACCTTCCTAGAAATTCCATAGATCTTGTCTGTAAACATACAGTAGATATCAACTGCATCCTGCGCAGATTTGACTTGAAACTCTTCTCTTGCACCACAACTGCCGCAACTTACAAGAGCCCGAGTTTCGTCACGAAAAATTTCAACCCTAACCGTCTCCTTCCCACATATGGGACAAGAGAAGACCTTTGGCAAATGCTTCCTAGGGATATGAACAACTTTCCTTCTTCTTCGCCCCATACTTTGTATCCTTCTACTCTCTTAATCCCCATTTCCTCAGTATTTATGTTTGCCCTTAAATACTTGCCTAAGCACTCATAGCCAATGGGGAGCACCATATGAAGTTAGAACCAACCGTTTTAGATTTAGATTGGTTTGAAGTTGAGACAAGAATAAAACGGTTCATCAGAGACTACGTGGAAAAGTCTGGTGCAAAAGGCGTAATCTTGGGATTGTCAGGTGGAATTGATAGCTGTACTACGGCAGCGCTTTCTGCCCTAGCTATAGGCGGCCACAGGATTAGTGGGTTGGTTTTACCAGAGCAAGAAACGCAGAACATTGAAGACATCGAACACGCGAAGCTTGTTGCTCAGAAATTCGGGTTTAAAACTGAAATTATTGACATCACGCCCACTTTGGAATCCTTTTATACTTCAATACCCATTTTTAAGCCAACACAGAAACTCTGTAAAGGCAACATAAAAGCAAGAACAAGAATGATCTACATTTACTATTATGCTAATAGGTTTAACCTCCTTGTTTGCGGTGCATCGGACAAATCGGAAGCGATGATAGGGTACTTCACAAAATGGGGAGATATTGCTGCAGATATATCACCACTCATGGATTTATACAAAACGCAGGTTCGAAAATTAGCTCATCACATAGGCTTGCCAAAGGAAATAATTGCAAAACCGGCTTCACCTACATTATGGCCTGGGCAGCTTGCTGAAGAAGAGTTGGGAATGGAATATGGAACTCTTGACCTCATCCTCTATGGGTTGGAACATTTCATGAAGATAGACGAAATAGCAAGACAATTAGGTGTAAGGAAGGAACTTGTTAACGATACAAAACGTAGGTGTATGTTTATGGAACATAAAAGAAGAATGCCACTTACGACAAAAATCCAGTATCGAACAGTGGGAGCTGATTTCAGATTTCCAAAAACACTTCATTGACCACGGAAGGAGCCCTATGAAACAAGAAATCAAGGTAGCTCTGGCTCAGATAAGCTGCAAGCGCGGAGACAAAGTAGAAAACAGAAGAAAAATCGAGAATAATACGAAAAAAGCAAAGCAGCAAGGTGCGGACCTTGTTATTTTCCCGGAACTTTCACTAACAGGTTACACTTTAAGAGATCGACTCTATGAACTGGCGGAAACAATACCCGGTCATTCAACGACCGTCCTAGAAAAGTTGGCTAACAAAACAGGTACATACATTATATTTGGTATGCCTGAACTCAGCGAAAAAACCCAAGCAACAATTTATAATACTGCAGTTCTCATAGGCCCACAGGGCTTTATTGGAAAATATCGCAAAATGTATCTTCCAACCCACAGTGTTTTTGAAGAGAAAAGATATTTTCGCCCAGGATACCAAGCAGCGGCGTTTGAAACAGATCTTGGAAAAATAGGTTTAATCATATGCTACGATATCTTCTTCCCAGAAGTAAGCCGGTTAACACGTCTACAAGGAGCCCAGGTAATAATCTGCATTTCTGCTTCGCCAACAACACGCCGAACGTTCTTCGAAACTCTGACGGCTGCCAGAGCAATTGAAAACACGGCATTTCTAGTATATGTCAACCTTGTAGGAATAGAAGATGGGTTGCAGTTTTGGGGAGGGAGCAGACTTGTTGGACCTAACGGGAAGGTCTTGGCAAAGGCCAAGTATGGGGAAGAGGACCTTGTCATAGGTGAGATTAACTACGGTGACATAAGACCAATCGAAACATTTGTCCCGGTTCTAAAAGATATACGTCCAGAAATATTCAGTAAGTTAGAGGACGCCGCAGAAAAACTGTAGACTCCCCGAGTGCAAGCTCTAAGAATATTTCGCGTTGAGGATATAGAAACTGAGTTTACAGTCTTTCCAAAAAGGCATCTAACACGTTCGATTTACATGGGATCAAAGGATAAATCTGTGATCTCTCAAGAAGAACCCATGCCCCCCCATTCCATATGCATACGTAACTACGAAAATCATGTTCGGCAATAAGAGTGAGAGAGATCAAGACCTCTGTTCCGAATGTGCCTTTACAAAGACAGGCATATATGCTTCATCAGTCATTGATAACCTTCCAGGGATAGAAAAGAGAGGAGAGAGCTTCCGGAGAACACTATCTGAGGCGTCTAACAGCTTTCTCTATGCGATGTAATGCTTTCTCCAACTGTTCATACGAGGCAGCATAGGAAAGTCTAATGTGCCCTTCACCATAACTGCCAAAGGCGGAGCCTGGAACTGCTGTTACATGAGCCTCTCGCATAAGAAATTCTGAAAATTCTTCAGAAGACATACCGAAACCTTTTATGTCTGGGAAAACGTAGAAAGCACCTTTCGGAAGTGCACAATGAAAACCTTTGATCTCATTAAGCCTTTTGTGAACTAAACGTCGTCGTCTATCAAACTCTCTAACCATATCTCCAACAAAATCTTGTGATCCTCTCAGCGCGGCTAATGCAACATACTGTGCTAAGCTACTTACACAAGCAACCGTATATTGGTGCACAAGCCAAAGATGGGAAATAAGCTTCTTCGGCCCAGAAACATATCCAACCCGCAAGCCAGTCATCGCATAGGTTTTTGAGAAGGAATTAACAATCAACGTACGCTGGCGCATTTCCGGAAAAGTTGCTACGCAATGATGCTTGGCGCCGTCGTAAATTATCTTTTCATAAACTTCATCAGATATCACAATCAGGTCACGTTCAACAGCAAGCTTTGCCAAAGCGGCAATTTCATCATGGGAAAGAACTGCGCCAGTAGGGTTATTCGGATAATTGAGAATCATCACACGTGATTTGTCCGTGACAAGTGACATCACGTTATCAATAGATGGTCTAAAACCCTTTTCTTCTAGCTGAGGAACGTAAATAGGAACACCGCCAGCTAACAGAATGCTTGGTTCATAGATTACAAACCCTGGATTTGGGAGTAACACTTCATCACCAGGATTAACTAGACCCATCAACGCCAAGAAAATTGCTTCCGTTCCGCCGACAGTGATTAGTATTTCCGAGTTCGGGTCATAACGGAGATTATAATCGCAATATGCTTTCTTAGTCAATTCTTCTCTAAGGTCAGATATTCCGTTGGTTGGTGCGTAATGGGTCTTACCTTCTTTTGCAGCTTCCCAACCAGCAGCCAGAGCATGTTTTGGAGATGTAAAGTCAGGTTCACCGACGCTTAAGTTGATAACGTCTGGTATTCCTTGAGCTAAAGTGAAAAACCGGCGTATTCCAGAGGACTTAATCGGTTTCAAGCGTTCTGCTGGTTTAAATTCTGGGACCACGACATATTCCCCATTATGCATTGTTGTCTCAACATAAAATGTTTACGTTCGTAAACCAGCAATCTCAAGCATGAAATCCCGACAATCTTAAAAGGGTTGCATTGTATACAAAAGTGTATTCAGCACAGAGAACTTGTGGAGAGAACAAATTGAATATGAAAAAGAGTGTTCAAACGTGGTTAACAAGAGCCCTAGACGACCCAATCACAAAAACGCTCTCTAAAAACAGCCACTTAACTAAAATACAGCTTGAAACATTACTCATTGATGTTTTATCCGACACTGTTGCCGGCAAACCGTTAAAATACGATGTGAAAGCCAGATTACGACTAACAAAGGCGCAAATAAGTCGTGGATCCTTTAACAGAACATTAGAACAGGCGAAAAATAACGTAGTAAAGGCGATCTATACAGTACTACTTTTAGGATATCTAGGAGTCTTCGAAAGCACAACACTAGATCCATATCTGGAAATAGCGAACAAACTGAACAGGTACATGGAGGCATATAGAACGATGCCAAATCAAGATGGACAACTAAAAGAACAATTAGAAGTTATGAAAATGATGCGAGAACAGCTTCAAACAGTCCTCAAACAACTATCGAACCCATAAAAAACGTTATGTGACATCACATATCACGAATAAGAAGTAATCTATTTGCCTAAAAGTTCGTGGGTAAACACAAATAAAGCGTAAAAAAGGCTCAAAATGAACAAATAACCCAAGCACAAGACTGTTCACGCACAACTGAGTAAGCCGAACACTTGACATACCCTAGGACCATTCACTGTGACATGTGATATCATAGATATGATAAATCATGTGCTTAACCGTAACTTTTAAATCTGGAATGTTAGAACTGTGATGTGTGATGCAACATGCATAAATCACATATAATCACAAATGAATCACAGCGGTGTATTATTTGATTGATATCTTCCTAGTTCTTGCTGGCGTTTTACTTGCAGTAACTTTTGGGGCCTCCGTTGAGTACTACAGGCAACTTCGGAGGGCCCAAAAGGAGTATGAGAAGGCAAAGGAAGTCATAGAAGACATCATATTAAGTTTCAATAGACAGTTTAAAAGTGAAGCAGAGAAGTTAGAGGTTGTTGCATACAAGGTTGGGGCAATTTCTTCGAAAGGTGAACGGGCTCTAGAGAAGGCAGAAGAAGTAGAAAAACAGCTGCAGGTTCTGGAGCCTAGAATCGGCAGCATGTTAGAAAATAGGGAAAAAGTTTTGACGACACTCGATGAAATTGACAAAAGGGTACGTGATACCGTTACATCACAAGAGGTATTGGCAGCTAGGGTTTCCGACATAGAACAACAGACCCAGCGAGGCCTGGTGACTCCTGAACTAAGGATTGACGCGGCTATACCGATAAAAAGAGAAAAAGCCTTGGCTCCGTTAACTGAAACGGAGTTATCTGTATTGAAGATTCTTGCTTTGGAGGGGCCAAAAACTGCACCTGGCATCAAGGATAGAATAAATCTTAGTAGAGAGCATACCGCGAGGTTAATGAAGAATCTTTATGAAGAAGGATATGTAGATCGGGATACAAGAAAAATTCCTTTTAAATATCACGGTAAGAAAGAGATGGAAAAAATTTTAAGTAAGACTGAAAGAGAAACTTGATTCACTTTCAGCCAAGATTTGTCATATTCACTCACATTTTGCAATAGTTCGGATTGTGATTTCTCCAACAAAAGTTCGAGATCGTCCTTCAAGGTATTGATTGTTTGATTGTGGTCATAGGAAAACTTGTTATCATCCTATAGTTAAGATGCTTTGACACCCGTTTTTTCGCGAGTATCCCTCTATCTGCCATCCGAGAAAGATAAGTTGTCATCGTGCTGTGAGTTATTGGTTCTTTTAGTTCCCGCTCATAAACGGACTGAACCTTCTTTGAAGAAAACCATCCCAGCGGAAAGTGTTTTTGAATAATGAGGTGGGCCTTGTCATATTTTGAAAATCTGTTAGTGGGATCGGTAATTCTAGGATTTACTCCACCATCAGATGTCCCACCCAACAATTGCACCAAGTCAAGAAGATGAAGAGCTTTCTCTCGGGTTACTTGGCCTTCAAACGATATAGTATATCGACCACCTTCACTATCGAATAAGTCAATACGTATCTTTCTCGCAGGCATAAAAGGTGTACACCTCAAACAGTAATTCACAACTTTACAGTTCACAAGTTATAGGTGTTATGGTGAAAAAGGGAAAAAAAACACTCTTATTTTAGGTTTGAAAACACGAAAGAAAGACAAAATGCAGCGGTTTCATCATCACAAACTTCACAGTTGCCTTAACTAAAGAAAAAAAACCGAACCGTCTACAGTTAGCTATCTCCAGTAGAAAGTTAGGGGTGACCTTTTCACAGAAAAGAAGCAATAATAAGTTAACATTTATTAGAAGAACGTGAAAAACAAACAACATTTAATCAAATTCACAATACATTCACAAAATTGTGAAAAAATACATAAAAAAAGATTTTTAAACCCTATCACATAACTTTTACATGAAGCTGTGAAAGTAAAAGAGCGAAAAAATGCAAATTAGAAAAATGGAAAGAGTAAAAGTGTAAGTGTTAAGAGTAGATGGTGGCACCCCCTCATTTCCAATGGAAGGAGGAAATAAAATTACTTCAGTATTTGAAATAAAATTTTGGTATACATATCAAAAATCTTTAACAATAATCATTATAATAGTTTGATTTTGCCTTAAGTATTAGAGTATATTTCTTTTAAATAAAGAAATCAACATAAACTTTTAAAGTTATTAGAGATTTCCAAAAGAAACGGTGGGGTGCCTCTGTTGTTCACCCTTTTTTCTATATCACCATTTCCTTTATTTTAAAAATTTTGTATCAACAATTTAGTTTTATGTATGATATGACTTATCTTTTTCATAGGAAACTGGGGTATTACATCCGGACACTGAGGATGATGATAAATAATATGATCAACTCTGATATACTTGATGAAGTGTTTGACAAGTTCGTTGGTTACACACAAATTTTTGATAATCGTGAGGTTCTTCGATATGACTATCTGCCTGAAAAGTTGCCCCATCGTGAAGAACAGATTAAATTGCTTGGGCAAACAGTTGCACCGGTCTTAAAAAGGGCTAGGTGTTCAAACATCTTTCTTTATGGGAAGACAGGGACAGGTAAAACAGCCGTAACAAAATATGTGTTAAACCATTTAGAAACTAAGGCTAAAGAGCTCAATGCACCGGTTAAAGTGTGCTACGTCAACTGCCATTTAATAGGAACTGAATATCGGGTTTTTGCAAGGTTGTGTGGGAGTTTAGGTGTGTCTGTTCCGTTTACAGGGTTATCTGTTGCGGAGGTTTTTGGCAGGTTCAGAACGGGCTTGGATTCTTCAAAAATTCTTTTAATTATCGTTTTGGATGAGATTGACGCGCTAGTTAAGGTACATGATGACAGTGTGCTCTATGAACTTACTCGAATAAACGAAGAATTATGCCGTAGTGAGATTTCTCTTATAGGCATATCTAATGATCTACGACTAAAGGAGTTTCTCGATCCCCGCGTTTTAAGTTCACTCAGCGGAGAAGAAATTGTCTTTCGACCTTATGACGCAGGCGAGTTGCGAAATATTCTTTTCGAACGTGCACAATTAGCTTTTCATGATGGCGCCTTGTCTGATGGGGCTTTGAGCCTTTGTGCTGCATTGACCGCTGCGGAACATGGTGATGCTCGGCGAGCCTTGGATTTACTGCGTGTTGCCGGTGAGGTTGCTGAGCGAGAAGGCGTAAACGTTATTATGGAAGAACATGTTCGAGAAGCGGAAGAACGCATTGAACATAACAGAGTTATTGAAGCTTTAAGAAATCTTACTTTACATTCGAAACTTGTAGTTTTGAGTCTTTTTCATTTAAGCAGGTCAAATATTCGCCGTGCTATTACTGGTGGAATCTACGAGGTTTATAGTGAGCTTTGTGGAGAATTAGGTGTTACACCTTTAACACAGCGGCGTGTAAGTACTTTGGTTAATGAGCTTGATGCTATGGGGTTATTGAATGCGCAGGTCGTAAGCTTGGGAAGATATGGACGAACGAAGAAAATTCGGTTAGAGATCACTCGTACAGTCATTAAAGAGGTTTTCGCTGGCGACAAGAGGCTTGGATGTTTGATCAAATTTAAGGCAAAATCTCTCTCTAGGAAATGATCGTGGTGGGAGTGGCAGATAGAAGTTTCCTTTATGGGCACCAAACTCATTGACCTCTTGGTTGTGTGTGAAGAATTTGGAAACATGGTTGCCAAATATCAATGACAAAACACGGCTATAATACAGTGAATCAAGTTGCAAACAGCCAGAAAATTGGCGAATCCGCTGGAGTAGGTCCTGTATTGGGCTTGTTTCAGGTGGCTGTCTTTTCGACTGATGTGTCTCCGTTTTGGTTGGAACTGCTTGGGCACTCGTTGACTGGTACGTATGAGTTTGCTAAGGTTTCTAGTTTGCAGCGGAACCATAGAAGCAATTCGAGATGTGCGGTTAATTTCACATGACATACCTAATTGAATGAAATAACCGTGGTCCCTAATGTTTGGAGGTTTACTACTGGAACCTTTCCAGGTGTCGGAATAATTCCAAGTCTGTGCATATAATCTGTTTGTTCTTGCCAGCAACCTGAATTGACAACTAGAACCCCGCGATAAGTGCCGAATTCCAGTTGATGTATGTGCCCCGAGTGGAAAATATCTGGGACATGCTCGATAACTAGGCAGTCCCTATTTTCAGGTGATAGAGGTGTTTTTCCACCATATACTGGTGCAAGATGGCGGCTTTTCAACAATAAGATCATGGCTTTTTCTGGGTGTTCATGATTCATTGTTGGAATTGTTGAAACAATGTCATCTAAGCTACGGCCATGGTATAGGAGTACTTCCACATTGTGAAGACTTAGACGACAAGGATTTCCAAGGGAATAAACTTCTCTCGCCTCTTGCAGTGGTTCTAGGAATTTATTCGAGATGGGCGGCTGTGGCAATGCTTTTCTTGGAGCATCATGGTTTCCAGGTATAACAACCACTTCTATGTAATCTGGAATCTGCTCGATGAAATTCGCTGCCAACTCATATTGCTTATAAACTTCTGTGATAGCCAACTCTTCAATCTGGTTAGGATATATGCCTACTCCATCAACGATGTCGCCCGCTATTAACACATATTTTACGTGGCTTGCTATTTCTCTCATCTTTTCGTTTCCATATTTGCCGTTAAGCCACAATATGAAACGGTTGAATGCTTCTCTCTGGAATTTTATGCTACCAACATGCATGTCTGAGGTGAGCACTGCATAAACGGGGGTTGCGGCTTTACGTTGAGGCTTTTTGGCTATGTCAGGCAAAATGATGTCTTCAGCAATAAGAAGATTGCTACTTGTCTTCACGACACTTAAGCAGACAACTTGGTCAAGTAAAAGGGAGGATGCTTTTTTGACAAGATTCTCATTGGCGTTCTGGGGAACAAGTACTGTTGCATTTGCGGATATATCTTCAATAGTTAAAAAGGTCCTTCTTTTTGAATCTCTCTTGTTTGTGATCATAGCGATTACTTTGAGTTTCGTGTTCGCTGGAGATTTAACTGCGTTAATAATCGATGTGGCATTCCTGACGTCTATTCTTTGTCTTAGCAATCTTTCCATTCGCTTGAATCGGTCTCGGAAATATCCCAGATAGTTTTCGATTGTTCCGTTCGAATCCAGTTTGCTGCCTGGATCCTCAATTATTTTGAGATCTGCCTCAACCTCTTTTGCGTAAGGGCGGAATGGTCTTTTTCCTTCTGTTACTTGTGGCTCGGGTAATGCCTGAAGGGGGTCTTTCATTGACTGGACAAAAGGTTCTTTTGTAGTCTCTCCCTCTTTCACAAGCTCTTCCAGCAAACTTCTGCCAACAAATAATGGCTTTTCTTTTAGGGTCTCTATTTTCAGTATTAACTTGCTTATGATTTCTGTCGGATCTTCTGTTGTGGATATCAGACTCAGAAATTCAAATGCTTCTTTGTTAAGCTGGTATCCTGCCTCAATCAATAGTTCAACGGCTTTTTGCAGTTTATTTGTTTCATTCATCTTTGAAGACTTCTCCAGTGCTTTTCTCTGGGATAATCGTGTGGCTTTCTTCCCGGTCTTCTATAGCTTCTTTTCGGTGTTGGAAGATATAGCGGGAAGATGTGCTGCCTCATTTTTATGGTTTTTCTATATGGTTTTCCAACAAATCCTTATTTTTGGAAGATTGAGTGGAGCATGAAACGCTAGGGTTGTTTGGATGCTACTTCTGGTGCTTTATCCTTTTTCATTGTTTTGTGTAGATTAGGCTTGTTCTTACTTTTTCTTTTTCTAGAGGTTCATTCTGCGGGAGCTTTTCTGGTTTTCCAGCTAGGTCTATACCGCTTATAATTTTTGGTTTGGATTTTGGTGCTTGCTCTTTAGGTTTATATATGGCAATTTTGTTTAGAGGTGCTAGTATATTGGATACTTCATACTCATATTGAGGTAGTGATGTTAATGGGTGAGATGCGAAAGGTTCAACGTACTCTTGGTGGAACGTTTTTTGTCACTGTGCCTAAGTCTTGGGCTGAGCAACATGGTTTGCATCGTGGCGCTTTAGTGTCCATTAGTGAAACTAGTGATGGTAGACTTGTTGTGGACCCTAAGTATGGTGCTGAACCTTCTCCTCGGACTATTGCTTTGGGACATGGACCCTATTTAAGTCGTGAAATCGTAGGGAAGTACCTCCTCGGGTTTGACATAATCCGTGTTGAGGCTAAGAATCGTGTCAGCATTGAAACACGAGAAATCGTTAAAAAGACTGTAGGTCGTTTGATAGGCTTAGAAATTGTCGAAGAGGATTACTCTAGCATTGTTTTGCAGTGCTTGTTGGATCCTTCAGGATTTCCACCTGAGAAGATTCTTCGGAGAGGGTGTGCTATCACTGCTGGTATGCATCGTGATGTGGTTAATGCTCTTGTAGGTGGAGACATACATATGGCAAAGAGTGTCATAGCTCGTGATGATGAGGTTAACCGGCTTTACTTCCTTCTGGTTCGTATCTTGCGTACGATAACTCAAAATCCGCGTTTAAGCGACAAACTGGGTGTTCACCCGATTGAGTGTTTAGACTATCGTCTGGTGGCGAGTTTGGTTGAGGCAATAGGTGATGAATGTGTACGGGTGGCACAAAAAACAGTTGAGTTGAAGGGCGAGAAACTGGCTGAAGAGTTACAGAAGCTCTTTGTAGAATTTCACACCGTTTGCTTTAGGGCTCATGAGAGTGCCTTGAAAGCTTTTTTCACTGGTGATATAGATCTGGCTGAGAGTGTGCGAGATGTACGAGGCAACGTTGAAAAGATATTTGCTGGTGTTGAGAAAGGTGCTAGAGCGCAATCACTTGATGTTGTGCCGAGAATTTTGGCTGCGGCTTCTATTCTAATGCAGATTTATGAGCATAGTGTGGATATAGCAGATCTGGTAATGCCTAAAAAAGTTTAGAAGGGAAGGGTGTCTACCTTTTGCGGTTCCTTAGCTAATGAAACGTGATCGCTGATTTTTAATTCGCCAGTGTAATGCACTTCTCCGCTTACGTGACAGTTAGATTCGATAGTGATGTTTTCGCCGTAAACGTTTCCTGCGTGTGCTCCGTTTCTCAGTAAAATCTTCTTTCCATAGATATCTTCTGCATGTGCATCTCTGTTGATAACAACCTGATCTGCTCTTATGGGTCCAAGGACTTTACCTCTTCTTCCTATTTCAACAGACTGAGCCGCTACACCTTCTACGGTAACTATAGATCCGCCAACTTCCACGCGGTCTTTTGCGGTGGCTTTTCTCGAATGTAATGATCCTCCAACCTCAATGTTTTTCGCTGAAGTTTCCTCCTCGACTTCCACTTTGCCTCCTACTTCAAGGTTTCCTGAAAGTCTTAGCGACTTCCCAATCTTCACTTTGCCTCCTACTTCGATGTCACAGCCTTCGCCAGAACCAGTTATCTCTACTTTGCCTCCAACGTCGATATCTCTGAACTCCAAGTCTCCCTCAACTTTAAATGATCCTCCAACATCTATGTCGCCACCTTTGTTTTTGTTGGTCAGTCGAACAACTCCACCTACATCGATTTGTTCAAATTCGAGTGAGTCCTTCGACTTGAAGCTTCCACCTACCTCTACTTCGCGAATTTTCCCACCTTGAACTTCCGCCGCGCCTCCTACGTCCAGTTCTGTGATATCCACTTTGGATTCGATGGAAACGCTTCCTCCAACATCTACTTTTTTTGCTTCCACTTCTCCTTTGGCTCTAAAGCTTCCGCCGACATCTATGTCTTCAGCCTTTACATTACCATCAACCTTTAGGCTTCCTCCAACATCAACTTCCTCAACTGTCAATTCTTGGGTTACATAAAGAGCACTATCTACGTCTACCCGTTTTGCAGTCATTTTCCCGTAAACTTCTAGGCGGCCGTCTTTCACTTTAACATCCTTTTCTATTTCCAGGTCCCCATGAACAGTTACGTCATCTTCGGATTCTAAGTTCTCCGCTGAAAGATTGCATTCAAAGGTGTTGTCGCCTTCACAGTAAACTGTGCCGGAAACCTTCACTGCAGGCGGTGTTCCCGCACCATCGACAATTGCACGTCTACCTACCACTAAGTCTCCTTCAACAAAATCTAATGTTGTTTTGCTTCTTGAAGGAACAGATGTTTTCTCACTCATTGCTTAACCCTCTTATATATGAGTTCGTGTTTTCGAGACTTAAAAAGGAAACTCACGTTTTGTAGTCACAACTTGTTATTATGTTGTGTGTGTCTTAGCACGTAAGAATCTCTTCGACCCATGAGGTGCCAAGATAACTTATAGATCTACGTGACGAGCATGCATAAGGTATAAATATTTACTCAAGAGTATGTAGAGTTATTGGGTGAGATCATATGCCAAAAAAGATTGCTACTGGGATTAGGGGCTTAGACGAACTTGTTGGCGGCGGTTTTCCAGAAGGACGGGTCATCTTGATTATCGGTGGACCAGGTGCTGGAAAAACTATCATGTGCAGCCAGTTCCTGTACAAAGGCATTTCTGAATACCAAGAAAATGGAGTCTTCGTAAGCTTGGACGAAAGCAAAAATAACTTCTACTCTGAAATGCAGAAATTCGGATGGGATTTTCGCAAAGCTGAGGAGGAGAAGAAATTTGTCTTCACAGATGCTACGCGAATGTCGCGAGTGGCTATGCTGAAAGAGAAGCTGTACGAGGAAGAGTCTCGTAGCTTACGGGGGAAGCAGCTGTCTATTGACAGGCTAGTTGAAGATTTACAAACAAGAATCGAGCAAGTCAATGCTAAAAGAGTTGGGGTGGACACTTTAGCAGCACTTACCTACCGCTTTCCAGATCCTATAGAACGAAGAACTGCAACTGTAGACTTGATTGAATCACTAGCGGATTTGGGAGTCACCAGCCTTGTGACCACTGAACTAGGGTACTTGGGTCTTGAACGAAATGCGGTGGAGGAAGAATTCCTTGTTCACGGAGTTATCATGATGCAGACTCTGTTTTCAGGGGGAACTACGACAAGAGCAATCCAAGTTGAAAAGATGAGAGAAGCCAAAGTGAATCCAAGTCTTGTTCCTTATTCAATAGATCAATATGGCATCGAAATATTTCCCAGTATGCCGTTGTTTGGGGAAGAGTAGGCTCGCAAGAAACTTTGGGATTGAACACTCTAGCTTTTGATAATTGCTTCTTTTTTTAGAGGTAATCTGTCCTCTAAATATCTTTGGTTGTACATTTTTCTGATTTTCAAGAATTTCTTTAGACCTTTTTCTGTTTCTTTTTCGTAGATGGTGATCTCTCCTTCAAACAGTCCGAGGATTGCATGAACTTCTTGTGGAGAGTGCATGTGAGGATTCATTACTGCTAATGTGGTGAAACCTTTTGATTTCAATTCTGGAATGAGTCCAGTTAGCCACCTTCGAGTATGAACGGCTTTATGCTGCAACAAAATGTCGGAAATGATTTCAATGCAAGCCCTTCTGGGACCTTTGGGCGATGAGTCTAGTCTACGAAATGCTGAGGTTAGAGCAATACTGATGTCAGTAAGATTTTCTACGCCTTTTAGTTTGGATATATTGGGTAAGGTTCTGATTGTTTTATTTGCTTGGGGATTACAAATGAAAAGATGGAAGTTTGACTGTTCTTTTACTAACGCTCTTGCTCCGCCTACCTCTGCAGTAACGTGAAACGTGATTTGACCCTTCTTGACCCCTGCTTCAAGAAATCTCTTAATCAGAATGTCTTTTTCATCGCATGAAGGTGAGGTCAATATGACTGTATAGTTCTCAGGTATTCCGCCAAATAATAACTTGTCGAGTTCTCTGTATCCGGTTGTAACACGACCGGGAAGGGTAGCTTCGGGAATCTTTACTGTGACAGGTTCTTCTAATGCGGCGAAGAATTTCTGCATGCGTTTGAATGTTTCCATATATTCTAGACCCCGTTTTGTTGTTCTATATTTTTTGCGGTCACCTACAGCAATTTCTTTTACGAAACCGTGTGAAACTAGAAAGTTGAGAACTTTCTTTGCTCTGTCCACAGGCATGTTTGCTCCATAAGAGACTCTAGTTAGGGAGCATATGCTCTTCTTTGCAATTACTTCTATGCTGTCTGCGTAAATGTCGTATTTTGTTCTTCGTCGCTCGTCAGACAAGATGTGACTTCTCCGGATTTTTCACTCCTATTAACTTCTTTAGGCTTAATCTTTATTGTGGTGGGTGGGGTGTATGCACAGTTCCAACAACAAACAATTTAGTGTTTACCAACTTCATACTGGGCAACGACGGATTTTTATGCGGGGGGGGGGCTTTCTGCAGCCAGATAATCATAATTTCATATGAAAGAGTTCTTATAACGTGGGAAGCAGGTCTTCCGGACTTTGAGAAGGAAACAGTTGTTTTATGCACTTCATCAAGCCTGTAAGGATTAAGGGTATGTTCAATGTGTGTAGTACGTGCAATAAGGTGTGCAAGCTAGTTTAGGCTGGAGGCAAAGGGAAGAAAATGTCATAAATGCTGTAAATGAGGGTACAAGAATCCTGTGTGGATAGATTAAACAAAAAATAGAAGTGCCAGCTTTTTCCGTTATCACTATCTTCCGGATGAAAATCCTTTTAGAAGTAAACAGCCTTGTCTTTATTTGCCGGGGTGGCGGAGTGGTTAACGCGCTGGCCTCGAGATCTGAATTGAAAATACAGAGGGCTGGATAGAAGACAGGTAAGCCAGTGAGCCTTCAGGCTCGCAGGGGTTCAAATCCCCTTCCCGGCGCTAATGTGCTGCAAATCCTTCCAACAGAACTCAAGTGACATCGGGAGCTAATACAATCTAACTGAAGTGTACAGGTCTGGCTGACGTTGCAAAACAGCGTCAAGAATAGGGTTCAAACATGCATGTACTTACGTGAAGCATTACTGAAAATATTTAGGGAGTAAACGTCTA
>Ga0209986_10000796_pt1 | contig 30936 bp, 28 predicted proteins | sample BlataG_FD_183168 | JGI IMG/M metagenome (GOLD analysis project Ga0209986, IMG submission 183168) | Deep subsurface microbial communities from Black Sea to uncover new lineages of life (NeLLi) - Black_00105 metaG (SPAdes) (version 2) | ecosystem: Environmental > Aquatic > Marine > Oceanic >...
TCTGACACTCTACCACGGTCGCCGGTCTCGGCGCCACGTTTGGTAGAGGTTGCATGACCAACCACTGGATTGACTACCGGAACACAGACGTCTTTATGAATATCGGCGGCAACACTGCCGAGAACCACCCCATTTCCATGAAATGGATCGAGAAGGCACGCGAAACCAAGGGGGCCAAGCTTATCGTGGTCGATCCTCGTATTTCGCGCACCGCTGCCGTGGCGGATCTCCATGTCCGTATCCGCCCGGGAACAAACATTGCTTATCTAGGCGGCCTTATCAACTGCATCTTCGAAAACGAGCTTTACCATAAAGAGTACGTTGAGCATTATACCAATGCTTCTTTCCTGATCGAGGAAGCGTTTGATTTCGACGAGGAAACCGGCCTTTTCTCTGGTGTTGAGGACGACCCTGTACGCGATGCCAAGAAATACAACCGGCAAACCTGGCAGTACCAGAAAGATAAAGATGGAAACATCCTCAAGAATCCAACCTTAGACGACCCGCGCTGCGTCATGCAGCTAATGAAGAAACACTATCGCAGATACACCATAGAGAATGTCAGCAAGATCACCGGTGCCTCCTCCGATGTCCTACTGGCATCGTACGCGCTGTACAGCACTACCGGTCAACCAGGTAAGGCTGGCAATATTATGTACGCTATGGGTATCACCCAGTTCACCCACGGAGCGCAGAATGTCCGTGCTGTTGCCATGGTGCAATTGCTCCTGGGTAACATGGGTATTGCGGGCGGCGGCGTCAACGCCCAGCGCGGCCAGTCTAATGTGCAAGGCTCAACCGACATGGCTATGCTTTATCATATTATCCCCGGTTACATGCGCACGCCTCAGCAGGCAGCGCATGCTACTCTGGCCGATTACAATAGGATTGAAACACCGCCAACCAATTGGTGGGCCAATAAGCCGAAATACATGGTGAGCCTGCTCAAGGCCTTCTACGGCGATAATGCCACTGCGGAGAACGAATTCGGCTACCAGTGGCTTCCCAAGCTCGATGGCCTCGATCACTCCCACATCGCCATGTACCGGGATATGGGTAGAGGCAAAGTGGAAGGACTGATCTGCTGGGCCGATAACCCCGCTGTATCCGGGCCGAGCGCCTCTGCCAAGCGCAGCTATCAGAAGAATCTGAAATGGCTCGTATCTGTGGACATGTTTGAAAATGAAACCGCTTCGTTCTGGCAAGCTCCAGGAATGAACCCGGCTGAAATTGACACCGAGGTCTTCATTTTACCGGCTGCTGCCGGTTATGAACGCGAAGGCAGCAAGGCTAACAGCGGGCGCTGGATCCAGTGGATGTGGAAGTGCCAGGATCCTCCAGGAGAAGCCAAGGCAGACCTGTGGATTGTCAATGAGCTGTTCAAGAGGCTACAGAAGCTTTATGAAACTCATGGCGGGGCATTGCCCGAGCAGATCACCAGGATGTTCTGGAACTACGATGGCCTCGACGGTGAGGTGGATATCGTCAAGGTGTGCAAAGACCTTAACGGTTACAGAGTTAGCGATGGCTCTCTGGTGACCAACTTCGTCGGACTGCAGGCTGACGGCTCGACTGCTTGTGGCAACTGGCTCTACAGCGGTTACTACAACAACTATAATGATCCAGCCACCAAGCGGCGGATCAGGGAAACAGAGGGTATCGGTTCTAACCTGGGCTGGTCTTTTGCCTGGCCGCTTAACAGGCGCATTGTTTACAACCGTGCCTCCTCTGACCTGCAGGGGAGACCGTGGAACCCGAACGCCCCCGTTGTCTGGTGGAGCGAAGCCCAGCAAAAATGGGTCGGCAACGATATTCCTGACATTCCGGGCACCTGGACTCTCAAGTACTCGACGGAGAACCCGTTTATCATGCTCCCGGAAGGGCGAGGAAGGCTGTTCGCTGCCCATATTGGGTATCCCTTTCTCGAAGTAGGCGATGGTCCGTTGCCAACCCACTACGAACCGGCCGAAAGCCCTGTACCCAACCTGCTTTACCCCGGAGCCACCTACAATCCGATCAGCCAGCGATTTTACACCGATCACACGGTGGAAACCGAGGCAGAGCGGGCCAGATACCCGTATATCATTACCACTTATCGTCTGGTCGAACACTACCAGTCGGGAATTGTAACCCGGAACATACCCTGGTTGAATGAGATGATGCCGGAGCTCTTCCTCGAAATCAGTGAGGAACTCGCTGCTGAACTGGGAATCCAGAATGGTGACCGGGTGATAGTAGAGAGCAAGCGCCTGTTTAAGGACGGTAAACAAGACGGTATCGAGGCTAAAGCCTGCGTTACCAGGCGTATCCAGCCGATGATGATCAATGGTGAGAAACAACACGTGGTCGGATTACCCTGGCACTGGGGCTACAAAGGCCTAAGTACGGGGGCCATTGCCAACGATCTAAGCCCCTCGGTGGGAGATGCAAACACGACTATTCCGGAGTCCAAAGCATTCTTGTGCAATGTAAGGAGGGCATGATAGATGGCTCAATCGATTTGCTTAATTGACGCCTCCAAGTGCATGGGCTGCCGTGGCTGCCAGGCTGCCTGCAAGCAATGGAACCAGCTACCAGCTGAGAAGACGGTTTTTACAGGCAGCTACGAGAACCCGCCCCGGTTCTCCAGCAACACGTGGCTCAGGGTTGTCTTCCGCGAGCACGGGGACAACGGCAGGGTTGACTGGCTGATGTCGAAGCAGGGCTGTATGCACTGCACCGATGCGGCCTGTATGCAGGCCTGTCCGGCCGGGGCTATTTACCGCACGGCCTTCGGCACTGTTAACATCGATCAGGTCAAGTGTATCGGCTGTAACTACTGCGTAGTAGCCTGCCCCTTTGGCGTGATCGGCTTCGACCACCGTACCAACAAAGCACGGAAGTGCACATTCTGTATCGATCGCCTGGAAAACGGACTACAGCCGGCCTGTGCTACCGCCTGCCCGACCGGTTCCATAACCTTCGGTGATCGTCGGGAGCTTGTTTCGCAGGCGGTGGATAGAGTCGATCAACTCAGAGCTGCCGGCAAGGTCAATGCCCGGATTTATGGCCTCGATGAGCTTGGCGGAACGGCCATGCTCTATGTGCTGGCTGATGCTCCAGAGAAATACGGCCTGCCTGCTGATCCCGAGGTATCGCTGCAGACCCGTATCTGGGATGTCATCTTCAAACCTGTGCGCGTGCTCGTTGTCGTGGCGGTGATCTTCGGATTGTGGGTCACCCGGTCGCGAAGCAAGCAACTTGAACAGGCCAGGACAGAATCCAAATAAACTGGGGGTGAAACAAAGTGGAAGTAAAACAGTTTATCGGCGGAATTCATGTTCCCCACTACAAGAGCTTTGCTGAACACAAGGCGATTAAAGGAGCATCTTTGCCGAACGAGATCATCATACCGCTCTTGCAGCACACCGGTGCTCCCAACCAGCCGCTGGTGAAAGTGGGCGACAGAGTCAAAGCCGGACAGGTGATAGGTGCTACCGACAAGTTCGTGAGCGCCCCTGTCCATGCCAGCCTCTCCGGTACGGTAACCGCCATCGAGCCCCGGACCTGTTTCACCGGCGAGATGATCCAGAGCATCGTTATCACCGTTGATAGGGAGCAGGACAAGCTGGAATTGGCTGACATTGATCTGAACAAGGTCACCAGGGAGGAAGCTGTTAAGGCAGTGAGGGAAGCAGGCATTGTAGGCATGGGCGGAGCAGCTTTCCCCACAGTCGTTAAATTGAGCCCTCCCCCGGACAAAAAGATAGACGCGCTGATTATTAATGGTTGTGAATGTGAGCCGTTCCTCACCTGCGATCACCGCTTGATGCTCGAGCAGCCCGAAAAACTGCTGCGAGGGGTCCGGCTTTTGATGGACATACTCGGGGTGAAACGAGCTTACGTCTGCATCGAGGACAACAAGCTCGATGCCATCGAGGCACTGCGACAGAAGAACAACGACCCGCAGATAGTGCTTATGAAGATGCCCACCAAGTACCCGCAGGGTTCGGAAAAACACCTGGTCAAGGCGGTGCTGGACCGGGAGATCCCCTCCGGCGGGTTGCCCTTTGATGTGGGGGCCCTGATTCAGAATGTGGGCACCTGCGTTGCCGTTTATGAGGCGGTCAAGCACAGGAAGCCGCTGATAGAGCGGGTGGTAACCGTAACCGGGCAGAACATCAGGAATCCGCAAAATCTGCTCGTGAAAATCGGCACCCCACTCAGTCACCTGATCGCGGAGTGCGGCGGCATCATAGAACAGCCGGCCAAAGTCGTTGTCGGCGGACCGATGACCGGCAAAGCACAGCACAACCTTGATGCCCCCGTGGTTAAGGGCACTACCGGAGTAGTCGTTCTCCCGCCGGAGTTAGCGCTGGAAGACATGGATTACTCTGATTGTGTGCGCTGCTGCAAGTGCGTCGAGTATTGCCCCATGATGCTCTACCCGAATCAGATAAGCATCTACTGCGAGGCAGGCATGGTTAAGGAAGCGGCAGAATGGAATACGATGGACTGCATCGAGTGCGGAATCTGTGCCTATGTCTGTCCCTCCAAGCGGCCGATTGTCCAGTTGGTCCAGCGCACCAAGCCGCTGATCGGACAGCTTGAGAGCACCAGGAAATGAACGTAAGTGGAAAAAGGAGGAAATAAGCCGTGAGTACTACCGAAAAGCTTGTATTCTCATCATCCCCACACCTTAAAGACAAAGCAACTGTGTCGACCGCCATGCGGGATGTATTCATCGCCTTGTTACCGGTCACGGCCGCCGCCATATACTTCTTTAGGCTATATGCTGTCTTCACTATTGCCGTTGCCTTGATTACCGCTGTGCTGACGGAGCTTCTGTTCAGGAGAGTGATGAACAAGAAGCCAAGTCTGCATGACTGGAGCGCTCTCCTGACCGGCCTATTTGTGGCGCTCTTGTTTCCGGCTACCACGGCCTGGTGGACGGTGGCCATTGCCACATTTATTGCCGTCGGCATTGCCAAGGAGTTGATGGGAGGACTCGGCTGGAACCTCTTCAATCCGGCTCTCTTCGGCAGGGTTGCTGTAATCATCCTGGCGCCCTGGTTGGCCTACGTTTCAGGATGGTTTGCACCACTGGCTGTTAACTTCGGTCCCATTGATGCCCTGACCCAGGCCACACCACTGGCCATGCTGCAAAGCGGTGCGGTTGACATGCCTTCACTGGGCCGTCTTTTCGTAGGCTTTCCTGCTGGCGCCTTATCTGAAGTATCACCAATGCTATTGCTCATCGGGGCCGCCTACCTCTTCTACAGGGGACATATCAACTGGCGTATTCCGGCCTCCATCCTGGGCACGGTTGTGATTCTCACTGCAATTCTAGGCCACAACCCGGTGTACCAGATTTGTACCGGTGGCATCATGATCGGCGCCTTCTTCATGGCCACTGACTGGGTAACCAGTCCATTTACTGCCAGGGGTAAGCTGATCTTCGGCGCAGCGATTGGAATTCTGATAGTGATTTTCCGGCTCGGCCTCGCCCCCACAGAGGGCGTTGCTTTCTCCATCTTGATCATGAATGCTTTCGTGCCCTTGATCGATCGGAAGACGGCACGTCCGCAATTCGGTAAGATTAGGAAGGCCGTTGCTGTGAACTAAGAAGGCCCTAGACTATCGTCAAGATCAAGAAGAGCGCCAGGGACACAGCAATAAACAGAGCTCCCAGAGCTATATCGCCGGAGTATTCCCTGATCAAGGGCCTGGACGCTTCTCTGGCAGCCTCGTAGATATTTGCACTTCCATTTTTGATGATGTCGAGAAGACCTCGTCTGGCCTGATCGCAGAAGCTTCCGCTCGAGAAACAAGTATACATAAAACCCTGCACACCTTGCATACACCGCTGTCTGACCTGATTGAAAAATCCTTCACTGGAAAGACAAGTACGTATAAAACCGCGCGCACCTTGCACATAGCATTGGTCAACGCTGAACCATGACGGCAAACTAAAATGAAAGGGGTCATACTTCTTGCCTTTGTTTCTGAAACGACCCCACGCTATTGCTGCAGCAAAAAGACCTGCCCCTAGAGCCAACGGGAGGAAGATGCCCTTAACGTTATGCCAGGAATAAATCTCAAGCTCATACAGATGGGCCACTCCATGAGGATCAAGCCCCCTGAACATCTCCACTACCGGGATTATCAAATGCCGCAATACTAACCCGGGTGCCAGGCCCATTACCAAAACCCCAACAGCAAGCACACCTGCGCCCCCAAGCATCCAGTTAGGAGCTTCTCCAACCTTCTCCGTACGACGGGATGCTTCCTCCGAAGGCGAGCGGAAAAACACGTAATAAGTCATCTTAAGACCGTAGATAATGGTGCCCGCACAGATAACAACATAAAGAATATCTACTGCTTGCAGCCAGGCTATCTGGAAAAAATCTCCCCCTGCAGCTAGGTATTGAGCCTCCACGATGGCATGGTGTAGCATAGATTTGGATACGAAGCCGTTGAAGAAAGGAATTCCCATAAGGCCTAAAGCTGCAATGCACCATATCACCGTAGTCAGAGGCATTTTGCGCCAGAGGCCTCCGAGATTAAACATGTTGATCTCATGAGTGCAATAGAGAACTGATCCCGCTGCCACGAACAGACAGGCTTTGAAAAAGGCGTGGTTGATGATGTGATATAGACTACCGGCCAGCCCGATAGTACCTTCATCTCCCAGATAAGCCAGACCTCCCACCCCAAGAAGGAGAAATCCCATCTGGCTTATGCTGGAGTACGCCAGCGTCTTCTTCAGGTCACTCTGCTTGACCGCCAGCACCATACCGATGAACGCAGTTGCTAAGGCTATCCATATCAGGGTAAATCCCAGCGATTGGACATTCAGAGGTTCAGTACAGAAGAAGCCGGCAACTGCCCTGATGATTCCATAAGCTCCAGCTTTGATCATGATCCCTGACAGTAATGCACTGGCTGGAGAGGGAGCGACGGAATGGGCATCCGGAAGCCATACGTGTAAGGGCACTATGCCTGCTTTGACTCCAAAGCCCGCTATCATGCAGGCCAGGGAAATCACTCGGAGCGGGCCAGCCAAGAAACCGCTTTCGGCAGGAGGGATAAAATCAACGGTTCCAGAGTAGCTAAGATACAGCAGGATCCCCATAAGCAGGCAGAGTCCGCCGATTATTGTCATATACAGGTACTTGGTTGCGGCGCTCCGAGCTTTATCGGTCTCTGGATGAACCACCAGAAAGTAAGCTGCCAGTCCCATGAGTTCAAAGAATACGAAAAGGCTGAGAAAATCGTGTGCCATGAACATCCCCAGAATGGCTGCCTCGGTAACCATCATTGCGACAAAGAAGCGTGTACGTTTATGTTCGTGGTACATGTAGGCGGACGAGTGGGCCATAGCTGCCACCCATAGTATGCCCGCTATTAGGGCAAAAAATGCTCCCAATGGATCCACCATAAGGGTTAAGGAAAACCCATGTCCGACCTCGATAATACCCAGATCAAAGTGAATCGGAGTTCCGCCCATCACCTGAATCCCAATGGCCAACACTACCCCGAAAGTCGCTATCGCGGCCAGAAAAGCTACCAGATTTCTAAGCTTTTCATTGCGATCACCTATTGCCAGAATTCCCACGGCTGCTACAGCCGGGATCATGACGGCGAACAGTGGAAGCACGGAAAATGCACTCTTTACGATTTCCTCACCAGACAATACCTTTGCCTCCTACCTTACGGGAAACAATCCGGCTACCACCAAGCTGGCAAGTGAATGGGGAAAGCCCGGCGCCGTAACCCAGACCCCAGCCAGAACCACCAGCACAGCCAGTACCACGGCTGGCCACAACATGGTGCGGCTCACCTCGCCTTTGAATTGCAGGGCCTGATATTCATCGTCTCCTTCCGGCCGCCTGAAGAACGCGGTATAGATGATTGGCAGGTAGTAAACTGCATTCAGAAGTGCGCTAACAAGCAATACCACAATGAAGAAGGGCTTGTCAGCCTGAACCGCTCCGCTGCCCAGTAGCCACTTGGAGATGAAGCCCACGGTCAGAGGCGTCCCCATCATGGCCAGGGCACAGACAGAGAAACAAATCATGGTGACCGGGAGCCGGTAGCCAACACCGGCCATTTCACTGATATTCTTCTTCCCGGTCTTCTTCAGGATTATTCCGCTGCAGAAGAAGAGGCACCCCTTCATCAGGGCATGGTGCGCTAGGTGCATAATGCCGCCCAAGGCACCATATGGGCTCATCAGTGCAATCCCCAGGAGTATATACGAGACCTGGCCGACGCTGGAGTAGGCCAGGCGTCTCTTTAAGTTGTCCTGGGCCAGGGCGCGCACCGAACCCAGGACTATGGTAATGCTGGCGATCACAACCATAGGAATCCATAAGCTAAGCTCAGCGAACAGGCTCAGTCCGAAGACATAAAGAACAACCCTGATGATGGCGAAGGCACCCGCCTTCAGGATTATGCCCGAGAGAAGGGCGCTCGCCGGTGCCGGAGCTGCCGGGTGAGCATCGGGCACCCATCCTTCCAGAGGCACAATAGCAGCCTTGACTCCGAAGCCGGCAAAATAGGCCAGGAAGATCACCGTTAGCACGGTTCTAGAAGCTGTGTCCAGGCTCAAGATCCCCAGAGAGACGAGACTCAGGTCTCCCCCTCCCCAGAAATAATGCAGCAAGACGGCGAATAGGATGACAGCACCTGCCGGTATGGCGTACTTAAGGTATTTGATGCCCGCACGGCGGGCCGCGTCAGTTTCCTCATGGATAATCAAGGGAAAGGTGGCCAGAGTCATCAGCTCGTAGAAGATGAAATAGGTGAAGATGTTCTGGGAGAAGGCACAACCCAAGAGGAAGGAGTGGCACAGGGCCATGAAGCTGTAGTACCGGTCATCCTTGTGTTTGATGTAACCTAACGAATATATGGTGGCGAGCACCCACAGAAACGTTAGGACCAGCCCGTAGTAATAGCCAAGAGCATCTATAGTCAAGTGGATGCTTACCCGCTCAACTATGGGTATTAGCTCTATTGCATAAACGTTGCCGCTAAGTATGCCCGGCAGAAGGGAGAGTACTACCCCGAATGCGCCCAAGCTTGCTATCACATGGACCGCTCTTTTCAGTCCTTGGTAATTGGCGGGTATGAGCAGAACGCCCAGCAAAGAAAGACCGGGCAGCAGAATTGCTATCAATGGCCGTATGGAGCTTATCTCAGCATTCATAATCATCCTACTCTCAGCTAAGTAACATTAATGACTCTATCGCTTCCCTGAGCGACGGCAGAATCCACGAAGAAAGAACGCCCAACACCAAAGCTCCGGCTGCCAGAATCCAGGTGGGTGCCACCATGGAGACCGGGGCTTCTCCAGATACCTCTTGCCAGGCCCCCTTTGCTGGAGGCAGAAAGAACATGTAGTACACCACCCTGAAGCAATACACCGCCGCCATGATGCTTCCTACAAGGACCACCACCCCCAGAAAAGCATTGCCTGTGTTCAAACTGCCCCACACCAGGTACCATTTGCCGACAAAACCCGCTGTTGGAGGTATGCCTACTATGGAAAGAGAGGCCAGGGCAAAAGCCGCACAGGTCAGCGGCATCTTCCGGGAAGCCCCTTTGAGGTCCTCAATCGTCCGGTAACCTGAACGGGAGATGATTGAACCCGCGCAGAGAAAGAAACACGCCTTGGCAAGCGCATGACCCACGATATGGTACGTACCCCCGACAAGCGCGGTCACGTCTGCCAGGCCAAACCCCAGCATGATATAACCTATGTTCATGACCGTGCTGTAAGCGATCATGATCTTGAAGTCCTTCTGCCTGATCGCCATGATCGCCCCGTATATGATGGCGCCCGCTGCCACCCATATCACGATGTCGCCGACCCAGTTCAAAGATGAAGTGAAATAATCACCATATACTGAGAAGCTAAAGCGTATTATTCCGAAAATGCCCATCTTAACAATCAGGCCCGACAGCAGGGCACTTATGGGAGACGGTGCCTTACTGTGGGCGTCTGGAAGCCATACATGTAGGGGGAAAACGGCAGCTTTAACCGCAAAACCCACGACTATAAGCACATAGGATGCGGTAATCACCTGAGCGTAACCTGAAGAGGCGATTCTTCCGGCAAGGTCAATCATATTCAGGGTGCCGGTTACCGCATACAACAAACTTATGCCAAGGAGCGTCAGCATGGCCGCCGGCACCGCCATAAGCATGTATTTGACCGCTGCTCTTATCGACAGCCTGCTTCCGGGTATGGCTACCAGCGCATAGGAGCAAATCGCCATCAGCTCAAAAAAGACAAACATGTTGAAGATATCGCCGGTGGCGACAAAACCCAGCATTGCCGCTGAAACGACCAGATACAGAGAGTAGTAGACAGGTCTTTTGCCTTCCTCCAGCTCTTCGCCAGAAAAGAAGAAGGTTTTCTCCCCTTTGGGCCGGCTAGGCGCGATATATCTCAGCGAGTATACCGCCACAATCAGACAAATCGCTGAGACAAGAACCATCATCAACACCCCCAGGAAATCGATCCTGATTTCGATTCCGAATGGCGGCTCCCAGGAACCCAGATGATAGCTCAGATATCCCGCAGCCTGAACGTGCGGGACCAGCAAGGAGCTCAGGATGAGAGAGACAGCCAGGGCCAGGCCGGCCAGGGGCATGCCCCAGTTCTTCTTCCACAGGGTAATGATAGGCACCAGTACTGCTACAAAGAGCGGCGTAACTATGGCGTATATGGCGAAATGCTGAAAAGCTTCCACCTTATCGCTGGTCTTCCTTTACTTTGTCCATATCTACGGTCCCGTAATGACTGTAGAACTTGAGAACAAGCGAGAGGAAAAGCGCAGTAGTGCTTACCGCGATTACAATGCCCGTCAGTATCATGGCTTGAGGAAGCGGGTTCACCATCGGTGAGGGAAGTTCTCCCGGGATCACTATCGGAGCCGTGCCTTCAGCCAGGTATCCTACCGATACCAGGAAGAAAAACACGGCGACCTGCATAACCATCAGGCCGATTATTTTTTTGATCAGGTTGCTGCGCATTATGACCGTATAGAACCCGATACAAAACAGGACCATGGCTACTGCATAGTTCATGTTGTCAGCAAGCATGTTCCACATCTTCTGTTTCCTCCTCTCTCAATAGGGCGAACAGGATCGAGGTGCATATCACGCCCACCTTGATCCCTATGCCGAACTGCAGTACGAACAGCATCACAGTCCGAACAGTAGCCTGAACCTCACTAGGAAGGGAGGGCAGAATATAGGTTAGGAAGCTAGCTCCGCCGATGACCCCAGCCGTGCCGACCAGGAAGAAGCCTCCGATAGCGGCGCTCTCCAGAATGATTCTCGCATGGTGGGGTATGCGCTCCTGCGCCCTAGGGAAGCCGAAGGCTGCGGTGAATAGGATGGCCGCTGCCCCGATCGTCGCACCCCCTTGGAATCCTCCCCCCGGCAAATCTAGACCGTAAATAATGATATACAGAGAGAAGACGATCATAAGCGGTATCAGTAGTACGGCAGCAGTCCCGCTGACGAAGCTGAACTTGACCTGGGACTCGTCTATGAGCGCGCGCCCGATTCTTCTTCTGCCCGTGCCGACCACGGCGAAAATCCCGGCCAAAGCCGCACTAAATATGGCCACCTCACCCATGGTGTCATAACCTCGATAGTTGAAGACAACGGCGGCAACGATGTTCCTTGTACCCGCTTCCTGCTCGCCTTGTTCAAGGTAGCGGGGAACGACCTGCCGGTTTGTGGGATTATCGGCATCTCCCATGGGAGGCAGGAGCGCTGCCACATAGAGAAGAAGCACGGCGAGTGCAGAGATAAAGAGCACCGCCAGGACCTTCTTCACTCCTCCCTCCTCTCAGTCCTGAAGACGGTAACCACGAAGAACACGGTACTTACGACTCCTACTGCCACCACCTCCGCCAGAGCCAGGTCCGGAGCGCGCAGCATGACCCACATCACCCCCATGGTAAGGCTGAAGGCCGACAGCATCACTACCGCAACCAGGAGGTTCCGGTGTAGACAGGCCACCAGCGCAGTGATAATCAACAAGGCCAGAAGCACAATGTTAAGTGGCTGAAGCATTCTCCTCTTCCCTTGCTGGGGCTGGTTCTTCGTAGAGTTTCATCGCCCTCTTCTTCAGGGCCGAACGCCCGATAGCATGGCTCGAAGTGACACTGGTTATCACCAGCAACGAGCCGATAGCTATGAGCCGAAGAATGTCAGAAGACCACCCGCTGTAGATCGCCACCGCCAGCAGTATTGACAGTGTTCCTATGGGATCAGATTTGCTGGTAAGATGCAGGCGCGAGAAAGCATCCGGCAATCGGAATATGCCGATGGTTACCAGTAGCATGAAGAAACACCCGATCAGCACGAAGACGATGGTGAGAACGTCAGCGATCACTGTCGTCTATCTCCCTGCCGTATGTTTCTAGGTAGCGAGACAGGACTATCATAATAATGAAGCTCAGCAGTACGAACAGCATGGCAACATCCAGATAGATAGAGCTCTCCAAAATGGCGGATAGCAGCACCAGAATGGCTAACATACTGCTACCAACTATGGCCAGAGTGAGAAGTCGGTCCTGTATCGTCGGTCCCCTTATCGCCCTGTACAGGCATATGACGGCGTTTGCCAGCACAAATATGGCTGCGCCCGCAAGAAAGGCACTCAACTGCCCATCTCCTTACTAGGTTCGCCTCGTCGCGTGAAGAGCCATAGCACCAGACGCTCAGGACTCCTGTCCTCCAGCAGTCCCTTCTTATGAGAAGGCGCCAGGCAATGCACCAGGAGTTCATCCCCTTGAGCATCCAGTGTGAGCGTCCCGGGAGTAACCGTAATCGTGTCGGCAAGTATGGTGTTTCGAAACTCTCCTCGCAGTGCGCTCTTGAATCTTACTATGGTGGGATCGATTAGAAGACGCGGTCTCAGCAGTATGTAAGCCAGGTTGATATTGGCCTTGATCACCTCCCAGGCCAGCAGGGCTAAGAAAACCGGGAAGCGCGTTAACAGAAAGCGAGGCGTGATATCTTCAGGCAACCTTATGCGGAAGACTAGTCTCATCATAAGAGTGACCAGAAGAGAGACTATCAGGCCCCGAACGATATTCCCCGCCGAGAAAGATCCGGTAATAAAGATCCAGAACACGAAAAGGCAGCAGAACGCAACGTATTCTCTTGAATAGCACCTCGCATTTCGCCATATAGCAGCCTTGTTCCGATGCTTCATTCGTTTGTGAACGCCTCATGTACGCTGATATGACTAAACGCGACTAAGCTCAAGCATCAATATCTCTAGTTTCCTCTCCACCGCCTTAGCAAGCCTGAACAATTCCTTTCGAGCCCCGAGCGAAAGCTCATTCTTAGGCATCAGGACAGGCACCCCCGAGGCCGCCCAGGTAATGCTTACATATTCGTTCATTTCATCGTCCAGTTTCTTGCACGCCTCTCGATATTCCATATATGCTTGGCCGATTGCTTTCATCTGTTTCCCCCTTTCATCTCTTTTTATTCCGATAGGGAACTACGGCTGAGATTGGGCTGATAATCGTCACTTTGGGAGTGATAGGTCCGACATCAGCGGCATGAGCGGCGCAACAACGCTTGATGAAACGCGGATCCAGAACCAGTCTAGCGTCATTCGCCATCTTCGTCATCGAACCCGTGTATGCCCTGCATCCCGTGTTCCTTGTGACTCCTCCGCACAAAGTAATAGGCAAAGGCAATGGCGACCACCAGAGCTGCCACACCCAGGACTGTGACCGGTTCGTAGTCACTCAGCTTTAAGGTGATAACCTTCCGGGCCAGGGCGATCATTGCCAGGGAAATCACCGTTTCCAGATGCAGGATATGCCTCGCAATATAGATCCTGATCGAGTCCATCAACTCGATGGCAATCAGTATCCAGAGCACGAGGTCGAGAACGATGGGTATTTTGTGGCTGTCCATCACCCAGCGTGGCTCCGCCAGTAGCTCCTCCCGAAAGACCAAAACCAGGCTGGGCACGGCCGACAGGATAACCAGGCTGAGCATGATGATAAGGAACACTGCCACGATCCGCCTGATCCCCTGTTCTCTCATGGTGCCCGCAAACGACTCCCAGTTGATACGCATTTCCTACCTCTCTTTGCTATTCAGCCCACCATTATAAACGAAAAAGACCCAGAAATGAATAGCCATTTATCGGCCTTGTCAAGACTCTTCAGAAACATCCTCTGCCTCAACTCACCTGCAATGTCCTCTCGCGGCTTCCCACCGGTAATGTCGTTCCCCGACCCATCTCGTAGTCCCAATAATCAGATGCCGTTATCTCTCCTTGCGCGTCGACGATCAACCCTCCCACCCCCAGGAGATCCAGTAACTCCCTTCCTTTCTCAGGCCCCATAACAAAAACACCTGTACTGAGAGCGTCCGCGCTCAGGCTATCCTGGGTGACAACAGTTGTACTGATGCAATCGGTAGCCGGCTCACCGCTTTTGGGATTGATGATGTGATGAATCCGCTCAGCTCCGATCAGATGATATCTTCTGTAGTCGCCCGACGTAGCTATGGCCTTATTCTCCAACTCTATCACTCCCAACAATTCGCCTTCAGCCCGGGGATCCGCGATGCCTATCCTCCAGGACGTCGCTCCAATGACTCTTATGTCACCCCCGATATCCACCAGGGCATCCTCTAAGCCCTTGCTCCTCAAGACCTCGCAGGCCCGATCAACGGCATATCCCTTGGCAATACCACCCAGAGTAACCCCCATTCCCTCCTTGCTGAACCTCGCCCTGCCGTTTTCCTCATCTACTATCAGATTATTGTAGTCCACCAACTCAAGGACCGCGGCCAGTTCGCTGCCCGTCGGCATCTTTCCCGACCTCTTCACCTCCTCCATCCAGAAATCTACCAGCGGCTTGACAGTAACATCGAAGTGACCATCTGTTAGAATGCTATACTCCTTAGCCATCTTCAGAAGATAGATGACTTCCGGCGATAGCTCAGCCCACCCGGTCCCGCTGTTGTTGAGCTTGTAGATCTGGCTGCCGGGATCGTCCGCACTCATAAGTAATTCGATTCGATCTATCTCGCGGAAAGCCTCCTTGATGGCTCCTCGGGCCTTCTCTACATCATCGGCCAGGACCTGGATAGTCACCACCGTATCCATGGCCACATGGGTTCCTTTCACCCTCCCTTCCTCCACGACTATTTGCGGAAAGATGAGGCTGAGAGCACCCATAATCAGGGCGGCTGCCAGGACTACTACAACGAAGGTCAACCCTAGTCTCCCGGGAAAACCGAACCTGAGGAGTCTCGGAATGAAGAAGAGCCCCCCAAGCAGTCCTACCTGGCCGGCCAGCATGCTGACCGCCAGGCCTATGAGGCCCAAGCCCTGGGTGAAGGTCATGATTATGCAGGTAATCCCGATTGCTAAGCCGAGAACGTTCGAGCCCAGCACTATGGCTGCCTTTTCTCTGGAGAACAACTCCGAAGACTTCACCCTTGCCAGGGTCGCCGGGATTATGGCCAGGCCCATCATCCTTATAGTATCGATACCCTCCCGAAAGCCGGGGAAGACGTGAGAGGTGATATAGGGCGCAAGGAAGAAAGCAGCAAGGGCCAATCCGATAGAGGCCAAGAACCCCATCCTCTCAAGCTTTTTCGCCTCACCTCCGCCCGACTTCTCGGGAAGCAGGTAGAAGAACAGCGCGTTAGGCACAATAGCCAGGAGCAGGAAGATGCGAAAGCTGAATTGATACACTGCCAGCACGCCGAGGGGAAAAAGGACACCTATGAGGATCTTATCGAGAAAGCTCAGCGAAGCTCCGGCCACATTCGAGCCCCAGGCCCTTAACGAGAAACCCGCTTTGCTGGCCATTTCTCCCGGGGCGAGACCGCTGCTCACATACCGCAGCACCCACATTCCGAAAATGGAATAAGCAGCTATCAGACCTGCGATCAACCCGGCTATTGAACCCCATACGAAGTAGAAAGCTAAGGGAAGAACTAGAGATGCGACGCGCACACCTATCCACATCCACATATATCTCTTGTAAGCTCGCTTCCCTAGCTCCGAGTAGAAGGCCAGAGAAAACATGGACAGGGCCACAACCAACAGGCCGGTCAGTACGGCGAAAAGTGAATCCACCCACAGATTCAGGACTAGAGCAGTTACGGCCCCTCCCACGCCGCTCGATACCAAACTCAGAAACACCGACGTGCTCAGCAGCCTTCTGTTCTCCCCTCTGGGATAATAGGTGGCTAGCATCGTTCCAAGGCCCAGACCGCACAGTGCAGAGGCGAGGGTCGCCACAGAAACCAGCCAGGCAAGATGACCGTACGCTACCGGATGTAAGACCACGGCCAGGATAAGCCAGAAGGCGGTCCCCAGGACGGTAGCTGCGGTCTGACCGATCCATACCTGTGCGAAGCCTCTTTCGTTTCGCCTCTCTGGTCTTTCCATGATTATGCTAACTCAATAATCACTTCGCAGGTAGCTTGCCGCTCGGACTTGACCGCCTCTGCCGCTGAGAACTTGCCCGCGCCGAGTATACCAGAAATCAACATGCCGGGGTCATCGCTTTGATCCCGCTTCATCACCCTGCGTAAGAAGCTGATCAACGCGCAAGACGAGCAGGTGCGGAAACGAAGCTAGCGCTAGGCACGATTCGGCACATAAGATAAGCGAATCCGGGACGGCGGCAGGGGATTATCAGTATGGAACAGGAAAACGCTCGAGAAGAAAGCATGCAGTGGCGAAGAGGCACCGGGAGGGAACAGTCTCAAGGCGAAGTGGCTCCACAGAGCAAACAGATAAGATCCCGACAGGATGGCTCAAGCGGGGCTCTTCTACCGCGCCTTCTCTCTCAATTCCCGGCGCAATACCTTTCCGGTAGCTGTCCTGGGCAGCTCATCTCTGAATTCGACTATCTTGGGTATCTTGTAATGAGCTAGCTTCTCAGCGCAGTAGCTCATAATATCCTCATCCGACGTCTTCCCTCTCGCTTGTGTCTCGAGAACCACGACTGCTTTGACCCTCTCTCCAACGTCGGGGTCGGGAACCCCGACGACAACTGCTTCCTTGATCTGCGGATGAGCGACCAGCACATCCTCTACCTCTCTCGCGAACACAGCCAGGCCCTTGTATTTGATCATATCCCGCTTGCGGTCGTAGAAGTGGAAATAACCATCTTCATCCATCTTAGCCAGGTCGCAGGTTCGTAGCCAGGTCTCGCCATCAAACAGCGCAAACGTTGTGCAGGATTCTTCGACATCCCCCCAGTATCCACTGGCCAGCTGCGGTCCTCTGATCACCAGTTCGCCTGTTTCGCCGACGGGAAGGAAGTTCGTGCCTTCAGGGTCAACTATTGCCGCCAGGGTATTGGGCAGAGGTATGCCGAATGAACCCTCTTTCGGCCTCCCGTAAGGACTGACCATGCCCGCCGACGTGGTCTCGGTCATGCCCCAGCCCTCGTGGATTCGAGCGCCGGTCCGCTCTTCCCAGCCTCTGGCCGTGTCCGGCGAAAGGGCATCAGCACCCGATACCAGCAGCTTTATGCGTTTCCAATCCACTCTGTTGGCACGGTGATAGTGACGGATATGCTCGTACAGGCCCGGAACGCTGTAGAAGACAGTTGCCTTGTGGCTCTCTATCGCATGCAAGATGTCGTCAAGCTCGGGAGTGGCAAAGATCACCAGCGTATGGCCGTCCGACAACCCTCCGAACATGACCACCGCCTCACCGTAAATATGATAGAAGGGCAGATAGGCGATGATGGTTTCCTCACCCTCCTGCACTATACCTCGCCAGAACGTCTTGAACAGATACCGGGCGGCGCTCAAATTGTAATGGGTTATCATCGCCCCCTTGGGCAGCCCGGTTGTCCCTCCAGTATATGGGAGAGAAGCAAGGTCTTCCCTGACATTAAACTCGATTCGCGGCGGCTCAGGCGGGTATTTCTTAATCAAACGCTGGAGTTGATAGAATCCCTCTCTCTCATACAACTCAGCAGGCGGGGGCGACTTCTTCTGATATACGGATCGTAGCACGCTGCTGCCCAGAAACTTCTTCAGTCCCGGCAGGTATTCGTCTATGCCGGTCAGGATGACACGGTCCAGCTTGATTCCTGTCTTCTCAACACTCCTGTACAGAATATCCTGGCAGACGATGACTCTGGCTCCACTGTCTTCAAGCTGGTGCTTGATCTCGGGGCTGACATAGAGAGGGCTAATCGAAGTTACCGTAGCTCCAGCCTTGAGAGCTCCGAAGTAAGCTATGATGAACTGAGGCGAGTTAAGCAGCAGCAGGGCAACCCTGTCTCTCTTTTTGACCCCCAGATCATGTAGCGCCGTCGCAAACCTGTCAACCTCATCTCTGAGCTCCCGATAGCTCATCTTTCTACCATAGAATATGACGGCGGTCCTGTCTTTCCACTTTTCCGTAGCCTCATCGAATGTTGCCACCGCAGATTTCTCCGGGATTTCAACATCCGGCGGGACCTCTTCACCATAGAACTTCAGCCACGGCCTGGCTTCATATTTCGCCTTGTTCGAGTTGGCTGTCATTGTGTTAGTCCCCCTTCTTGCTACCGTATAAGCCAATTATAGCATGCCATAGCAGGCTGTTTGTACACCTTTGGTCCTCCATTCATCGGTTACCTGCTCGTTGAGGGGATTATAATGATTCCCGGGCATTGCTTCAAGAGAAGAACGGCTCAACTCGAAGATTCAGGTGATACTGGACACTTAAAGGGCGAGACAATTGTCAAATGGCAGACTTGAGGCTTCCGAAAGCGAAAGCATGTAATCTAGAGCTGACCCCAGGTAGCTAGACTGCCTGATATTGTGGGGAAGGGGGGACTCGAACCCCCACGCCTTGCGGCACATGATCCTAAGTCATGCTCGTCTGCCAATTCCGACACTCCCCCGCTAGAAAACCGCCTAATACAATAGCATTTTGCAGATCTCACCTCAAGCTATAGCCATTCTGGCTTAGGTGTTGAGCACATTATTAGACCTGATGGCTGGGAGAGCTTGAATATGGCGCTGAGACACACAGGGACTGTTAGCTTCAATACCGGCTTGACGTTTTAAAGGCACCAATTTCTTGACCCCAGGAACTATAATGAGAGGTCCTCGCCAGGGTATTTTCTGGCATGGTGGATATAAAATATACTAATAGATAGGAGTGTGTGCAGTGGGCAAATATTTTGACGAAAGCGACCTTGTAGGTATGGGCTATGTTTGCACCGAATGTGGCAAGGCTAAGAATATCCTGAAGTCGTGCCCGAAGGGCTGCACCAAGATTTGTCAAGATTGTTTGAAGGAGAAAGGCCATAGCTTTGTTTTTTGCAGGAAATGCGGTGATATGACACTGCAGAGGTGGCAAGGCGCAAAGTAGAACTGCTTGAGTAAAGCTCTGCTTAGGCCTACTACAAATTAGGTATTATGTCCCCAGAATAATCAGTCTGTATTAAATAGTGGTGGTACGGGCAGGCAAGTTTGCAGTGTGGGTGTTATCTCTATTGCGCTCACGAGAATTTTCCAAAGATAAATCTTTGGCAGATGGGAAAGGTTTTAATGAGTACGGATTAGCTATTTTTAAGATAAGCTATTTGTATCCTATCTGTACTCTCGGAAATTGGTCGCCTTGAGAGAGCGAATAGTTAGATGTATAATTAAACTGAGGCTAACATAGTCAAGAGGTGAATGCCATGCCTAGGCCGTTATCTATTTACAAAAGTGTTGTTGAACAAGACTCATCCATATGCTGTGAAAAGATTGAGACCTTGCTCGGTGAGACTGTGGAAGTATCAGACAAAGCACACAGGTATCTAGCGGAATGCATTAAGTTACTAACCACAAAAGACATGTGTAGTCCTATGGATATGCACACTGTCGACCTTGCAGTTCGTATGTGGAATGATTTGAAGGTAAGCAGTGAATTGACAAAGAATGGTTTTTATCTTCAAGCGATGATGATGGAGAGAGATGCCATAGAAACAATGGCTATTATTGAGTACTTACATTCATTTCCAGAAGTAGCTGAAGCTTGGTGGAAAGCAAAGACTAGGAAAGAAAGATGGCATTTTAGTATTAATACCATTAAAGACAAAATTAAAGATGGCCAGAAAATGAAAGATGCTTGGGACTTACTATCATCCTTTATACATCCAAATAGTCAAGCTACCCCTGTTTATGGAGCAGATAAACCATATTACGGACATAATCTATTTCTGGGTGGGTTCTATTATCCTGTGTCTGTCAGGTCCGATTTCTGTATTCAACTGGGTTTATGTATTAACTTGTTAGAAAGGATGAGAGATTGGTATAAAAACGAGCTAGGATTCTCTGAAGCATTCCTAAAGGAAATAGATATATTACGGAAGGAATACAATACCCAAGTTGATTCCCTTGAGAACCGCACGGAATCAGAAAAAAGGGGAGTAGTTGACAAAGTAGTATCAACCAGACTATCTGAAGATAAAATTATCGAATGGTTTAACTCTCTTAATAATCTGCCATAGAGACATTTTATCGCAAATTTCAGGGACACCATACCAATTAGGCCTACTACAAATCAGGTATCATGTCCCCAGAATAATCCCCTGACTGTTCTGCATAAAGAACTCCGTATTCCGATAATTCAGACTTATGTCCTAGCTTTCCTGGTCTTTCGACTGTTTTTCTGCCAGTATAGCCTCCACTTGTTGCTCTATTGAGGATGCTTTAGGCTTGAGGGCTTTCGAAGTCCTAGCACGTTGTTGCCTCGCCGGTAGCAATATCTTGATATTGTTCATTTCAGAGAGTGCAGACTCGTTCAATAAGTGGCGGAACTGACCGACGATATCTTCAGGGGATATATTTACGCCGGTAGACTTCTTCAACCTACGCTGGTATAGCTTTATTGACTCTTCCGATAAGATTGCCTTAAGCATATTACTGGGGGTTAATACGTTACGCTTTTCCCATAATGTGTCCAAACCTTTGTTTCTAACATTCTTATAGCTGATTATCTGGAACTTCTTAGCTAAGACAAGGGGGTCATCAGTAAGTAAATTCCAGGACTCTATCAATTTAGTCTGGGGAGGTTGCCCGAATGTAATATGGTAAAGCTTCCAGTCTTTACTATTGGTTAGTAATACCCATTCACAGCCGTAATTAATGGCATAGGATGCAGCTTGCCCGATATGCTTCTGAGTAATGTTAATGTTTACCCTTTTACATTCAACAAACATTTCAGGCTTTGATTCCTCTTCATGGCCGAGTTGAATTGCAGTGTCACAATGTGTAGTATCCCCAGCTCCCTTAATTGCATATTCCTCAGTCAAATGCTTGAAACGGTCATACCCCATAAGCACTTCAAAGATATGGTCTATACGCCTACGTGTTTCAGCTTCACTAGCATCAACCTTGGCAATAGCTTCTATCATGCTGCGAGCTTCTAAGATTGCCTTTTTAGTGTCTTTATCCAAGCCGTGCTTACGCATTAGTCTCCTCCTTTCACTACAGGTTGTCCCCAAAGTAAAGCTTGTTCCAGCCGGGTTATGTCATATAACATATACCATAATCCAACTAGTGGGTGCTGTCAACCTCCTTATAATAGATTCTGCAAAAACCCTGTCAATCTTCCCATTTTGGCATACATTTGTCTATGCTTTTCCTATCATCTTCTACAACTCCTCCGGGAATTCCAGGGACACCATGCCAATTAGGGCTACTGCAAATCGGGTATTATGTCCCCCCAAACATGCGCCGCGAAGGCGAGGCTTTCTACTGCGATTCAAATCTGCCGATCTTGAGTATTCTCGCTATGTTGGCATGCGGCGAAATAGCAGGCTTCAGGATGGATTTGGCACTGGTCATCATTGTCGTCACGCCCGGTCCGTGACCGGCGTATCTGCAATCACTGTGAATCACAACTCCGATTGTGCCGGCACCCTTTCTGTAGCATCTTCCGAATGAGTTATCGTGGTCCTCAATGTAAACTATGTCGCCGAAGCACAGTTTATCCAGCCCGCTTTTCTTCAAAGCTTCCTCGTCCGCTGTCATTATGTCATAGTCACCTGTGCCCATACTGGTTGAGCCTACGCCAGAACCCATCAGGAAGGAAGGAACACTGGCAACAACCGGCACGTGCAGCTCTCCGTCCTTCTCAACGATGCCCATTTCTTCTAGAAGGTTCGGGTCGAGGTTATAGACACGCACATCCGGATAGTCCAGCAGTCTCAAGCCCTGGCCGAGCGCCTTAATCAGGAACTTGTCATCGAGTGTGAGTTGTTCCAGGACACCCTGGCTGAAATCAATGAGGACATGTTCTGCTCCCCCGTGATGACCGGTCACCACACCTTTTGCTCCCTTGGCATCGCCTGTTACGACCTTTGCTTCGTTTCCTATGCAGGCGTAGAAGTTGTAGCCCCGATTTGTGGGCGAAGATCTATCCTTCTCGTCAAGAAGGGTTGAAACACCCGGCTCAACATGATCTACCTCCCAGCCGAATACTGGATCTCCAACTCGTACGTTGTAAGTTATCCCGCCTGTACCGGGCACCATAAACGGTTCTCCAGCGTGCGAAACCGCATGCCTGCCGGAGTGCTCGGGCTTGACAATCGTACCCTGCACTGAGATCATAACCAGTCTGTCCTTGTTCGTTCTCATGACCGTCACCTCATCCGATATCTTAACACAGTCTCAAGAGCTTTGTGTATGTCCGAATCCCCGAGACGTGACCTCGATCAGGCCTGTCGAAAACCAAATCATGTCGCCAGCATAGTGACGAGAACCCGGTCACGGGCGGAAATAAATCCGATAAGCTGGCATAATTGTATAAGCTAAATCAAGATGAAGGCGTTAGTGCAGCGGGTTACAAAGGCCTCGGTGAGCGTTAACGAGGACGTGGTAGGCAATATCGGCCGCGGGCTGGTGGTTTTTCTCGGCGTTGCCCAGGGTGATGCGAAGGAGGACGCCGACTATCTGGCAAACAAAGTGGTTAACCAGCGTGTGTTCGCCGATGAAGCCAGTCACTTCGCCCTCTCAGCGCTGGAGGTGAGAGCAGATATTCTGGTAGTAAGCCAGTTCACCCTTCTGGCCGATTCACGTAAAGGGAGGCGACCCAGCTTCACCGAGGCAGCTCCGCCCGACATAGCCGAGGAACTATACGGGTTCTTCGTAGAGCGGGTTCGCCAGAGCGGGCTTAGGGTAGCAACAGGGCTTTTCCAGGAGCATATGCTCGTGGAAATCCACAATGACGGGCCCGTTACCATACTGCTCGAGAGCAAGACGAGGAAACAGACAGATTAGCGCCCTATGACAGTGGTTGCACTGTCTTGTTACAGTGCTCTTTCTCCCGCACCTGCAATCAGCTCCACACACTAGTCCGCCAGGTATCTGCGGGCGTCGGCCTCTATGATGCGGTAGACCTCCCGCAGAGGGATGTTACGCTCCAGGGCGATGCGACGGCACTCTTCATACTCCGGGTGGATGCTAAGAACACTGCCCACAAAGCGCTTGACCTTGATCCTCGTGTGTCCCACGGTGGATTCAAATTCAACTGCGTCCCGTTCAGCAATGTGCCGGCAGACAGGGCTCACCCTGATTCCCAGGGTTGAAGTCTCCCGCATTATGGTCTGAGTCAAATCGAACTCGGCATGCCGCGGCGCAAGAACACTCAGCATCACTGCCGGACGGTTTTTCTTCATCTGTATCGGCGTAAACCAAACGTCAACAGCCTGCATCGCAAAGAGCTTCTCCATGAGGTACCCGCAGATCTCCGGGCTCATGTCATCGATGTTTGTCTCCAGCAGAACCAGGGCGTCGCTGCCGACGGCTTCTATCTCTTCACCTAACCAGATGCGCATGACATTGGGCCAGGCTTCCAAGTCCCTGGTCCCGGCCCCGTAACCCACCTCCTCCAGGGTCATGGCGGGCCTGCTGAAGCTGGCCAGCGTGGTGACGATCGCCGCTCCCGTGGGTGTTACCAGTTCGCCCTGAAGTTGAGACCGCCCTGGACAATCCAAGATCGGAGCCTTGGACATGGCTATAAGCCGTAGTGTAGCAGGAGCCGGCAGGGGCAAGATTCCATGGGCGGTAGAAACACTGCCGCTACCCAGTGGCAGCGGAGACGAGTAGAAACGCTCTATCCTGAGTGCGTCCAGTCCAAACGCTACTCCCGCGATATCTATGATAGAATCTACCGCTCCTATCTCGTGGAAACCAACCTTTTCCAGGGGGACTCCATGAACTCCGGACTCGGCCTCGCCCAGACGCTGGAAAATGGCGATTGCCGTGTTTTTCACCCTCTCCGAAAGCTCGCTACCTTTGATGAGCATGACTATATCCGCGAGTGAGCGCCGTGGTTGGGCCTCCCTCTCATTCATTGTCACTGTGAACTTCGTGGCCACAATCGCCGAACGTTTCACCTTTTCTGCCGCAAGCCTGTATCCAGGGACTCCGAGGCTGCTTAGTCCCCTTTCCAGTACCTCCAGAGAGAGCCCGACATCGATCAGAGCACCCATCACCATATCGCCGCTGCAGCCGGAGAAACAGTCAAAATAAGCTACCCTTGCCATCTCAGTGTCGCTCCTCAACATCGCCGGCACGTCCCTCGTTCAAGCTGCCACTCCTGTATCCACACAGGTCCAGGGTGACATACATATAACCGAGGGCTCTTATTTGTTTCACCAGGTCCCGACGCACCTGGCTGTTCAGCAGCAAAGCCATGCCTTCCCTGTCGACCTCGATGCGGGCAATGCTGTCATGATGGCGTAGGCGACACTCCCGTATGCCCAGGCTGCGCAGATACGATTCTCCGGAGGCTATCCTCCGGAGAATATCACTGGTAACAGGAGTGCCGTAAGGGATGCGCGATGCCAAGCAGGGAGATTGCGGCTTATCCCAGGTCGGTAGTGCCCTCTTCCGAGATAGCATTCGAATTTCCTCCTTGGTCAATTCGGCCTCCAGGAGAGGGCTGCGGATGCCCAATTCGGCCAGGGCCCTCCTGCCGGGACGGTAGTCAACGAGGTCGTCATGATTGGAGCCATCGGCAATCCAGTCCAGATTCTGAGCAGCAGCAATCGCCCGCAGCTGTTGAAACAGCCCTTGCTTGCAGTAGTAGCAGCGGTCGGGCGGATTGGCAACAAAGCGCGGGTCCTCCAGTTCGTTGCTTTCAACCGTAACAAACCGAAAGCCGAGTTCTCCGGCCAGTGCCTCTGCCTCCTCGCGCTCCTCAGGTGGACAAACCGGTGAGTGGGCAAAGACAGCCATAGCGCGCTCTCCCAGCACCTCAGCGGCAACGGAAGCTAAGAAAGTGCTGTCCACACCGCCCGAATAGGCAATAAGCACCGACCCCATCTCCGTGAGGTTCTCTTTCAGGCGTCGTAGCTTCTCTTCAGCCTTCACTTCGGGCTTGCGAGTGACGATTAATCAGTCCGGCGATATAGCCGGCGCCGAAGCCGTTATCAATGTTAACCACAGCTACGCCGGGAGCACAGCTATTGAGCATAGTGAGAAGCGGCGAGAGACCGGCAAAACTGGCCCCGTAACCAACACTGGTGGGCACAGCGATTATGGGAATGGAAACAAGCCCGCCCACGACACTGGGCAAGGCTCCCTCCATGCCGGCCACAGCAATTATCACCCTCGCCTTGCGCAATTGGGGCAGCTTGTCCAACAGGCGGTGAATACCTGCTACTCCAACATCATGAACCCTGTCTACCTTGTTGCCCATCAACTCAGCAGTCACAGCCGCCTCCTCGGCCACCGGGATGTCAGCGGTGCCGCCCGTGACCACGGCAATGCCCGGACGCCGAGTGCCCTGCTTCCGGTTAAGGAAGATGCTCCTTGACAAGGGGTTATAAGCTACATCGGGTATCTTCTCCTTCACGGCACTGAAAACCTCATGGCTCACCCGCGTTATCAGCAATCGCTCGGAACGTTCAACGAGCCTCTCAGCGATGGCCACTATCTGTTCCACAGTCTTCCCCTGTCCAAAGACAACCTCGGGAAAGCCGAGACGCAGGCTACGGTGGTGGTCAAGCTTGGCACAGGCTAGCTCTTCGTAGGGAAGGACACTCAACTCCTCAACGGCCCGGAGGGGAGACAATTCACCAACCTTGACACGCTCGAGGATTTCCAGCAACCAGTCCCCGGTGACCGGAGTGGTAGCCGATTGAGACCGTCTTGCTGAGCCCGGCGGCATGAAGTGCTCCTACGCTATTGATATGAGAACAATGCCTATCTTACTTCATTGAAGCCGTTCAGGCAAACTGAGAGGCATCGCTCAACGGTCTAGTTCAGAGAGAGTGGCGACGTACGGGTCATAGGAAGGCAGTGTTCCCGTATGGTCAAAGATCCAGGCGCCTGCTTCCGCAGCCGGCCTGCTCATCAGCCGCCTTAGCGCTTAAGCAGTATCATCTATGCCCGCCTGATCATGAAGACTCAAGCTCAAGACTGATGTCTAGAGCCCTGGAGGAGTGAGTTAGGGCGCCAATGGAGATGAAATCGACGCCGGTTTCAGCGACAGCCCGAACGTTATCCAGGGTGATTCCTCCCGAGGCTTCAATCAAAGCGCGGCCCGCAATCAACTCCACCGCCTGACGCATATCCTCGAGATTCATATTGTCAAGCATAATGACATCTGCCCCGGCTTCGACGGCTTCCAACGCTGCTGACACAGTTGCGACCTCCACCTCCACTGTCAGCTGCCGGGGAGAGTTCCGTCTTGCCCTGGCTACAATCTCCTTGATCTGCAACCCCTGGCCGCCAAGCGCCGCCAGATGATTGTCCTTGATGAGTATGCCATCGGCTAAGTTCATACGGTGATTCTTCCCACCCCCTACCTTTACAGCGTATTTTTCCAGCGACCTTAACCCCGGGGTGGTCTTTCTGGTGTCCATAATGCGCACCGGCAATCCCTCGACTCTTGCCACGTAACGATCGGTCTCGGAGGCGATGCCACTCAAGCGCTGGAGGAAATTCAGGGCTACCCTCTCGGCCTTGAGAATGCTGGCAATACTGCCGATCACTTTCGCCACCTTGCTGCCTGGCTCGACTCTAGCCCCATCTTCAAGGAGGAGCTCCACCTCCAGTTCTGCATCAACCCGCTGGAAAACCTGTTTGGCCACTCCTGCACCGGCCAGGATGCCTTCCTGCTTCGCTACGATGAAGCCGGTTCCCTGCTGCAGGCCGGGTATCAAGGCCTCAGTAGTAACATCACCCTTGCCGAGATCTTCAGCTAGGGCGCAGTCGATGATCTCTTCAATGGGGAGGTCAGCTGCTGACATCTTTTCTAAACACTATATGCCGCTGCCATTCCGGCGAAGTTTGGGGAAAATCAGTGCGAAAGTGCGCGCCGCGACTTTCTTTGCGGAGCAAAGCAGCCTCGGTCATGAGCCTGCCGCACAGTACCAGGTTATTGAGTTCATAGGAGAGGCGATCACTGGGCTCAGATAGCAAGCCATGCCAGCTGGCCAGGGTACCTGCCGCCTCTTGCAGACCTTCGCCAGAACGAACGATCCCTACCTTATCCCACATCAGAGACTGCAGTCCGGACAGATTGAGCGGTGGAGCGATGGCTAGAGGCTCACGTTCCGGAAGCGAGTACGCGCAAGCGCCAGTTGATGGCTGACCGTTACCAGGCGAGGCAGCTGTCTCAGTTCTCTGCACTACCCTCCTGCCGAATACAATTGACTCAAGAAGGGAATTCGACGCCAGTCTGTTAGCACCATGGACCTCGGCGCAGGCGGTCTCGCCAGCAGCAAACAGCCCGGAGATATTCGTCTCCCCCCAACTATTGACCTTCACCCCACCCATCAGATAATGGGCGGCGGGAGCTACGGGGACAAGCCCCCTGGTGATGTCCAGACCGTGGTCCAGACAAAAGCGATATATATGGGGAAAGCGGGTAGTAACTAAGCGAGGCGGCAAATGCGTAACATCCAGAAAAACCCTATCGCTGCCGGTTTTCTTCATCTCATAGACGATGCTGCGTGCCACCACATCTCTGGTCGCCAGTTCGGCCTCAGCAGCATAATCCGGCATGAAACGACGGCCTTCAGCATTTCGCAGTATGCCGCCCTCCCCCCTGACTGCTTCGGAGATGAGGAACGGAGCTACTCCCGGCAGGCGAAGAACGGTAGGATGAAACTGAAAGAACTCTATGTCCGTTATCTCGGCACCGGCTTCAAAAGCCAGAGCTATCCCGTCTCCCGTGACAACGTCGGAGTTGGTGGTATACTTGAACAACTTCCCGGCGCCGCCGGTAGCCAGGATGAGAAATCGGCAACCATACTCCTCCACTGAGCCAGTGTGTCCATCGAGGGCTCTCACGCCGACTACCCTATCATTCTGTACCAGAATGTCGCTGGCCAGGCAGTTCTCCAACACCCTGATGGGAGTAGAACGCACCTGTCGACTCAAGGCGAGTTCGATGTGCTCGCCGGTGGCGTCTCCGCCGGCGTGCATAACACGCGGGACACTGTGAGCTGCCTCTCTGGTCAAAGCGATCTCACCGTCCAGAGTGTCAAAGGGCACTCTGAATTTGATCAGGTCGGCAATGCAATCGGCAGCCTCGTTGGTCAGAATGCGTACTGCCTCGGCGTCACAGAGGCCTGCCCCCGCCGCCACAGTGTCTTTGAAATGCAGTTCGGGAGAATCATCTCTGCCCATAGCAACAGCAATGCCGCCTTGAGCATATCTGGTATTGCAGTCATCGATGCTGCCCTTGGTCAGGACAAGAACGCTGCCCCGTTTTATGGCAAGTAAGGCAATATAAAGCCCGGCAATGCCGCTGCCGACCACGACATAATCACAAGAATTCGTCTTCATCTTCCCGCTCTGCAGGGTGGCCCGTTAATCACCTTGCCGTCGCTGCCTCACTGCAGCTACCAACAGGCATCAACGCCTTTCACTATCCCAGGCCTCCTCCATCCCTCTCTCACGCAGCTTGTACCGCTGAAGCTTCTCCGTGCCCGGAGTCCTGGGAAGCTCATCAAGGAACTCGATGAACCTCGGCACTGCAAATCCCGGCAGATGCTCATCGCAGTAGGCAAGCATCTCTTGGGGTGTGAGTTGCTCTCCCTCCTTCAGAACGATAGAAGCCTTCACCTCCTCATCCATGTCTGACGGGACTCCGCAGATGGCAGCCTCCTGCACTTTAGGATGAGATCTCAGTACCTCTTCCGTATGGACAATGGGAACAAACTCCCCCTTCCTTCTTATGCTCTCCGACCTCCTCTCCGTGAAGACAAGATTCCCCTGCTTCTTATATCCGAAATCACCGGTATGAAACCAGAGATTATCGAATGCCTCAATGGTCTTCTCCTCCTGTTTATAGTACCCCTTGAAGATGATATCCGGTCTTTCCGGCCTCACGACTATTTCCCCCACTTCCCCCTCTGGCAATTCCTCATCGTCATCATCAAAGATCTTTACTCGAAAATCCTCGCCCGGAGCACCGCAGGTGTCCTCGGTAACACCCTTTTCGAACATCTGCACACAAGGAAAACCAACCTCAGTCATCCCGAAGGTGTTATAGCATTTATCTATCTTGAACCTCTCTCTGATCCTATCGACGCAACGAGGAAGGATGCCGTTGACTTTCTCTACCGGGTTCTCTCCATCATCCGGCTTCTCGGGCAGACTTAACAGCATGTCATAGATTGCGAAATGGCCGGCGAACACGTTGAAACCAGTTCTCCTGGCCTGGTCCCAGAAACCGCGGGCACTAAATCGTCTGCCCAGAACAAAGCTGGCCTCCGATGCTAGGGCAGCCAGGAAGCCTGTCACCCTTACCACATGGTAGAGGGGCAGCGGACAGAAGAACCGGTCCTCCCGTGAGGTCTGCATAGTCCTGGCCCATTTCTCCGCATGATGAATATAGTAAGCATGGGGAAGCATGGCAGCCTTCGGCAGTCCGGTGGTTCCACTCGTGAAGATGAAACTAACGATATCTCTCCCTTTCAGATCCGCCGTGGGGGGGCTCTCCGTGCTCGCCCCTTCCATCAAACTTGAGAAGTCCAGAACCGGCGCACCGGCCGCTTTCACACAATCTCCGGCATACACTATCTTTCTGTCCGCAGACTCGACATCACTGCGCACATCCTGATAGATGTCCTGGTCGATCACTATCGCATCCAGATCACAGTGATCAATGATATCGCGAAGTAACTTCCCCTTGAACTGAGGGTTGATAGGGACATCTATCGCTCCCAGCTTCATAGTGCCCAGCCAGGCATACAAATGCTCAGGAATATTCGGCAGCATTATCCCAACCTTATCCCCCCTACCAATACCTAACCCCGCCAAAGCATTGCCGACCCTGTTTACATTCGCATCGAACTCCCCGTACGTGTAATCCTTGCCCTCAAAAACAAGCAAAACCCGCTCATAATTCCTCCTGACCTTATCCTCCATCCAGGTTCTCAGATCCATGGATAACCTCCTCATAGACATGGTTGCTTGCGGAAACCGTCGCAGAAGGGCAGGGGAACCCTGGCAGCATGTCGAAGTGCCGACACCTGTCCGAGGCTCTCTGTGACGGAGAGCCTCCCCAAGCTCTGATGATAAGTCGTCTCTGCGAGTTTGTCAATGAACCTGTCTCTCTTCGCGCTGGGCGCTCTTTTCCAAATCAATGCGCAGCCACATGCCTTGTTCATAGACCGCAGCTCGCTCAAACCCGAGACTGAAGTACAGTTTCTGGGCGGCAATGTTGAATCTATTTACTCCGATTTCGATTCTTGTCGCTCCATTCTGTTTCAGAATCGCGAGGCCCTTGCTCAGCATGATCCTGCCAAAACCACGGTTTTGATATTTCTTATCGATCAGAAGCACATCAACGCAATAGTCCGACTTCTTCTTGTCAATCAGCAGTATTAGCAGACCAATCGCACGCCTGCCTTCCATCAGAACATAAGGTCTTCGCACTCTCGGCTTGGCAAACGCGTAGCATAGGGAGGATTTGGC
>Ga0209986_10000797_pt1 | contig 30925 bp, 32 predicted proteins | sample BlataG_FD_183168 | JGI IMG/M metagenome (GOLD analysis project Ga0209986, IMG submission 183168) | Deep subsurface microbial communities from Black Sea to uncover new lineages of life (NeLLi) - Black_00105 metaG (SPAdes) (version 2) | ecosystem: Environmental > Aquatic > Marine > Oceanic >...
CTTGCTCGATACGGCTGATATTCTTCGACACAAACTAAGCTATCGAGGCTATTTACACCTGAAGATCATGCCCGGTGCTGAACGCGACCAAGTTCTACGGGCTATGCAGCTTGCCGACCGGGTATCAGTCAACCTGGAGGCTCCAAACTCCAAACGCCTCGCCTGCCTCGCTCCAACTAAACACTTCGCCGACGAACTCCTCCAGCCGCTGCGCTGGATAGAAGAAATTCGTCGTGATATACCACCTAATCAAGGATGGGGTGGTCGCTGGCCGTCAAGCACCACCCAGTTCGTCGTCGGCGCAGCCGGGGAGAGCGACCTAGAATTATTAACCACAGTGGCTCAGCTCAACCAATCTTTCAGCCTCTCACGAGCTTACTTCGAGGCCTTCACCCCCGTTCAAGGAACCCCAATGGAAAGCCATCCCGCCGAGGATCCGCTGCGCCAGCACCGTCTATATCAGGCCTCATTCCTATTGCGTGACTATGGATTTGACCTCGAGGATCTACCCTTCACTATCGAGAGACGTCTTCCCATACATATTGATCCCAAGCTAGCTTATGCACAAATTACCCTGACTGAAACCCCGGTTGAGATCAACCGAGCAGAACGGGAGAAGCTATTGCGTGTGCCGGGCATCGGTCCGCGCGGAGCTGAGGCTATCATACATTCCCGCCAGCTTGGTACCCTACGCCAGTTGAGCGACTTACGGAAAATCGGAATACTTGCAGAGCGCGCCGCACCTTACATCACCTTCAACGGCAAACGTCCCCCACAACAGTTGCCTCTATTATAGAAAAATGCTGGGCGACCCGTACCGGGCTATTCATCCGGCGTACCCGACGGAACGCCCCTTCACAACTGACATCGGATCGACACATGATCTACGGGAAAAGCTCCTCAGATTTCTCATCAGTAGCATACACTTTCGCGTAGACGACTGAGAGTGCCAATCCATAAATGACCGCTGGCGCGTAGGCTGGAAACCCAGGTACGGCATGAGCTACATGAAAGGACAGACTTAGAAAATTGACCAATCCAACGAGTAAATATCCAACCGCGATTCCTCGCCGCTCAGTAAGAGGGAGTTGTCTCCATCCCGGAGCGACCAGCATCACGATGCCGAGAGGGATTCCCCCAATCGTGGTGATCAGCCACAAGATAAACCAACCTATAGGCACGCCAAACAGCGCCCCCCCACACGTTGTATCGCCTGCTGCAGCCGCCACCAGCAGGGTGAATACACTTCCGAAGACGAATAAAAGCGCTCGTCTGAATTCAATAAGAGAACGTCTATATTTTTTCTCCGACATCACACCTCCTCACGCGGTGGGATCCTCGCCCTCTAATACCTGATGAACTCGTTTCGATACTTTTTCGTTTTGAAACAGTAGAATATTACGCTGGATGAACATCCGGAGCAGCTCCATACCTATGTCAGTCAGCCGATAACGACATCTTAAGACAATGGTGTAGGGGCACGGCACGCAGCACCTGCGTTCGTTTGCAGGTGTATCGTGCCTCTACACATTCCTCGAGAGGGGATATGTCCCGATCCGTGGGTCGAAACTGAATTGTGGCGTTGAACACACCTAGATGGGAGCAAATCACTTTCACATCACTTCTTCATAACTTCTGAACAAGCATTTAGTATCCTTTGGTCGAAATGAGGGCAACTCATATGGGCACTCAGATGAGTGCTCAGACAAATTCGATAAACATCCAAGGAGGTAAACAGTATGAACATAAACAAGAAAGTAGCTGTAACATCCGCGGTGTTGATTGCGCTGATTGCTTTAGTCGGTGCCACAGTGGCCTTCGCCCAGGTACCACTCGTTCCTGAGGGTACGGTTTCAGTCCAAGCGGATGGGGATCATCACCGGCGTAGAGATGGATTGATCGACCGGGAAAAGATCGAAGCTGCCGTTGCTGAAGCGCTTGGCATCTCAGTTGAGGAACTCCAAGCTGCTCGATCGGAGGGCAAGACCCTATCCGATCTGGCTGAAGAGCAAGGTGTTGATCTGGAGGTTGTCCGGGCTGCCATGCAAGCCGCGCTGGAAGAGGCTGTTCAACAGGCTGTGGAAGACGGTCTCGTCACCCAGGAACAAGCTGAGAAGATCCTCAGCCACGAAGGTCATTGGCGACCTCATGGCCGGAGAAGCGACAACCCACATCATGAACGCGGTATCCACGGGGGTCACTCCGCCATAGCTGAAAAACTAGGCATCACAGTTGAGGAACTCCAATCCGCACTTTCGGAGGGCAAGACCCTCGCTGATCTGTCCGAAGAGCTGGGTATCGACATTGAAGAAGTAAGAGCAGACATGCAGGATGCCCGTGCAGAGGCATTACAGCAAGCTGTAGAAGAGGGTCGCATCACCCAGGAGCAAGCCGACAAGATCCTCAGCGGCGAAGGTCGATGGGGAACCCGTGGTTATAACCGAGGTGAACGTCCACTCAACAGGCGCCCTTTCCAAACTCCATAACACCACCTCTCAAAGAGGCAACCCAAAGAGGGGCGTGGATACCAATCACGCCTCTTCTTCGTTAAAAGACTTATGCATTTGTGTACGATGGATCAGGACTGTAGTATGGGCGGTTCGCAAACCGCCCATACTCACGGGATTGAATGTTGGATGCATCACGTTTCCAATTTTAAGGATGGACCGAACCCGTGATATGCCAAAGGATAAAAATCCACACAATATCTACACAACCTGCTAACGGCTTCTTCAAACTGCTTTTCTATACTGGCGGAATAAACTACACCACAGCAAGCTGTGTGGTAGTTTAGCTATATTCATAAACACTTACAGGAGAGGAACTCATTATGTCAAAAAAGTCGCCCAAAAAGATCCTGTGGATTGCACTGGCGTTGCTCATCCTGGTGGGGGGTGGTGGGTTCGCCTATTACAGTGTCATTTACCTGCCGGCTCAGACGCCAGATGAGCCCGAAATACAAACCGCCACGGTGCGCCAGGGGGATCTAGTCATCTACGCCAGCGGCAGCGGCACTTTGATCGCCGCCGACGAAATCGACCTTAGTTTTAGAAGTAGCGGGGAATTGATGGATCTTCTGGTTGAGGTTGGTGACGAAGTCGAGGCTGGGCAATTGCTGGCTCAGCTCAATGACACCTCGGCTCAAATCCAGCTAGCCCAGGCCGAACTCAACCTACGAGAGCTGACTTCGCCATCGGCGATCGCCTCTGCCCACCAAGTAGTCACCAACACCCAACAGGAAGTAAATGATTGCCGAAAATACCTGGCTTATTTGATCAGTCCCTACGTGCTTAAATGGGAAGAGAAGTTCGCTGCCGCAAAGCTAGCCCTTGCCGAAGCAGAGGCGTCTTCTACAGAGGATACTCAGCGGGTAGTGGAAGAAGCGAAGGCGGAATTGAAGAACGCAGAAGCCAACCTTGCCCACAGCAAATATATCTACCAAGAAGAATACATCCCAGAAACCTTCACCTTCAGCTACTTTGATACAGAAACACGGAAGGAAGTCGAGTACCTCGATATCCCGACTGATATTGAGATTGACGAAGCCCGCGTCTCAGTCGAGTTAGCTGAAGCAAAGTTGATCGAGGCCGAAGCCCTTCTGGCTGCCCTCACCGGAGCCGAAGTGCCGGTTGACGCATCTGGGCCTGGCTTGGCTCAACTCGAGAAAGCCCGACTTAGTCTACAAACCACCCAACTTAACCTCGACGCCACACACTTACTTTCCCCGATCTCAGGAACTGTGACCTCAATCACGAGTCACATCGGAGAAATGGTGGGAACGGCACCGTTTATCACCATCACCGACTTGAGCCAGCCTTATCTGGAAATTTTCCTGGACGAAACCGACCTTGACAAGATCGATCTCGATTACCAGGTTGAGGTGATCTTCGACGCCCTTCCCGACGATGTCATTACTGGTCATGTTGTGCAGTTGGATCCCAGTCTGATCAAGTCAGGTAATGTGTCGACCGTAAGAGGGTTGGTCAAACTCGATAAAAGCTCTCTTGCTGATCTCGATAACCTGCTTATTGGGATGAATGCCGCGGTGGACGTCATCGGCGGTAAGTCTGAAGGGGTGGTCCTGGCGCCCGTCGAGGCGCTGCACGAACTCTCCCCCGGCGAGTACGCGGTCTTCGTCATGGAAGACGGCGAGCCGAAACTCCGTCTGGTAGAGGTGGGCCTGATGGATTTCACCTTCGCCGAGATCAAGTCCGGTCTCAAGGTAGGCGAGGTGGTCACCACCGGTATCGTGGAGACGGATTAATGACTGAGCAATCGATCATCCAAACGATGGACGTGAGCAAGGTCTACGGTATGGGGGAAATCAGCGTGGCGGCGCTGGATGGTGTGAGCATCTCTATTGAGGGTGGTGGATTTGTGGCCGTCATGGGCCCTTCCGGCTCCGGTAAGAGCACCCTGATGAATATCCTCGGATGCTTAGACCGCCCAACGGAAGGTCGCTACATCCTGGATGGTATAGATGTGAGCGACTTAGATCGAACTCAATTGGCCATCATCCGAAGCCGACAAATCGGTTTCATCTTCCAATCGTACAATTTGCTGCCTCGGACAACCGCGCTGAAGAATGTGATGGTGCCCTTGCTCTACGACCGGCAAATCAAACGCGCCACCGAAGAACGAGAGGAAATCGCCCGGCATGTGTTGGAATCGGTCGGGTTGGGCGATCGCGTGCACCACCAACCCCAGGAACTATCCGGCGGTGAGCAGCAGCGGGTAGCAATTGCGCGTGCTCTGGTCAACAACCCGGTTCTCATCCTGGCGGATGAGCCCACCGGCAACCTGGACACTCGATCCGGCGAAGAGATCATGACCATACTTCACGAACTTCACCAACAAGGTCGCACGATATTGATGGTCACCCACGATCCTGAGATCGCCGAACATACACAGCGTACCATTTACCTCCGTGATGGAAAGGTGGAGAAGGTCGTAGACAACGGGAGAAGAACATCCCATTTAAAAGAGAGGAAGGTGCACCATGAGTCCAGCTGAATTCCTTCTCATCGCTTGGGAAAGCATCTCACGTAATAAGACCCGTTCCCTCCTGACCATGTTGGGGATCATCATCGGCGTCGCGGCGGTGATTGTCATGGTCGCGATAAGCGCTGGTACCGAAGCCGCCATAGAAGAGCAGATCACCGGCTTGGGCTCGAATCTCATATATATCACCACAAGCTTCAGCCGAGGAGGTGCCCGGGGGGGGATGGGGATGCCGACCGGCGGGTTGGTTTACGACGACGCCTTCGCCATCGCCGAGGAGGTCAACGGCGTCGCGGCCGTGGTCGTCGAGCAGTCCTCCTCCGAGACTGTCAAGGCGGGTAATGTTGTGCTGGAGGAGGTACAGATCCGGGGTACAACGGCGGATTTTCCCTCCGTGCGAGACATACACATCGACGAGGGCCGCTACTTCAACCAGCGAGAAGTCGATCGGAAGCAGAAAATCGCGGTGTTGGGATACAACCTGGCGCAGGAGCTCTTCAGCGACGCGGATCCCATCAGCCAGACGGTCACTGTGGGCGGTACGAAAATGACCGTAATCGGCGTATTCTCCGAGCGTGGGATGGTGAGCGGCGTGGATTTTGACTCGCAGCTTTATACCCCCATCACTGTCGTATTCCAGAAGTTCACGCCATCCATGTTCGCCAAATTCATGGGGGATCGCGTGCGCGTGATCTACGTCGAGGTCGAGGGCCCTGATGTGGTGGAGAATACGATCCAACAAATTGAGTTCCTGCTCGCGAAGCGACATGATGTATCCCTGGAGGAGGCTGACTTCAACGTGACGACACAGCAAGACATCATCCAAACCCAGGAAGCCACGACGGCAGCCTTTCGCAGCTTGCTGGCGTGGGTTGCCGGGGTGTCTTTGATCGTAGGCGGCATCGGTATTATGAACATCATGCTGGTCAGTGTGACTGAGCGCACGCGGGAGATCGGCATCCGGCAAGCGGTCGGCGCCATGCCCAACGACATCCGCTGGCAGTTCCTGACCGAAGCTCTACTTCTGTGTCTGGTTGGGGGGCTGATTGGCGTCCTGGCCGGTGTGGGCGGGTCGTGGATCTTCAGCACAGTCAGCGAGATGCGTACAGTCATCGTACCCGCTTCGATCCTGCTAGCCTTCACCTCGGCCGCGGTAGTGGGCATCTTCTTTGGCTTTTACCCGGCGAATAAGGCTGCCCAACTCGACCCGATTGAGGCGCTGAGGCATGAGTAAATGATTGGTGAAGAAACTTATCGGTAAATGAAACAAGTCCATTCTCATCTACTGATGAGGCATACCAAACTATAGATAGGAGACTTTGGGCTTGGCCAAGAAGAAAATTAGGAGCATATAAATGAAGAAGGCATTACTATTTACGACGTTTATAATGGTAGTCATGACACTGGCTGCGTGCGTCTCGGATACAACCCAAGTCAATGAAGAACCCCTTGTCGACACGAAAGGGGAAAAAAGTGGTGAAGGGAACAGACTGGATTTCTCCGGCGGCGAGCTTCCGGCAGCGACTCAGCTTCTAATCGGTACCCTAGAATTTGAAGGAACAGAACTGGAGGTCAATGCCGAACAGGCCTCAGATTTGCTGCCGCTATGGCAGGTTTACCGAAGTCTGGTCACAAGCGACACCGCGGCGAACGCAGAGATCACGGCAGTGGTCAATCAAATACATGAGACGATGACCCAAGCCCAATTAGAGCAGATTGCTGCAATGGAGATAGCACCCGGCAGGATCTTCACACTGATCCAGGATCTTGGCTTGATGCCTGAGGGCTTTTCTACCGATGGTGAACGTCCAGAGGGCCTCCCGGGAGAGTTTTTCCGAGGAGGAGGGATTCCAGGAGCCGGCGGTCCTGGAAGTGACTTCGGGGGCGGGGCGTTCGGACAAAACATAGACCCAGAGCAGCGTGCCACACTGCAAGCCCAAAGGCAAGGAGAAGGCGCTTCTGGTAATCGTATGAGCTTGATGTTGATCGACCCGTTGATTGAACTCCTTAAGGCAAGGGCGGGTTCGTCTTGATCTCCCCTTGCATCTCACCCTGAGTATTGTACTTGAAGATCTGTGGAGCGAGGTTCGACGAAACAAGAACTGAACCATCAATATCTTTACATTTTATCTTCATAATTCCTTCACGTTGATCTGGTATGCTATACACGATATTAGAGAATGTACTTGGCAGTAAACTGGATCGACCTCAAACCTTATAGCCTAGCCATCCTAGGGTAAAGAATGAGAATACTATGTCTAAAAAAATCATGGTCGTCGATGATGAACCGCGATTAACCTCCCTACTCGAAGCCTACTTGTCCCAAGAGGGATTTCACGTCGTTACGGCCTCGAATGGCCGCGAGGCGTTATTCCTCGCGAGGCAAGAAAAGCCCGACCTGATTATCCTTGACATCTTGATGCCTGAAATGGACGGCTATGAGTTCATGCGCCTGCATCGCAAAGAACGTGAAACCCCTATCATCCTACTTACCGCAAAAGTTGAAGAGGATGACAAAGTTATCGGGCTCGAGATCGGAGCTGATGATTATGTCACAAAACCATTCCGCCCACGGGAACTGACCGCTCGAGTTCGTGCTGTTCTGCGTCGTACCGGTCAAACGGAACCAATTGCCGAAGTGCTGCACAGTGCTAATATCACCCTCGATCGTGAGGACCATACGGTCAAGGTGAGCGACCAATTTGTGGACCTGACCCCATCTGAGTTTGACTTGCTGGCCGCGTTGATGTCAGCACCTGGGCGGGCTTTCTCGCGCCTGGACCTGCTCGACCGCATACAGGGCACTGCGTATGAAGGTTATGAACGTACGATCGATGTGCACATAAAGAACCTACGGGCGAAGATTGAACCCGATCCACGCTCACCACGCTACATCAAGACGGTCTATGGCATAGGCTATAGATTTGCTAGGGAATAAGACCTGATGCGCTCTCTAAGTCTGAAACTCATCCTCGCCTTTTTGGCTGTTAGCCTTATTGGTGTGGCGTTGTTGGCGATTATCGCCAGCCAGAGGACGGCCTATGAATTTGCTCAATATACCTTCGCTAAAAACCAGGAAGGTTTTGTCTCGCAGTTATCAGAGTATTATCGAATACATGGAACGTGGATAGGTTTCGAAGAGTCGCTTCATCTTGCCGAAACTGTCGACCCGGGAAGAGTGCGAGGGATGCCCAGAGCACGCGGCGTCATAACTCTGATTGACCACGACGGTAATATCGTTATCGCTGGTTTGGGCCATCATGTTGGTGATCAAGCCACACAAGCCGAAATCACCAACGCTTTGCCGATTGAAGTGGATGGGCAAGAGGTGGGCAGGCTGATCATAAGCCCTGGCGCGTTCAGGGAAAACCGGGCCGATGCAGCATTTTTAGATCGAGTCAATCGTGCGGTTCTTCTTAGCGCATTGGGGGCGATGGCAGCCGCCTTGCTTTTAGGTGTGATCCTAGCTCGAACACTTACTCGACCATTACGTGAACTAACCAACGCGACCCGAGCAGTCGCCGAGGGAAATTTGGAGCGAAGAGTTCCAGTGCGTTCGAGCGACGAACTTGGCGAGTTGGCAGCCTCATTCAACCAAATGAGCGCTGATCTAGCCCGTTCACGCGATTTACGCCGCCAGATGACAGCTGATATCGCTCATGAACTGCGCACCCCAATCAGTGTCATTCTTGGCCATGCTGAAGCAGTTCACGATGGCGTTCTTCCCCCCTCTCTTGAAACGCTCGATATCATCCGGGAGGAGGCCAACCGACTTGAGCGGTTGGTTGAGGACTTACGAACGCTCTCAATGGCGGACGCAGGTGAGTTACCATTAACCTGTCATTCAGTTTCACCCCTGGCGTTGCTGAAACAATCAGCCTCCGCTCATCGCCCATATGCCAAAAAGAAGAATGTCGAGCTACGAGTAGACGCTTCCTCCAACCTGCCGGAAATAAGCGTTGACCCTGACCGAATGACCCAGGTGCTGGGCAATTTAATCAGCAACGCCCTACGTTACACACCTCAAAACGGGAGCATTACCCTTACCGCTGCGCGCGTCCCAGATGGTATTGAGATCCGTGTTCAGGACAATGGTCCTGGCATCGAACATGAAAAGCTTCCCCACATCTTCGATCGTTTCTACCGCACAGACCAATCACGCCAGCGAGACAGCGGGGGGTCAGGACTGGGTCTGGCGATCGCCAAGTCGATCGTCGAAAGCCACCGCGGTCGAATATGGGCTGAAAGCCAGGTGGGTGAGGGGACAACGATCGTTGTTCAGTTACCAGATACTGAGAAACGCATAGCTATGTAGAAGAGGAAAGCCGCCAATTCGGGAAGCGTTTGGCCGTCAAAATATAATGGGGCGCAGAACGGTCACTCTCTAACGCCCCGCGCCGATGTAGTCGAGAGCATATTGAGCGTCGAAATAATTTGGGTTGACCTCCAACGCGGCGCGAAAATCCTCGGTCGCCCCCGCCCGGTCGCCCAACCGATAACGCGCCCAACCACGCCAGAGCATCGACTCCTCGGCTTTGTTCGTGCGCTTGAGAGTAGCCTCCGCCAGGTCAATCACATCCTGAAACCGACCCTGGTTGAAGTAGGCGATGTACGGCCCGAATTGGTAACGGGTAAAACGCCAGGGAAGACCGATCGTCAGGGCGTTGTCGTAGGCTTGAGCCGCCTCGCCATAGCGTTCGAAGTAAAGCAGGTTGGTTCCGAGGTTGAACCAGACGAAGGCATCTTCAGGGTCACCCTCGACTGCCGCCCTCGTCGCCTCCAGTGTACGACGCCGGTTGACATCTGGATCGACATCGGAGCCCAACAGAGCTTCGATCACCGCCTCCTCCTGTGATGGGTAGAGATAGATGTAGACATGGTTAAATGCCCGCCAGCCTTCGTTCAGCATGGCGTAGGGCACAGCTTCATCTGGACCTTTGAAGGAATCTTGAACGATAAAAACCTGCGAGGCGTCGTCGTAGCCAGTGAGCAGGAGATAGTGCCCGGCCCAGCCCGCATCCGGGCCCTCGCTTTCGATGATGTAGCCCTTCTCGACGATCACTGGGTAGCCAGCCGCCAAGAAACGCTTAAGCGTCTCCAGTGTGCCGCCCACCCGATAGTCAGCGCCTAACCAGCCTGCCCTTGTTCGCACATAATAAATTAACTCCTCAACATTGACGTTTCTGTCTCCCCGATCAGGCTTGAGAAGGTCTGAGATGTCGAACTGATCGCCAGCCCATCCGTAGAAACGGAGGCCAAGCGCCAGCGTTACCGGGCCACAGTTGTTCCAATCTTGCTTCTCCCATTCGGGGGATGGTAGACTTACCTCCGCTGGTAACGGAGTGGGCGTTGGTGCGGGCGTTGGACTTGAGACGGGCTCCTCGACGGTGTCCACCTGGCTCGTCTGCCAAATATTAGTGACTGCAGCCAGTTCAGCGCCAGCAGGGGTCGGGAGCGTAGCATCCGAATACTTCCACCCGCGCAAGACTCCCGCGGCAGCATCCAGACGCCACTCAAGCTGATACTTTACCGGCGGAAGTTGATAGATGCCCCAAAGGACGAGCGCCGCCAACGCGGCACCGAGGGCGAACCAAGCAAAGCGAGATCGCATGAGCTAATTATATCAGCTAGAATAACAATCGATCGCAGCCCCAACTGGACTGGTTTGGGAGCAACGCCGTGAGAGCCACCCCGTCGGAATGGAACTTGTAGATGGCAAAGGTCGGAGGTAAGCTAGAGATATGATCCAGATCACACCTACGATCGCCATCGACGAACGTGAAATTCAACTCGAATTCATCCGCGCCTCAGGTCCCGGCGGTCAGAATGTGAACAAAGTCGCCACCGCTGTACAACTTCGATTCAACGCGGCAAATTCACCCTCCCTACCCGACGAGGTTCGACAACGTCTGATACGTCTTGCCGGCAAGCGTATGACCGAAGATGGCTTACTAATGATCCATGCCAGGAGGTTCCGTTCTCAGGATCGTAACCGTCAGGATGCAATCGATCGTTTGATCGCATTAATCCGTAAGGCAACCGTCCAACCTAAACCCCGCCTCAAGACAAAGCCAACGCGTGCGTCGGAAGAGCGGCGGCTTGAGGCTAAGCGCCGCCGAAGCAGGACCAAACGCATACGACGGCACGATCCACCGCTCGACGAGTAATGTCGCGAGGTAACGATCGCGCTGGGCACCCATGTCAAGCTCAGCTTCGGTGCAGCGGATTTAATGGGACTGCTTCCGGTTTGTGGATTGAGCCTTGCGATCGGCTCCCTGCTGCGCGAGGACAACCGAAGTTGCATGACATCAAGTAGACAATGTTGGCCGATAGACCATGGGCAGTTCTAGCCATCCTGGGGATGGCCCAAACGGAATATATCGTATCCTTAGTAATCAATGAGTTGAACCGTGGATTACGAAACCGCACTGCTGATTATCCCCCCACAGAATGTGCAAACCTTCGCTTATCCGCTACGCGAACTCTACGATCGCGAATGGTTCAACCGGGTCCCGGCACACATCACTCTGCTCTATCCCTTCGTGCCGCTCGATCAGATCGATGCCGCCGTTGCCCGTTTAACGACGATCTGCTCCGTCTTCCCTTCCTTTGACCTCATCCTCGACCGCTACGGTCGCTTTGAAGACGCTTTGTTCCTCGAACCGTCCAACCCCGAAATGCTCAGGGAACTTCACCAACGGTTGACAACAGCTTTCCCCGATTACCCCATCTACCTGGGCGAGCATGGCCAGGAACTACAACCACATGTGACGCTGGCACGTTTCGATGACCCTAAGGAGGCGGAAGCTATAGAAATACCACCAACGCCCTGCTTCTGCTTTGTAGTCAAGCAGTTGCATCTCTACCTTGGATCTCAGGACAACCAAACACCATACATTCCGAGAGCAGTCATCACACTGGGACAACAGATGAAATCGGACTAAACGAATATACGAGGGCATGCGAATCGCAGTTTCTATTGCCCAATCCGATTTGACATCCTCTCAAAGTCAGCGAGATCACACTATATGAATCCACTCGTCGAAATCGTTAAAAGCTTCTTCATCCCGGGCTCGATCACGTTCCTGATGTTTGGCTTGATGATCGGGGTCACGCTGCTTTATTTCCGGGGCGCGGCTGCCAAGTGGGGCAGGCGTTGGCTCACGTTGTTGGCTGTGCTGTACTGGACTCTGAGCACGCCGTTGTGCTCAAACACACTGGAAGCCATCCTCAGCCACGGGTACGAAACCCAGGCTAGTCCGGTTGAGGTGGAGGGAATAGAGGCGATTGTCGTTCTTGGCGGCGGCAGTTCCACCCTGCGATCAGACGGGCAGGAGATGGATGCGCTGAGCAACCCTGGAATATTGCGCGTGTGGGAAGGGGCACGCCTGTATGAAAACCTGGACGAACCATGGGTTATCGTATCCGGGGGGATGAACGAACGTGCCGGAGCATTAACCCCGGAAAGTATACCCATGAGAGATGTGTTGATAGACATAGGTATGCCGGCAGCTCGAATTTTGCTCGAGTCCTCCTCGCGCAATACCTTCGAGCAGGCGTTTAACCTTCGCTCGCTGCTTGATGCCCATGGGATTGAACGTTTCATCCTGGTGACCTCACCAACTCACATGCGACGCGCCATGGCGACTTTCATCGGTCAGGGATTGAATCCCACACCCTCCTCCTCGGCTCAACACTCTGAGGGTTTCCTGGCTGATCGCTGGGTGTTCCTGCCCGATAAAGATGCCCTGGAAGCGAGCCGATTGGCGATGCGGGAGGGCATGGCTTTGGTCTACTACGCGCTTCGCGGCTGGTTCTCCCCTCCTTAAGCGTTCCTCAATCCTTATGACTAGAGTTGACCACAAGAAAGTAAATTACCCTCGAGGAGTGGGGAGGGGTATATGTGGGGGTGCGGGCTGCGCCCGCACCCCCACATATACCGGCCCTCTTCTCGCGGTTGACCTTTTTTCAGCGGAGTAATCCTTGGGATTATCAATAAGTATTAATCTTGAATATTATCGCGGTACCCTATTGCATATTTCCATAATGATAGTAGAATGTTTATGAAGGATTCGTCCGTCCATTGATTTACTGCCCGCCTGACGCCGCAAGGCCTCGGGCGGGTTATTTCTTGGGGGTGATCCTATGCCTGCCGAACCTGCGATAAAGCGAACGATTGCCTTCTTTGACGGTCAGAACCTTTTCCATGCCGCTATGAATGCCTTTGGATACAGCCAATTCCTCCGACCATTTGAGTTTTGTAGATCTCGAGTTCCCCCCAACCTATCTTCAAGTTTCCGTAGAAGAGTATAGAAACGCCGGATATCAACCAATCTCATTTTTAAATTCTTCAATATCCACCCCATCTAAACGCTTCTTCAACCATCGCAATTGTTCGCCAATTCGTAAACCTTCCATAGGAATTTCAAAAGTGCAGCCCATTTCTTTAATCGCATCAAGTAAATAATCCCGATACCTTCTACCTGCTAACATTACGACATGGTCACCTTTTTTCAGAATATAATTAACTTGACATTGTTAAATTGTACAAATGTTCTATACTTTGGACTGCCTCTGGTTACTCTGGGAAGGCGTTTTGGGCTGAAAAGAAGCCCAAATGGACTGTTACGGCCGTCAGATTGGCTTACCAAGGCAACTGTTATGTTAATCTAACAAAGTCAAGTTAAGTTCATCTATAACCTTTTCACCCCAAGTCTCCCTTTCATCAGCAGGCATTGTGTTTAATGTCTGATCGTATGGAGAGATTACGGTATCCGGCTCAAGTAATCCATACTTGGCAGAAAGTATATACCAAGCATCAGATACCTTTTCAGCATATGCCGATGCTTTATCAAACCAGCTTGACGAATAAAGATTGCGAGCTTTTGTTGAATGATCCCTTTTTCTCCGACCACATGACACCAACGCAATTATTCGTGGTGTCCTTATCGTATTTACTTTTGTACTATTCTCCCGGAAGTGGTTGCTCTTAGTATGATCAACTTCAGATGCCTCCCCTGTATTTAACTCTCGAATAACTCCTATTAAATTCTCTAGGTATCCCTTCTCCCACCTCACAATATGTTCCGGCTTGTAGAACCATGTTGCCTCCAGACCCGGATTTAATGTAACAACTGCAGCGCGAGGCATTAAGTGGCTGCTTGCTCTATTTATATTCCCCCAAAGAATACCGCTGGATACAACTGTTACATCCGCATTGACATTAAGATCTTCTTGTAGAAGCTTGATATTGATGTCCTTCCCTCTCGACCTTGTGGTTACAACCCACACATTGCAGCCAATCTTATCAAGCGCACGTTTAATTTCAATCCATCGGGTATCAGATGGATATGCTACGATTTTTACCATAATGCCATTACCAATATCCGCAAGTCCTGCATCCTGTGGCGTCCTCACCACTCTTCGAATGGTTTCGATAAGCTCGGGTACCGATTCCGGTGGGATAGCATGCCATGCAGAAGCCCCGATGCTTTGCACCTTTCGAACGTAATTGGAAACCACTACCAGTGGATAGTAACCCTCATTGAACCACTGACTTTCGAAGATCACTTTAATATTAGGTCGTATCTTGAGGATCCTCCGGGTGGCTTCAATACCATCCATCTCATGCATTTTGCCGTTCATAATTACGACATCTGATTTCAGGATTGAACACTTCTTGACACCTTCTTCGCCATTATAAGCAACACCTACAACTTCCATGTCAGGCTGCTGATCAATGATCTGCCGTAATCGATGAACTTTTCGCCTGGCATCGTCAACAATTATCACGCGGATGCAATGGCCTCGAAATACAAGATTCTTAAATTCCTGAAGCCCGCGCGCAATCAGATCACTAGACTTTCTTAATGCTAGATCCTTCTCGCGAATTGTTGTTACAATTTCTCTTTTCCTATCTTTTTCTTTCATTTCCAATTCCCCTCGCAAAGCCTTATGATTATATTACCTAAGATAGTAAAGAATAATCTAATCCGTCATATAAAATCCGCCCCGCGTCTTCTACACATTTAGCCATAAGTTCCCCGAGAAGCTGGTTACGGTAAACCAAATAGGAAACACGATATTGGAGCACATGTTCAGAGATCAACGGAGATAAAGGATATCTCCACCGTCACGAGATACACCGGGTTGTTATTGTGATCGACGACGATAATCCTATTCATAAATAGGACAATGTTAAAAGGGAGATCGTCGACTAGTATCTCTCGCAGACTCACGCCCAACTGCTTTAATACCGCAGAGTAACGATTATTGGACTGTACTTAGCCTAAGGAACCCCAAAAGCGGAATGAATGCTTAAATAATTACCATTCTTTGCAATCTGCTAGGCACGTAATTTGCCTCGCAAGCTTGGAAATTCGATAAGGAAATCGGCATGAACGAAGTAAGCCCAGTCCTGTTATCTAGGATGATTTCTCTACCTGGAGTTGAGAAGTTAGGAAAAGTAAAACAATGTAAGCAGAATTATGGAAGGCCTGCGGGAGTCGGGTATTAAATGTATCATTATTGGCATCCAATAAACAATACGGGAATGGAGCGTATGGACCAGAAAATCACAAGAATCCAAACACCCGAAGAAAAGGAACTGGAAAAAAAGCTCTCCGAACTTGCTACCTTCGAGTCGGAACTTGCGGAAAGTGAGCTAGAACTTGCTACGCTTCGGGCTGAGCTGCAAGCCCTCGAAAGACAGTATCTACGTGTCGTCGGTGTTCGGTTCGCTGAATTAGATGAGATCGAAGCAAAGATCGCTGAAGCACTTGCAGATCAATCACCCGGAGATACCTCTGCACATGATCGGGCAGCGAGCGCTCGTTCACGGGCTCAGGAATCAGCACAGGCTGCAGGAACTGTCCGAGAACCATCTGAGCGTGAACGATTCGAACCCTCTGAGGACTTAAAGAAGCTATACCGTGACGTGGCCAAGCGTATTCACCCTGACCTGGCTACAGATGAGAACGAGCGGGAACGCCGCACACACCTTATGGCAGAAGCAAACAAGGCATATGAGGAGGGCGATGAGGAACGTCTAAAAGCGATTCTGCGTGAATGGGGAAGCAGCCCCGAGGCTGTTCCAGGGGATAGCGTAGGAGCAAGACTTGTTCGCACCATACGTAAGATCGCCCAAGTGGAAGAGCGCCTGCGCGCAATAAAAACGGAAATTGCTTCAATAAAAGAGTCAGACCTTTATGACCTAAAAACCAAGGTTGAAGAGGCTCTGAAGGATGGACGGGATCTCCTGGCTGAGATGGCGTATCAGATAGAACAACAAATCAAGGACGCCCGGAAACGTTTGAAAGAGATAGGCCTTTAAAGGCTCATAAAGTGAGTAATGGCAAACAAAACGATTCCGCAGATATTGTGCCGATTGGCCAACGCGAACTAGCAAAGAGATCTTCACCTTGTCCGAAGAGGCCTCGATGTTTTGAATGTGTATCCAGATCCATCAAAGGTAAGATTGCTTTTAGTTGATGATATGAAAGACACGAGGGAAAACATCAAGAAGTTATTATCATTTGAGGAAGATATTGAAGTTGCGGGAGAGGCAGCAGAGGGGTTTGAAGCTCTGGATCGATACGAGGAGCTTGTACCGGATGTTGTCTGTATGAATATTAATATTCCAAAAATGGATGGGATTACCGTCACAAAGAGACTATGCGCAAGGCATCCAGACGCGAATGTTTTTATCCTAAGTTCTCTTTCAGGATTTGATTCCTGGCGTCTAGCCGTGCGAGCTGGTGTGTGGATCTTCTTTCTCTTCCATCTCCTCTTCCACTTCCTCCTCCTCTTTCCGTCTTGTCTCTCGATGCTCATCTTCTCAGTTGCCCTTTCAACAGTGTTTAGCTGATAAACAACGCTATCTCCTTTGAAGTGGTCCCGATCCCACACTTGCTGGCGATTTTTGGGAAACATTGCTTCTTATCTACGTGTAGGGTGCACGCGAAAGTTCGATAAATTCACTCAGTTGAAAACTTTTTCAACTTGTGGTATAAATCGAACCATGATGATGCCTACCGATGATCAAGCTGTGAAAGAAGTGATTCGCATATTGTCTGAAATACTGGATCAGAAACCAGCGAAGACGCTAACCGGACGTCGCTTCGGCGGAGAGGGCAATATTGGGGATGCACAGTCGGATGCCATTGTCGAGTTTGGCGACCTAGTGTTCGTCATCGAGTTCAAACAATCAGGGAAGGTGAGTTCGGTCGACGGGGGGATTCGGAAATTAGAAAACATAAGCCAGTATCCTGAACAGGCAGTCAAGCTGGTAGCAGTACCCTACATGCATAAGCTGGGCCAACAGCGGTGTCGCGAAGCTGGGATATCTTGGCTTGATCTCTCGGGGAATGCGGATATCCGAGGACCAGGAGTGCGTGTATCAATTCACGGCAAACAAAACCTGTTCAAGAGCCCAGGGAGACCATTGAATCCCTTTGCTCCTAAGGGCTCCCGAGTGGCGAGAATCCTCCTCTATCAGCCAGAGATGTCATTCAGGCAACGCGATCTCGCAAAGATGACAAGCCTAGGAAAAGGCTATGTCAGTCACGTTGTTCGTGCTCTGGAAAGAGAGGGACTAGTTGAGAGGATGAGAGATCGCGCCGTGAAGGTTCGAGATCCCGAACTTCTCCTGGCTTCTTGGTTGGAGGCCTACGATTTCAACAAACACGAAGTGATCCACGGCCATATGGCCGCGAGGTCCGGCACATCGCAACTCAGAACCCTTAGCGCAGCACTGACTGAGCACCATATTGAGCACGCGGCGACGGGGCTAGCAGCAGCCTGGCTTCACACAAGATTCACGGCGTTTCGACTTGTTACTGTGTTCTTGCGTGAGCCAATCGCAAGCGGCGATATGTCCGAGATGGGAGTGACGGAACAAGAGACAGGGGCGAACACTTGGCTGGTTCTTCCATCTGACGAGTCAGTGTTCTGGGAGACCACCGTTCTCGATGGAATGCCTACAGTCCATCCAATCCAGGCATATCTTGATCTGAAAGATCAACCTGAGCGGGCTGCCGATGCATCGGAGGAGTTGCAGCGAATCGTTCTTGGAACGGAGTCTAAGTGACCGAAAAGCCCAGTGTAGCTTCGGAGTACGGGCCTGAATTAGTTGAACTGGCTCGTTCAACTACTTTGTACATATGTACAAAGCTTGGAGATTACATCGAGCAATTCGTCGTGGTTGGAGGTCTTGTTCCCACACTCATTATCCCCCAGGATCCTCCTCCCGAAGGGGCTGACATTCATCTGGGAACCCGCGATCTCGACATAGGATTCTCACTCGGAATTCTGGATGAAAATCGATACCAGGAAATCTCTTCTCGACTCCGCTCTGCAGGCTTCGCACCAGACACTAACGAGAGAGGGAATCTAACATTCCAGAAATGGAGGCTCAAAGAAGACTTGGGTGTCTCCATAGATTTCCTTATTCCACAGATCGACCCGAACGATGTGGGCGGCACTATAAAGAATCTTGAAGAGGATTTTGCGGTAATCATAATTCCTGGCTTGGAGCTGGCATTTGAAGACCGCATACTTACCCGCATCTCCGGACAGACCATTCTCGGAGAAGAGGCGGAAAGAGATGTCTGGGTCTGCGGTCCAGGCGCATACGTCGTGCTCAAGGCGCTTGCATTCAGACTTCGGGGGGAGAACAAGGATGCATACGATCTCGTCTACGTCATTCGGAACTATGCAGACGGACCGGAGGATGTGGCAGGGCGCTTAGTTCCGTTGCTATCAAGTGAGCCAGGCCAGCAAGCGATTCGGGTTCTCCAGACGGACTTTGCGAGTCCCGATTCCCTGGGGCCCTTTCGAGTCGCACTGTTCGTAGATGGCAAGCCTAACGAGGCTTTGCAGGCCGATGCTTCAAGCTTTGTTGGCGAGCTTCTCCGGCATTGTGATAAGTGAATTCACAACTCGAGCATATCCATTTCCCGCATGACTGAATGGATTGAGGGTTTGATTGCGATTGAGAACTGCCATTCTCATAAGAGAATAGGTATCCTCTCAACCTTTCCAGCTTAGGGTATCCACTCCCGCTAGAGTTTAAGCATTACTCCTTAATCCTCTGGAACCAAGATGATTTGTAGCCCATCTAAGAACCAAAAGATCCTTTGGAGCAATATGGATGAACTTACTGATCACAGAAAATAAATCTTGCGTAAGTTCCTTTATGGGCCATGCCTTCATCTCAATGGAGGGGTTACAGTTGAATAATTAAATCCGAGAACAGTTTTACGGCCTCCAACCTGTGATAGACTTATCGGGTCAGCCCCCAGCCAACCGCTAAGCCCAGACCTGCCAGAGTTTATCCCACGATGCCCGATCTGAAACCCTGGAGAACCCTCCACACCAAGTTGCTTCTCGACTGTGCTCCCTGGCTGCGCGTCTACAGCGAAAAAGTTGAACTACCCGACGGGAGAGTGGTGAACGACTATCTGCGCTTGGAGCAGCCCGATTTCGTCATGATCGTTCCCGTCCGATCTGGGGGCGAGATAGGACTGATCCGCTGCTACAAACACGGCGTTGGGGCAGTTGACATGCAACCGCCGGCCGGCTACATCGAACCGGACGAAGATGTCCTCATCACGGCGCAGCGCGAACTGCTCGAAGAGACCGGTTGCCAGGCTGAGTCGTGTTTTGAACTGGGATCGTACGTGATCAGCGGAAACCGAGGCACAGGCAGGGCTCACTTGTACCTGGCCACTGGCTGCCAGCAGGTCGTCGAGCCAGACGCAGGGGACCTGGAGGAGCAGGAGGTAGTCTGGTTATCTCTGGAGGAGGTGCGTCGGCGCTGGACCGACGGTAAGTTCAGCCAAATCGTCACCGCTGCCGCTCTTGGTCTGGCGCTCAATCGTCTGGGGATAGAGGATATTGATCCCCCATGAAACGTGACCTGAAGAAAGCCGCCCTGCGTGGAGAACCCTCATACGTCTGGCGGGCCGGGCAGGAACGTCGCCTACGAATGATCCTGCAAGCCGCAGGACCATGTGGGAGCGGTTGGGTGCTGGATAATGGCTGCGGTGTGGGCACTTATCTCGAACACCTGGCTCAGGGGGCAACTCGCGCCTTCGGCTTGGAATACGATATGGAGCGAGCGGTCATAGTAGGACGTCAACTACGAGTGGTGTGCGCTGCGGGGGAGCATTTACCATACCCCTCCGATACTTTTGATCTGGTGCTCTCTCACGAAGTGCTCGAGCATGTGGGTGACGACCGTGCAGCTATACAGGATATCGTACGGGTGCTGCGCCGGCCCGACCCCGCTACAGGCCAACCAGGCGGCCGACTGGTTCTATTCGTACCTAATCGTGGCTACCCTTTTGAGACTCACGGCATCTATTGGCGGGACCGCTATTACTTCGGAAACATCCCTCTTGTCAACTACTTGCCACGCGGACTTAGAAACCGGTTGGCGCCCCACGTACGGGCATACTTACCACGTGACCTTAAACGCCTCCTGGATGGACTGCCAGTGCGGGTCATACAACGTACAGTGATTTTTGGCGCCTACGACAACATCATCGCCCGCTGGCCGACCTTCGGTCGAGCCCTACAAGCGATCCTACACTTCCTCGAACGCACCCCTCTGCGTGCCTTGGGACTATCTCACCTCTGGGTTGTGGAGAGGATATAAACACCTCCCCGCGTGCTATCAGCACGCGGGGAGATTATGCCATAGCCACTGTAAACAAAACCTTCCCTTGGATTACCTCAGGAATTGTGTTTTCCCTGAACTGACCTATCCTAGAGCTTCAAACTCCCCCACTTCCTGAACATCCACTGATACGCCCTCAATCTCGCCTGGGACGATGTCCTCAGGAGCAAGTTGCGACCGCGGCAGCTTGTGAGTAACCATCACCACCAGCGACACCTCACCTGCCGGCTCACCACCCCGCATACGCATGCCAATCCCCACGCCGACCACATTAGCCTTCGCCATTAATTGCGCTTCGTAGTTCTCCTTGACCGCTCGAGCTCTCTGGTAATCAGCCTGCATGTCAGTTCCCGAGGTGTCTGCCTCACTCACATCACCGCCTCCAAGTTGTCGAGCACATCCTGAATTGGATTGTAGATCGTGGCCTGCTCTGAACCAGCAAACAGCAGCCCGACGGCGAGCAGGGAGTCGCCTGCCACCAGCAATGAACCGGAGTCTCCAGGCTTAGACATCGGGCCGGTCACGATCTGACCCTCGAAACGGGCGGAACGATCCCCGTACTTGATAATAACGGTGGCTTCGAGGACGGTAATTTGACCAGTGGTGAAGCCAGTCGTACGACCAGACTTTCGCACCGGCATACCAAGCCAGGCCGGCGCTGTACCACCAATAACCCCAATGTCCAGTATCTCATCCAAGACTTCGACACCATCAACCGGACGGGCAGTAGCCGCATCCACTCGATTAGAGGCCCCCGGGTCGCTCCGGTAAGCCATTACCCGGTGCTTCGATCCTATTAACTTTGCCAGTGCGTTGCCCACACTGGCGTAACCGCTCGCCAATCCACAGGTCGCCGGCTCGGTGGAGAACTGTATGGCGCAAAAACGTCCGAGTGTGGCGACCATGTCCCTCGCCACTCGGCCCCCATCTAACGGTCCTGGCTGGAGGATCGGATCACCCAGCTTAGCATCGTTGCTGTTGGCTAGGATGTGGTTATTGGAGAGGATAAGCCGGGTACCGGTTGCTTGATCACGGACGATGCATCCCAACGTACCTGCCGTGACCTTATAGTGACCCAAGCTGACGCCGCTCGGAACCGGTCGCATGCGGTCGGTGCGGGCTGGTAACGCCCGGAGTTCGCCCACCTGTATTACATCGGTCCTCACACCATCCAACTCAGAAGGCACAAGTGAAACCGGACGCAGTCCTGCCCTAGGCACCTTTTGCCGCACCAGGGCTACTACGCACAACTTATCGGTCGTACGTCCCCGAGTTTCTTTGAAACCAGTGCCAACCCCAACCACGTTCGGTTTGGCTAGAATCAGCTCCTTGTGCCGTTCTTTAACCCAGGTCACCTCGTCCTGACCGAGCATCACATCTCTCCTTTGTTGGTACACAGGAATACTCTTAGTATACTTTCGACCTTCGGACGTCGGAAGTCCGAAAAGTTTGAAGCTCAGATATGGATCGCATGCCCTCCAGCGTCGTGAGCGGCCTCCATCAACACCTCGCTCAGCGTGGGGTGAGTGTGTACATTGCGTCCGATCTCAGCCGCGGTTAGCTCCATCATCTGCGCCAGAGTGAGCTCCGGCAGCAACTCGGTCACTTCAGGACCTATCAGATGACCGCCAAGTATCTCACCGTATTCAGCGTCGATCACCAACTTGACCCAGCCTACATAATCACCTAGACCGAGCGCCTTACCGTTGGCTTGGAAGGGAAAGCGACCAACTTTCACCTTGTAGCCGCGCTCGCGCGCCTGCGCCTCAGTCAGCCCGAAGGATGCAACCTGCGGCTGACAGTAAATCCCACGCGGCATCATATCGTAATTCAGGGTCACTGTCTCGACGCCGGCGATGTTCTCGGCGCAGACAATTCCCATCGCCGAGGCGACATGCGCCAACATCAGCTTGCCCGTAACATCGCCGATAGCCCAAACGCTAGGGACATTCGTCGCCATGCGCTCATCAATCTCAACCAAGCCCTTCTCGCTAAGCGCCACCCCGACTGCTTCCAAACCCAGCCCAGCGGTGTTGGGCGTGAAACCGGTGGCCGCCAACGCCTGCTCGGCATCCAATACTTGATCGCCATTCGGGCTGGTTACCTTGACCTTGACCCCGAGCCCTATCGCCTCAATTCCTTCAACTTTGGTTCCTGCCAGCACCTGAATCCCCCGCTTGGTGAAAGCCTTGGTCAATTCCACACTGATCTCTTCATCCTCCAACGGAGCGATGCGGGGCAACATCTCTATGATGGTGACCTCAACCCCGTAGCTGCTCCAAATCGTGGCGAACTCGAGCCCAATCGCTCCAGCCCCAATTATCACCACCGACTTCGGAAGTTGCTCCTGTAGAATCGCTTCCTGGTAAGTGACCACCCACTTACCGTCAATATCCACGCCAGGAATCATCATCGGCGAAGCGCCGGTGGCAATAACGATATTCTTCGCTTGAAGTGTAGTGGTTGCGCCGTCTTCTCTAGTCGCGGTAAGCCTGCTAGTATCAATAATTTTGGCTGTTCCCATGTGGATATCTATCTTATTTTTCCTCATGAGGAAATTAACGCCTTTAATTAACCGGTTAGCTATCCGCCGGCTTCGCTTTACCGCAGCGCCATAATCCAGCTTCAGGCCCTGGACTTCAAAACCGAACTCCTTCCCTCGCTTACGCAAAGTGTGAGCTACCTCGGCGTTCTTAAGCAACGCCTTAGAGGGGATGCAACCGACATTCAGACATACCCCTCCCAGCCACTCCCGCTCTACTACAGCCACCTTCTTGCCTAATTGGGCTGCGCGGATCGCGCAGACATACCCCCCCGGTCCGGTCCCAATGACAACGACGTCATAGTCAGACATTAACCATTCCTCCTTGTATCAATTCGTTCCCATTATTCTAACCAATAAAAACCTCAACAATCTTACAAAACTTGATCCCAATTAAAGGTCTCTGCAGCTTTCTCCCAAATTGTGTCTGGCACAACCTCGCAATCCTTGAAACCGATCTTTGCTTCCCAGGTATAGGCGTAAGACATAAATGCACCGAAGATATTTTGTCCTGTATGGCTCTCGGCTAGCATCGCATCCTTGGTGCCTCACACCGCGGAGAGCAGGCCCCTCGGTTATCCAGCCAATGCTTAAAAGTATGATACCCCTCCTCTTGACCGCGAGCCATAAAGAAACCAGTCCCCTCACTATCCTGCACCCGGGGACCCAATGAGTTTAACACATGAGTGCACTGAAAAAAACTACCCTCGAGTAGCGGGGAGGGGTATATGTGGGGGCGCGGGCTGCGCCCGCGCCCCCACATATACCGGTTCCCTTCTCGCGGTTGACCTTTCTTAGTGGAGCCACACATGTTTTAAGAAGGTCGTGATCGGGCAGAGGAATAAAATAGGGCGCCATCCGGCGCCCTATTTATACACAGGGTTAATCCAAAAATAATTCGGTTAAGCTGCCTTAGCGGAAGGAGCTCGCTCCAGTATATGCTCGACCGGCTCTGCCCCAAGGTGAGTTTGGATTTCTTCGAGAGCAACCCGATAGCGCTCCATTAATTCTTGGTCTGAACCCTTGAAGCGCCGCAAGGTCTGTCGGGAGCAGGCGGTACAACCACGCATCGCCCGGTAAGAGTCTGTCTCGCACCTAAGACAACCATCAAGATAGATCATCATCAACGAAAACGCTAGGCTTTCTGGATCGTCCTGAGGCAGTAGGGAGACCCTATCAACTAACTTCTGCCATGCCTCGCCCCGTGAGTGGCGTAGACACGGGACTACATAAGGAGGAAAGAGTAGTTCATTGTCAGCATACATAACACCACACCTCCATTAATATTTGAACGTTCCGTTCTTCACCTTACTTTATTTTAGATTCGGCCAAAGTCGCTGAGCAGAGTACTATGGTCCTAATAACGCGAGAACCGCCTCGGAGATATTACGGGGTATTTTTACTGTTTTGATGATCAATCCAACGGCATTTTGACATTATCCCCATAGAATCGGTTACCTTCTGGAGTGCGCAAGCTCTGCTTGCGGCGGAAGCAGAGCTTCGAGAATCTATTTACTTTCAAAACAACCAACTCACGCCCCACCAACACTGAATTGCGGAGGATCGGTCGGTGTCTCCCCTGTTGGGTCAAAGATGTACACCCAGGTACCCTCCTCAGCCCAATTGTAGAGCCAATGCGCGTCAATTAGTGCGAGATTCACACAACCATGAGAGCGAGGGGAGCCAAAGCCGTTGTGCCAGTAGGTGCCATGCAGAGCGCGTGATTTATCGTAATACAGATTCCAGGGTACATCTTCCAGATAATAGAAATCCGAACGTTCAGCCTCAAAGGCGCCCATCATCCGATCACCTTCTAATTTTGAGTACACCTGAAACACACCAGGTTGGGTCCACCAACCTTTTAATCCACTTGATACTAGTGTGGCATAGACTAACTGTCCCCCCTCATATACCATAAGGGTCTGCTCATAAAGGTTGATCGATATCCATCGGTCGCCTTCAACCCCTTCCGGTCGCGTTGGATCTGGTTCTACAACCGCAAGTTGTCGTTGCTCGATCCACTCGTTTGGTCCCACCTTATACCAATCTAGATTACCAACCCGCACAACATCATAGATCCAAACTGTATCATAGCGATTTACCCATCGACCGGTCAGGGTTTGGCCAAAGCCGGGGGCAGTGTAGGTTTGTACCCTATTCAGCACCCAAGCAAAGGGCCGGTGCGGGGTGCGACGTAAAGCCACGCCATGGAAATAGGTCAGAGAGATGCGACTAAGTCCCCCGCCCTGGATGAAAATACCTGGGGCGATCATGTAGATGACCTTGCCATCCTCCTCGAAGCGATCGATCCAGGAGAAGAAGACAAAACCCGGTTCGACCGTCCAGACCGGATTCTGCCCTCGCAGGGCATCCTGATAGCTGCTATACACAGGTGTGCCTTCCTCCCTCCCAGACCTTAGATAGGTAAATGGCACAATTCCAAGCGAAGGATCTATACTTTCAGTCGGCAATGGCCTTTTGGGGTACAGCCCCTGCACCGCTATCTCAGTCAGCTCTTCTCGCGCGCCACCATTCGAGCAGCGCTGAGGGTACCGGAGCTGAAGCCTAGATGGACAAATCATCCCCGATTGCATATTGGAGGTTGTAGCCTCAGTTAGCGTGGTCGCGGCTATAAGGAACAGCACACCCAATACAACCCCGCCAAACCTTTTCAACATATTCGTTCCCCAATCTATCCTTCCACAGCACTACAGGTCTCTTATTATAGTCATGCCATCCCACTCTGTCAGCGATATTACACGAGCCCAAGAAGCCTTATTCTATGGATTTTCCATTTATATACCTGACTGCACTGAAAAAAGGTCAACCGCGATCAACAAATTCGCCATGTAGGGGCCGACCAAAGTGTCGACCCAAATATGGTTCGCAATGGGCGGACACACTGTTCCGCCCCTACAATCTTTACGCAATGGGCCTTTTTAGACAGCCCCAGGTCTTAACCACCAGACCGTGGTGCGGTCAGCGACGAGTTTCAATGTCGGCCTGGGCGCGCTCGAGGAATTTCTCCACCGGCATATCACCCAGGTCTTCCTCCGAGCGCAATCGTACCGCGACGGCGTTCGCCTTCACCTCCCGATCCCCAACCACCAACATGTACGGCACCTTCTGGAGTTGAGCATCACGAATCTTGGCGTTCATCCGCTCACTGCGGGTATCGACTTCCACCCGCAGGTCTGCTTCCCTCAATCGCTTCGCCACAGAGTTGGCGTACTCGACGTGACGGTCGGCAATCGGGATGAGCACCACCTGCACTGGCGCCAGCCACACCGGGAAAGCGCCAGCATAATGCTCGATCAGCACACCCATAAAGCGCTCCATCGATCCCACCAACGCCCGGTGAATCACATAGGGACGATGTTCTTGACCATCCCGGCCAACATAGCTGAGGTCGAAGCGCTCTGGCAAGGTGAAATCAAATTGGATCGTGGTCAACTGCCACTCCCGATTAAGGACATCACGAAGCTTCAAGTCGATCTTGGGGCCATAGAATGTCGCTTCGCCCTCATCGACTTTGTAAGGTATCTCCGATCGTTCAAGCGACATGCGCAGCGCTTCTGTGGGCGCGTGCCACTCTTCGGCGGCGCCGATGGCTTTCTCCGGGTTGCGTGTCGAGAGGTAAGCCTGGAATTCCTCAAAGCCGAAGGCGCGCAGGATATGCAGGCTGAACTCCAGGACACGGTCGATTTCCTCCGGCATCTGATCCGGCCGGCAGAACAGATGAGCGTCGTCCTGCGTGAAGCCACGCACTCTTAGCAAGCCATGCAGCACGCCGCTACGTTCGTAGCGGTAGACTGTCCCCCACTCTGCGAAGCGTAAGGGAAGGTCACGGTAGGAGCGCGTGCGGCTCTTGAAGATTTCCATGTGGAAGGGACAGTTCATCGGCTTGAGGAAGTATTGCTTACCCTCAATGTCAAGTGGCGGGTATAAGTTCTCCCGGTACCAGTCTAGATGACCGCTCTTCTCCCACAGGCTTAATTTACCGATGTGGGGCGAGTAGACGAACTCATAGCCTCCTTCCAAATGCTGCTCACGACAGTAATCCTCTACGATCTTTCGGACCATACCACCTTTTGGATGCCAGAGAATCAAACCCGGGCCAACCGCCTCGCTGATGCTGAATAAGTCAAGTTCCTTCCCCAAGCGTCGGTGATCACGCTTGCGAGCCTCCTCGAGCCTCCAAAGGTACTGCTCGAGCTCATCGACCGTCTTCCACGCTGTGCCATAAATGCGTTGAAGCATCGGGCGCTTCTCGTCGCCTCGCCAGTATGCTCCGGCAACATTGAGCAGCTTTATGGCATCCGGATTGATCTGGCCCGTATGCTCAACATGCGGCCCACGGCACAGATCGGTGAATGTGTCATGGGTATATATTGAAATTTCTGGCAGCTCCTCGATCGACTCACCATACTCGTCCATACCCCCTTGCTCCAACCCGTCGATCAGTTCGATCTTGTAGGGCTGGTCGGCGAATATTGTTCGCGCCTCATTCCCCGACAGCTCTCTTCGCTCAAAGTGATGGCCCCCGGCGATGATCTCGCGCATGCGGTGTTCGATCACCTCTAAATCCTCCGGGGTCAGCGGACGAGGGAGGTCGAAATCGTAGTAAAAACCATCCTCAATCGGCGGACCGATGGCGATCTGGGCTTCACCAGGAAACATCTCCATCACCGCCTGGGCCATAACGTGCGCCGTCGAATGTCGAATGTGATAAAGCTCCGACTCTTCATACCTTTCCTTCTTCCGTATAGCCATCCTTGCACCTCCCTCCGGCCGCGCGTTCGCCGCTTAACTCAACTAGCTCTCACCCCTCTGGGGCGAGAGCTATGGCTCACGCGGTTCCACCCAGATCAGCTGGTGCAGCCAGCCATCTCTGACAGCTTATAACGGGGCTGAACCGTTCGCCTTACTCGGTCCTGTGTCGTAATCGATGGACCTTTCCAGGTCATGCTCGCGGGGGGTTTTCACCGGGCAGACGCCAGAGGAGACTCTCAGTCATTGATCCCCTCTCCCTTTTGGCTCTGTTAATCGGCTACTCGTCCCGGTCGTCGCGTCATTTATTACAATATTGGTCACATTATAGCGAACCTACTCCAGTTGTCAATGTATTCGCCTACTCATACTTGATAAATATGAACTTATGTTCTATATTTCAGGCACATGATATCCAGGGGGACAATATGCGGGCAAAATCTGAGAAACGTCTGCTGGCCGAGACAATACGCCGCGAGCAAGGACTATCCTACAACGAGATTTCCGCTCTCACCGGAATCAGCAAAAGCACTCTGTCTTCTTGGTTGAAAGCTATTTCTTTAACCCAGGAGCAGGAAGCACGCTTGCAGGAGCGATTGCGAGCCAACCAAGCAACCTTCGCCGCTCGCGCTTTACCCATTAATCGCGAGCGGTACCAGCGAGCTCGTGAGCATGCTTATCAGACCGGTGTGAGAATTGCTACAAGTCTATCTGGTGATCTAAGCGTGGATGAATTAGCCCTCGCAATGCTGTACTTGGGTGACGGCTCAAAAACTGGTAGTGCAGTTCGATTGGGAAGTATGAACCCCGACATTCTAAAGTTCTTTATATGGGCTCTTAAACGATTATACGACATAGAAGAACAACGTTTATCTTGTCGTCTTCATTTAATTGAAGCGGTCAGAGATAGAGAGAATCAATTAATACAGTGGTGGATGGAACGACTTAATCTACCCTATAACAACTTCCGTCGAGCGTCATACGATATGCGTTCTCAAGTCATTCGGGTCACTGACGATTACCATGGTGTATGTGTCCTAACATACTCAGACATCTACTTGCTACAACGTATCTTAGGCTTAGCTAAAACATACATCCAATTGAGAGCCTGTCGTTCGCCGGAAAGAAAAATTAGGCCAGCATAATAAAATGCCGGCTTTACGAGTGGGCGGTATTGGACTCGAACCAACGGCCTTCGCGATGTCAACGCGACGCTCTAACCAACTGAGCTAACCGCCCTAGTCAACAGCATTATACTGGCCCGCTTTCGGAACTGCAATAGCGTCCCTAATTTTTACCCGCTTCAGCTCGCTAGGAAATAAATCCCTTGACATGCTGCTCTAGGTTTAGGTCAGCCGATTAATGGCCAGCTAGTAACCGCTCACTGACTCCACCGCCACTCGACCCAGGGGTTGTTTGTGGCGGCATATTCGTAGGGTTGATTATATTAATTAGCCAACCAACGCCGGAACCCCGCCGGGTCATCGTCGGCATTTCTCTAACCCCTTCTTTATAAACAGCTAAATCATATCCTAAGCCTGGCCACTGCACGACTGAGCCATAGCCGCCAAGTCGGGTGGAGCCTCAGCGGCTCGGAATCCAACCTGTTCCGCGCCAATTCCCGCCCACGACTTATCAAGCGGTCCGGCTGACTGAAGTCCCAGAACGACATATCCGATGGGACTGCTAGTCTGATGCGATAGATTGGGATTCCGGCAGCTGTCACCCACTCGATCTCGGTCTCAGTTTGATGTTCCATGATTAACGAAAGTGAATAGCTGCCGATGCCGATCATGCCCCGGGCACCCTCGAGGGTGCCATGGGTATTACTGATGTCGATAGCAACCACCTCTGTAGCGCCCCTCTCGAAAGCAACGCGAACCGGGAGCTTGGAAAGAACACCACCGTCTAGATAATGCCGTCCACCCATCTCCCACGGGGGGAAATACGGCGGAATGGCTGCGCTTGCCATCATACCATCCAACACCCGATCATCCTCGTGATCACCGATGACTTCCAATCGACCCGTCTCCATGCAAATGGCTACTGCGTAAGCACGCACACCCTGTTTGGCTGCCAATTGGCCAAATGTTTCCACCCCAAACGGAAGTTGCTCCCGAAGCAATTCAGCCAACGAATGGCTATCGATCAGGCCGTCTTGCATGGTGATCAGGCGTCGTACGCCGGAGAACAGACTTGGCATTCCTACCTCATTCTCTCCTACCTCCCGCCACGCGTCCGCCAACTGGTTCAGCCCACTTGGCGTCGGATCGGAGGCGAAAAAAACCGCGTTCAGCGCTCCTGCCGAAGTGCCCACTACGATCTCCGGGTGAAACCCCTCCTCCAGCAGCACCTCCAGTGCGCCGACCTGCATCGGGCCAAAATTTCCAGCTCCGCTCAACACCAGCGCCAACATGATGACCTCCTCTAAATTGGAACTACTCAGTCTCCTCAGAGGATGCTACATCCCATAAGGGGAAAAACGGACTATCTTAAGTTGACGAGCCAAAGCCCGGTATCCCTCTTCCGAACCATCCACTCGATAACCTATCAGGCTAGGCAACAAACGGGCGGCGAGAGGGGAACGACGGGCGTAGTCAAGCAATTCGCGCTCCGCATCCTCCTGCGAAACGATTTCCGCCAAGGCGCCCATGCAATGGCGACCGATCGTGATCACCACTTCCGGCGTCAATTGAATGTTGCGAAACCAATCAGCTTGCTCCCCAAAGGCCGAAACCACGTAATAAGTCTCGCTGTGTTCGTCGTAGCGAATGACTTCCAACACTGCCTGGCGGGGTAGGCCACTGACCCGTCCCGTATGTGTCAGTAGTAGGAAGCGCTTTCCAAGCAGCCCTCCCAAGCTGGCTTGATAGAGCAAGATCGGAAGACGGTAGAGCAGGCGACTCAAGCCTCGCGGCGGTTTCACCTGGCGA
>Ga0209986_10000801_pt1 | contig 30895 bp, 22 predicted proteins | sample BlataG_FD_183168 | JGI IMG/M metagenome (GOLD analysis project Ga0209986, IMG submission 183168) | Deep subsurface microbial communities from Black Sea to uncover new lineages of life (NeLLi) - Black_00105 metaG (SPAdes) (version 2) | ecosystem: Environmental > Aquatic > Marine > Oceanic >...
AATGCGACGCTTGCCCTGCCTGCCCCGTAAGGAAGAATAACTGTATCGGGGTTCACCCTGTGAAACAGCAACTTCGTTGCTCCCAGCTATGCTGGGGTTTCACAGGGTAAAATTTGAGGTACGAAAATATTTCACTGGGGAAGGAGCTATTTCTACAGGGGAAAAATGGAATAGTGGAATAGTGGAATAATAGAAGAATGGAAATAAAAGAATTGTGATGCAGTATGAAGAGCAAAGAGCAGAGGGAAGAGAGGAAGAAGTAGGAAGTCACCCGAACTTTGAACCTTTAACTTTGAACTTTTTTGAAGAATAGGAAGAGAGGAAGAACAATAATTATTATTAACTTTTTACCTACAGAAATTATGAAGGTTTGCGGATTCAGTTTTATCAGGAATGCTGTTAAGTACAGTTTTCCCGTTGTTGAATCGGTAAAATCTATTTTACCCGTTTGTGATAAATTTATCATGAGTGTTGGAGAATCTGAAGACAATACCTTAGACCTCATTCAGTCCATCGATTCAGATAAATTGGAAATCATTCATAGTGTATGGGATGACAGGCTGAGAAAAGGGGGAGAAGTTCTGGCGATTGAAACAAACAAGGCCTTCGATGCTATTCCTGAAGAATACGACTGGGCGTTTTATATTCAGGCTGATGAGATTGTGCACGAAAAATTTCTTGATCCAATCAATGAAGCCATGGAAAGATACCTCGGTCAACCGAAGGTGGACGGTCTTTTGTTCGAATATCTTCATTTTTATGGTACCTTCCGCTATATTGCCGATTCAAGATCATGGTACAGGAAAGAAATCAGGGTGGTCAGGAATGATAAAAACATCCGCTCCTTCAGAGATGCACAGGGTTTCAGAAAAAGTGGCAAGAAATTAAGGGTGAAGGCATTGGATGCTTTCATATATCATTACGGATGGGTAAAGCATCCTAAAATAATGAGGGATAAGGCTCTTAATAACCGGCGGTACTGGCATCCGGATGAAAATATTGAGAGTGAGACTTTTAAACAGTTTCACCGGGAACAATTTGATTTCACAAAAATTGACTCTATTCAGGAGTTTGACGGAGATCATCCGGCAGTGATCAGAGATATGATCAAAAAAATGAATTGGGACATTAAATTGGATATTCATAAAAAACAATTTAACCTGAGAGATAAATTACTGCACTGGTATGAAAAACAAACCGGCAAAAGACTTTTTGAGTACAGAAATTATATACTCATTAATTAGAGTTTGTCTATAAACTAAAAATGCTTGCTTAAGTATGAAATTCTCCCAAAGGGATGCCCATGGCACAAACCACAAATTGATTTTTGGTGCTTTAAATTAGAAAAACTTCTACTTTATATTTTCATCATTTATTATGTTTTTCTATGGCAGCAGGGGCGCCGAAGATCTCTCTCAGGCGGGCTCCGTTAAATCCCACGCGCATAGCTTTTTCGATATCGCCTTTTAGGGCCTCGTCTGTGGGGACGGTCCAGATACCGTCGGGATAGAATCCTTGATCCAGCACCAGGCACATGAAAATGGGCTTATTGTTAAGGTAGAACGTGTTGCCCTCGATGTGGAACTTTCTCAAACCAGCGTAGCTGTAAACCCGGTCCACAGTCTTACCTGATTCCTGGAGCTCTAAGGTCAGATCATACAGATAGGGGGCATCCGGGCTCCAGGGATGGGGATCATCAATATTGATAACCAGCGGATTGCCACTAACGGCAGGAGATGTCACTGTCTCTATCTCTTTCCCATCCGGTGTAGAAAGGACAGCCAGGAATGTATGGTTCCGGGTGGCACGATCGAAGGTTGGGTGTAACCACAAACTGGCTCTCATCAAGCTTGGGAACCACATGGACTCTATCTATGAAGCTTTCGGGCCGGGCTTCCAGCCATACGGTCTGCCAGATCCCCCCGGTTGGCTGGTAGCGGTTTCCCCGGCGGTTTTCCGGCATAATTTGTTTGCTTGTTACAGCCGGATATGATAGCTGCAATCATTGCAATAAATATAAAATTTCTCATGGAATTAATTTTTATCATATAAGTTAGTCTGACCTGATGGCAACAGGCATGGAGCGCCGCCAGGCAATGACCTTGGCAGCCATGTCCCTGGCCCTTTCATTTTCCTCTTCAACAAGGTTGGTGGTTTCTCCCGGGTCCTGCACCAGGTTGAATAGTTTCGCATCCGTTGAATCAGCATTGATCAAAAGTTTCCAGTCGCCTTCCCGCATGGCCAGGTTGGGGGAGATAAAATTCGTATCACCGGGTAGGATAGAGCCGCCGGGATTGCTGGCATATTCCCACATGATAGGTTCGGTGACCTGCATAGGAGTTCCCAGAAAAGCCTGGCTTTTATCGGTCCCGTCCAGGTTACCGGGATAATCAATATGCAGAATGGCACACAGGGAAGGAAATAGGTCCATAGCAGCCATAATGGTCCGGTCATCTGTTTTTTCTGCGGGTATGTGATTCTCCCACCGGATAATGAAAGGCATCCGGATACCCCCTTCATAGAGGCTCCATTTCCTGCCGTAAAATTTACTGGTAAATCCGGGTGGATAGAGCTCGCCATCATAATCCTCCGGGTATCTTTCGCGTTTGTAATACCAGGGCCAGTCCGTGGGACCGTTATCACTGGTGAATACGATGATGGTGTTCTCCAGCTGTCCCATATGGTCCAGTTCAGCAATAAACCTGCCGATTTGTTTATCCAGCTCTTCCAATACGGCGAAAAACTTTTGTTCGAACGGATTTTCAGTTAAAGACTGATAGGCTGATTGTGCTTCAGGTGTGGGGAGATGCGGATCATGGACATCATTGGGGAAGAGGTTTACAAAGTACGGTTGATCTCCCGCATTTCTGATAAATGACAGGGCACTGTCCACATATATGCTGGTGGACCTGTGTTTCTCAGCCCAGATGATATTACCCTTGCCCAGTTTGGGGCTTTGTTCGCAAAGGTCGTCATTTGGAAACAGCACCCTGTCACCGATGCCCTCAAAACTGACAAGAGACTTGTCATAGCCGTATTCTCTGGGGTGGGGGACATCCCCCAGGTTTCTTCCCCCACCCAGGTGCCATTTGCCGAATTGTCCCGTTGTATAACCGTTCTGCTGCAAGGTGCGGGCAAAAGTCGGTGCGGATGGATCCAAAAAGTCAGCCATGGCCCTTCTCCTGTTGGCTTCTGAGCTGGCAATGTAGGAATGGATGGAATACCTCATGGGGTAGTGTCCCGTGGTGAGGGAAACCCGCGAGGGTGAGCAAATGGGTGAATTCACATAGAAGTTGGTAAATTTCAGTCCCCGTGCTGCCAGGGCATCTATGTTAGGAGTTTTGACCATGGGATTCCCGAAACAGGAGGGGTCGGCATATCCCATGTCATCAATAAAGATGATCACGATATTGGGTTTCCCTGATGTTTTCTTCGAGGTACGGCAGGTAAGGGCCAGAACCGTAAAAAGAATGATCAGTAAGAATACCTTTTTTGCATGCATCGTTGCGGCTGTTTCTTAAATGGGTAACCTTCCGGGTTTGATTGGCGGTATGAATGATTATTCGATCAGCTTCATTTTCCGCGCCCATTCTTCCCAGAGGGCATTCATACTCTCAACTCTTTCGGGATGCTCTGCTGCCAGGTTATTCATCTCGGTCCTGTCGATTGACAGGTCGAATAATTCCCACGCTTCTCCTTTCAGGGAAGCCATTTTCCAGTCACCTATCCGTACTGCACGGCCGCCGACATGCTCCCAAAAAAGAGTATCATGAGTGGTGGATATTTCCTGGTTGATCAAGGGAATCAGGCTTTTACCATCGGGTGGAATGGTCTTCTTGCCATTAAAATATTCGGGATATTCCGCCTGAGCAAGTTCCAGGCAGGTGGGCAGCAGGTCCATGGCATGTCCGACCCCGTGGTTGAGGGTATTCTCTTTCCCTTTCAATCCAGCAGGCCAATGTATGATAAACGGGGTATGGATGCCTCCCTCAAAGGACTCCTTTTTCCAGTAACGCCAGGGAGTATTAACGGCGCTTGCCCAGGCATCCCCCAGGTATCCCCAGGTTAATTCGCTGCCCGGTTGCCCGGGATCATAATCGATCTCCGTTCCGTCCCTGGTAAAACCGGGCCGGTCAAACCCGGGCTGGTAACCTCTTTCGTATGAGGCACCGTTGTCGGCCAAAAAGAAAATGATGGTATTATCAAACTCACCCTTGTCTTTCAGTTTTTGAACGATCCGGCCTACCCCCTGGTCCAGCCGGTCAACCATGGCTGCATGGGCGGCCATATGATTGGACTCTTTCTGTTTCTGTTCACAGTCCTCCCAGGATTTTCCCGAGGTGTTCTCAGGCAGGGGGTGTCTTTCTTCGTCAATCAGTCCCATTTCAAGCAATCGTTTGTACCTGTCCTCTCTCAGTTTTCCCCATCCTCCCGTATAGGTATCCTTGTATTTTTCAATGTCCTCAGGAAGTGCATGCAGGGGCCAGTGGGGTGCCGTATGGGCTACGTAGAGGAAAAACGGATTTTCATCCGCTGTAAACTGATCGATCATATCCAGTGATTTCTGTGTAATGAAATCGGTCATGTAAAAATCCTCAGGTACCTGTGTGATGGCTTCCTCGTTATGGACCAGGCTGAAGGGATCGAAGAAATTGACCACGCCCCATATCACGCCCCAGTGTTCTTCGAATCCCCGGTTGCAGGGATAGGTTTCCATGGGTGCAAAGGACCCGTAGTCGACCTGGTGTGCCATCCACTTCAATTGCTCCATTTTTGGTTCGACGGCTTGGGTGCGTGAAAGGTGCCACTTACCCGCCATCCCGGTATGATAACCATTTCCTGCCAGTATTTCCGCCACTGTAGGTGCATCCGTATCCAGATTACGTCCGTTAACGGCCAGTCCTACCAGGTGCTGGTACTTACCTGTCATCAGGGAAGCACGGGTGGGACAACAACGGGCACAGTTGTACATCTGGGTGTAACGGATGCCATTGGATGCAAGCATATCCAGGTCCGGCGTTTGGATCTCCCCGCCAAAACAGCCCGGGTCAGAGAATCCCAAATCATCTGCCATGATGATGATGATATTGGGACGTTCCGTTGATCCGGATTTTTCTCCGGGTTTACAGGCACTGAGCGTGACCGTTGCCAGAACGATAAAAACAAGGTTCCTAAACAGGTTCATAAGCATATAATTAAACGTATCGGAATTTACTCACTTCGTTCATGAGATCGTCACGCTTGCAGCGTGACTAGGTTCAAATTTTTTTATTGATTAGCCTCTCCGCAGCTCCAAAGGAGTCCCTATGGGAGAGTCCTTTGGACAGCCTTATTCTGCAATCATTCAAATTTAGCAGTTCCATTTGAATAATATAAACCTTTTTAATTAATTTGCGAAGCTATGTTCTATTATTTATTCAAAATACAAGTTACAAAATCAGATCATTATTCATAGAGGACCGAATGCATCTTCTTAAGGGTATCCACCGGAATTTTTATGAGTTTCCTGTCGTATGTCATCAGTCCGTTTACCTCACCTTCCACGTCGGTGGTCTGGGTGTAGACTGCGGCAGAGAGTCCCCTGGTCTTTTTCATTTCCACCACCTGGTCAAACTTGTACTTGTAATTTTCAAGAAGTTCTTTTGCCGAATGGTAGGTCTGGTAACCCCAGTTTCTCATCCCGGTATTCCACTGATGTCCTATAACCGGGTATCCTATCCCGCCGTATTCCCCGATCACTGAAGCCATATCCTGACTGATGGGCGGAGCATGAACCTCGGTTTGATAGGTATGTATGTCATAAACGTCACCACAGGGACGAAGGGCCCAACCGCTGACTGCATTTACAAGGCGGGTGGGATCAAGGTCTTTCACCATACCGGCAATCCGGCAGGTCGCATACTGTCCCCAGCCTTCGTTGAATGGCACCCACATGACGATACTCGGTGCATTGTAATGAAGGTCGATCATCCTTCTCAGCTCCCATTCAAACTGTGCCGATGAACCGGATCTCCTGTAAATATCATCACCATTCCTGGGCACATGCTGAATATGGGTGGGCCTTTCCTGGCTCTCTTTTGGCACTACAACCATGCCTGAAGGCATATCCTGCCATACCATGATCCCGAGCCTGTCGCAGTGGTAATACCAGCGGTCCGGTTCCACCTTGATATGTTTTCTGATCATATTGAATCCCATCTGCTTGGTGACCTCCAGGTCATATTTCATAGCCTCGTCTGAAGGCGGCGTATGTAAACCGTCGGGCCACCAGCCCTGGTCGAGGGGACCGTAATGGAAGAGGGGCTTGTTGTTCAGGTGCAACACCATGGTACCACTCTTTGGAGCTACACTTATCTTTCGCATCCCGAAATAACTGTCCACCTCATCCAGCACCTTACCTTCAGCATTGGTTAACACCAGTTTCATGTCGTAAAGGAAGGGGCTGTCAGGGGACCAGAGTTTCGGATTGTCAAGGCTGATCTCCACCATTTGATCGGCAGGGACAGAAGCTTCTGCTACCAGGGAATTGCCATCAAAAACAGAAATGCTTGCTGCGTATCCTTTTTCCAGCGGTTCCCTCAGCATGGGAATCACAGTTACCAAATTCCTGTCGACGCTGGGGGTGATTTTTACCTCTCCGATGGAAGCTTCTTTATTTACGGTCTCTATCCATACTGTCTGCCATATGCCGCTGACAGGAGTATACCAGATTCCCTGCTGTGGCATCTGCTGTTTCCCTCTTGCCTGGGCGCCGTAACTGGAGGGATCATCCACGGCCACGACAATTTCCTGTTTTCCTTTACCGGTCAGATAATCTGTAATATCAAAGGAGAATCTGTCATAGGCACCCTTGTGTGCCCCGACAAGAGCCCCGTTGACCCATACCCATGCGGACCAGTCCACTGCCTCAAAGTTCAGCAGAACCCGGTCTGATTTCCAGTGAGATGGGAGTGTGAATTCCCTTCGGTACCACAGCCTGTCACCGGGCATCATGCTTTTTTCCACACCCGAAAGGGCGGATTCGATGCAAAAGGGGACCAGGATCTTGCCCTGAAAATCTGCAGGTTGTGCAGCGGATTTTGATAAAAGGGCATAATCCCATAATCCGTTCAGGTTCATCCATCCTGCCCTTACAAGCTGTGGCCTGGGGTATTCCTGCCAGACATTTTCGGGACTTACCTTTTCAGCCCATTCACTCATGATCTTTCCACGTACGGGAGCATAATTCTGCGCCTGCAGGTTCAATGCCATCCATACAAGTCCAAGAAATGCTAATCTGTTCATGTTTTGTTGTTTTATGGTTATTGAAATAATTTAAGTCACGGTTTAGGTGTCTTTCCTCCCGCCGGCCGACCTTTTCACGGGTTTCCAGCCGGGAAACGATATCCAGGTGTGTGGCATAATGGGATAATTGCAGGTAAAATGGCCTTCCTTCGGAGACCTGTGTTTCCATCCAGGCCATCCCATCATTGGTAATAGTGAAGATTTTTTTTGGGTCCTCCGGTGGATTCTTGCCTCCTTCCCGGTTGGATGTTTCCCCATGGCTGGCATCGAAACCATGCAATTCGGGTCCCCCGCTCGCAAGATGCCACTTGCCGAAATGGGCAGTGGCGTATTCCGGTTTCTCCTGCTTGATAAGCTCTGCAATGGTAATATCAGCAGAGTCCAGTCCATAAACATGGGGAGGAGGTATCAGCCGGTTGCCCTCAAACAAAACTTCGCTGTGCCGGTCCACGATATCCGTCATATGCAATTTGGCCGGTGTCTTCCCGGTCAGTATAGCCGCCCTTGAAGGAGAACAATTCGAATGCGGGGCATATCCGCCAGAAAACACGATTCCCCGAGCAGCCAGGCGTTCAAGGTTCGGAGTTCGGATGAAATCGCTCCACGATTCAGGAACAGATTTATCCATTACTACGGTTGTAGCTCCCCAGCCCTGGTCATCGGCCAGGATCAGGATTACGTTGGGGGGTGTTGCCTGCTTACCGGTGCAGGAAATCATCAATGAGGCGATGATAGAGGTAATGAAAAGGTTGGTTTTGTTTTTCATCATAATTGGAGTAACAAAATTATGGACAAAAGAGTCAATTAAAATAAGAATTAGCTGCTATACATTTGAAAATCTGTACAGAAAATATTCATTACCGTGCAGAGAAAAGGCTTGTAGCATTTAATCCTATGCAACAAGCCTTTTAACAACCTACCCAGGAAAGTTAGCATAAGCTAATCAAACTAAACTTAACCCAAAATAACCTAACCTAACCACTATTGCATAAACCTGGATTAAAATATTTTTAATATCCTGTATTTTGCTCCATGTTGGGATTTCCATCTATCTCAATCTGGGGAATCGGGTAAAGAACATGATGAGACTGTGCGTTTTTCCCTCTGGCCTGGGCCCCTGAAATGAATGAGCCGTGCCGGATCAGGTCGTCCCTTCTTAGAAACTCATTATAAAATTCCCATGCCCGCTCCTTCAGGATTATATGATCCCTTAATTCCCCTGCAGAGCCAAAATCAGTCAATTGCAGATCAGGCAGGCCTGCCCTTGTCCTCACCTGGTTGATCAGATCCAGGCTTTCCTGGTTGGGTCCGTTCAATTCATTCAGTGCTTCTGCCCTCATCAACAAGATATCTGCATACCTGATCCAGGGAATATCATTCCCATGGCTGGCAATCTCTGCCCCGTTATCAAAATACTTCATACACCTGGCGTTATCTGGCTGGCTGCGCAGGTTTATGGTATCACCTTTAAGATTCACATATTCTTCGATGATCAGGCTAAAACGTTTATCATTTACTTTGTCAAATGAATCCACAAAGTTATCCCGCAGGCGAAACTGAGCCGCCCAGTTTCTCATCGCCGAATTATATTCATATTCCGGCAGCTTCTGAGCATAATGGAAATTGGGTGGCATGGCACAGTTCATGATTTTCACCCCGTACGGGTGTACATTCGTCTGTGTTGAAATGGCAATCATTTCCTTGTTTGCAGAATTCTTATCGAACTCATTCTCAACGTTAAACAGACTGCGGTAATCCGAAAAGAGGCTGTAATAATTCAGGTCCATCACCCGTTTTGCGTAATCTGCTGCCTTCTGCCATTGTTTGGTATTCAGATAATACCTGGTAAGAAAGCCCAATGCAGTCCCGCTGGTGGCGCGTCCATAAATTTCATCACCGGGGGCGGGCAGATCGTTAATCGTCGCTTCCAGTTCTGTTTCAATGAATGATCTTACCTCTTCATCCGTTGCTCTGGCCAGTTCAGGTTCATCCAGGCTTGAGGTTCTCAAAGGAACCGGTCCGTAAAACTTGTACAATCTGATATAAGCTACCACTCTCAGGAACCTGGCTTCCGCATTCAATTGGTTTTTCTCCTCATCGGTAGCATCTGCCAGGTTATCGATATTATCCAATACGATATTGGCATCCCGGATACTGCTGTACGGGGTCGTCCAATAACTATCCAGGTTACCGGTGGTGGAGGTCCATTGAAATTCCATCAGTAGAGTAGCATACTGGTTCATGCCGCCTCCCGTCTGGTATAAAATATCGGTAGGACATTCATTGGTTTCCAGCTGTACATGGTTTCCGTACCCGTATTTGTATCCATTGTATGCTGAAAATAGTACAGATTCCACCCCGGCTTTGGTAGCCAGAAAGTTATCAGGAGCCAGTTCTCCGGGCGGTACTTCTTTAAGATAATCTTCGCAGGACATAAGTGCCAGGATCATCCCAAACGCTATCATTATTATATTCTTTGTTCTCATGGCATGTTTTTTTAATGGTTTCATGACTAAAATCCGGCTTGAAGTCCAATGGTATATACCTTAGAAAAAGGATAGGTATTATAATCCAATCTCAAAGCGGCATTGTTGGTTCCGTTAACATTGGCGCCAGGATCCATACCACTGTATTTGGTCAATGTATGCAGGTTGGTACCGGCCACATAGATATTCAGGGACTTGAAGATCGGGATACGCTGAACAGGAACCGTGTAGGTCAGGGTTATATTTTGCAGCCTGACGAAGGATGCATCTTCAACCGTTTTATTATTCACGATATTGGCACCCTGGGAGCTCGGATTTATAAACGAGGCATATTCATTGGTCGGATTATTCGGGGTCCACCTGTTCACATAAGGCTCTGCCAGCTTATTGCGACGGAAATTTATCGGGTAAAAGCTGTCTTTCATTTGGTTGTTCATTAATTCCACCCCGTGGACGCCGATCAGATAAACATTCAGATTAAAACCCTTATAAGCAAAGGTATTGGTCATACCCCAGGTAAAATCCGGTATGCATTTACCCATCACTTTACGGTCATTGGCAGTGATGCTGCCGTCCCCGTCCAGGTCCAGGTATTTCCAGTCACCTGGTGCAACCCCGGCAGGAGCGTTGGTAAAGTCATCACCTGTCTGCCAGACGCCTGAAATTTCCCAGCCGTAATATGAATTCAGGGCTTCATCCGGCATTATTACTGAGATATCCTGGGAAAACTGGACTCCCCCCTGGATGATTTTCTCAATTGGCCCCAAGTCTATTACCTCGTTTTTAAGTGCGGTGAAGTTCAATGAAGTAAACCACTGGAATTCTCCGGTCAGGTTCCGGGAATCGATCAGGAATTCAAAACCTGTGTTTTTCACCGATCCGACATTGGCCAGTTTGGTTGTGAATCCGGTCTGAGCCGGGACCGGAAGATCCATCAATAAATCCTCTGTCAGGCGGTCGAAATAATCAATGGTACCGGATAACCTGCCGGCCAATATTCCCCAGTCCAAACCTATATTGGTCTGGGTGGTGGTCTCCCATTTCAGGTCGGGATTGGCTATCCTGGTGGGATTGGTTATAGTATACCGGGTGTCACCCATTACAAAATCAGTACCGCCTACACTGAAAGTTGTCAGTGACCTGAAATTACCGATCTCCTGGTTACCCGTCTGTCCCCAGCTGGCCCTTAACTTAAGGTTATGGAATATACCCAGGGAAGAGATGAAGTCTTCGTTCATCAGTTTCCAGGCAAGTGCTGCAGAAGGGAAATATCCAAACTTGTTGTTTTCTCCAAACTTTGAGGATCCGTCTGCCCTGATGGTGGCTGTAACCAGGTACTTTTCTAAAAGAGAATAATTCACACGTCCCAGGTAGGAAAGCAGAGTGCTTGGAACATTGCTTGAACTTACCTCATATTGCTCAGGATTTCCGGACTGGAGACTATTGGTGCCGGTTGAAAGGGAAACAAAATCCCTTGCTTCGGCAGTAACCCTGTCAAGGAAGAATTTTTGCGTGGTTACACCGGCTACTGCACCCAATGAGTGTATATCATTAAAGACTTTATTGTAATTGATGGTCCCTTCTACAAGATAATTATAGCGGTTGCCTGAAAGGACTGCGGCGATTCCGTTGGCTGCCAGTCCGTCTTTGGTCTTGTCATCGGTAAATACATCCTTGCGGGTGTGGTAGAAATCTCCCCCGATATTCAACCTGGCTGAAAGCCCCGGTATAACGAAGTACTCCCCGTAAAAGGTTCCAAAAGTACGCCAGCTTTTTGCCATCGCATGTTTTCCGTAGGCTATGGCCAGGGGATTATCCTTAGTGATAAAAGGAGAAATGTTATACCTTTCTGTGGTCTCATCCCATATACTCAGGGTAGGATCAAAGTCATAAGCAGCACTTATGGCACCTCCCGCTTCATTGGGTACTACACCATTCGGCACATAATCGTCTTTGATATAACTGGTGTTGATATTCACGCCAAATTTGAATTTGTCACCAGCCTGTTCATCCAGGTTCAGGCGGGCGGTGTATCTTTCCATGCCGGAGTTAATAACCGTTCCTTGCTGGTCGTAATAGTTGAATGAGGCAAAGTAATTGGTGTTGACATCTCCTCCCATGAAGGAAAGGTTATGGCTTTGAACCGGAGCATCCCGGAAGATCTCATCCTGCCAGTCGGTGCCACCATCCTGGATGTCGCCTACCATTTCGCCCACACCGGCATTCACAGCACCTGCATCGTAAAGCTCATTAAGAACGGTCTGGTATTCGGTGGCTGTCATGACATCCAGTTTATTGGCTACCTTTTGTGTTCCGTAGTAGGCATCATAATTGACCTGAAATTCGCCGCCTTTGCCCTTTTTGGTGGTGATCAAAATCACACCGTTGGCACCGCGCGCTCCGTAGATGGCGGTAGCGGAAGCATCCTTCAGGATCTCAATAGATTCGATGTCACTCGGATTGATGGAGTTCAATGGATTCCGGGAATTCCGGTTGCCCGGCATGCTGGCCCCGGTAGCCGATACTGCAGGAGCATTATCAATGGGCAGTCCATCGATCACATAAAGTGGCTCGTTTCCGGCATTGACCGATCCTACACCCCTGATCTGTATATTAATGCCTCCTCCGGGTTCGGATGAGTTCTGGTAAACCTGTACACCAGCTGCTCTCCCGATCATCATCTGGTCCACATTGGTAACCACGCCCTGGGTGAGTGTTTCATCGTTTAATGAGGTTACGGCGCCGGTCAGATCCGTTTTCTTGACAGTTCCGTAACCTATCACCACCACTTCGTCAAGACGTGCCAAATCTGTGACCAGTGTGACGTTGATTTCTGTTTGATCATTGACATTAATGCGCTGGGTAGCGTAGCCAACGTAACTGAACAGCAATGTGCTATTCGCACCTACAGTGATGGAATACTTGCCGTCCATATCAGTTATGGCACCTCTTGTGGTACCTTCGATGACAATTGATACCCCAGGAAGGGTATCTCCATTGTCATCAATCACTTTTCCTTTAACTTGAACATCCTGGGCAAAAATGCCTAAAGTTATAATCAGGAAAAAAAACAGTAATAGAAATCTCTTTTCATTCATAATTAGTATGGTTAAATTTCAAGCAAAACTATTATTTCGTGTCTGGTATCATCTTCAATAATCTTAATAATCATAGCATTTTTGTTTATTCCAGTTATAGATGGAGGCATAGTTACCGCCAGGCCACCTTGTCCATCCCGTGTTTAATTCCCTGAACTGTCCAAGCGCTTGTGGATCAAATCCTGCAATTGTATCTGCCGGATACAGGGTAGCCTGATCAACAGCGTATGAACAGGGATCATCGGATATGATGGCAAGTAAAAAGGTGTTTTGTTGTTCATTCATAACCGGAGTGGTAAAGATTGTTTTAAATGGCTTCCAGGATTGATCGATATTGGAAAAGACTGCATGGTCGATCAATCCTCCTTTATGGTATAAGTGCACCTTCACCTCCCGGTTCGTATCAGCTGACCTTAGGTATACCTGAAAATGATACTTGCTGCACCTCCAGAGGGGTAGACTAATGATCTGTGCCACACCTGCATTTTCACTTCCGGGACCTATCTCAATTCCCTGGCAGAATTCAGTATTAAATGCGGCTTTATTAAATGAAAAGTTTACCCTGCCTTTCCCAACACCGATCCACGGGGCTGCTACTTTTTCTTCTTCTATTGTGATCACCGGCAACCATTTACCTTCAGAAATTTGACCCGCATCTTCCGGATCCATCTCCTGATATCTTCCTGCATACGCTTCCAGGGTTTGTTCGAATGTCGGGAATCCCCATTCAAAGCTTGAATTCCGAAGCAACTGGGCGAACAGTTCACCATAAATCGGCCTGTCAAATACCACCGGTTCGGAAAAGGTACCGTAGATAAGAGGATTGACCTGCCAGTCTATTTCCGGTATGGGAACCCAGGAGACAGATCGGTCGAATTCTACTTGCCCATCCATTTCAGGCAAAGAGTTCAGGTAGGCAACCTGCATTGTTGGACTGACGGGTGGCAACTCAAATACTTCATGTGAGAAAGCCTGGCCGGCACCTATCAGGAAAAGCAGAACTAAGATACCGGAGGACTTGAGGCAAAGGTTCGAATCAGTTTTCATAACAGATTCATTTTAAACAGGTATGTATTAAAACTCATGAGTTGACCCTTTGATCACCTCTTTCCTCGGAAGGGCACCGATTCGCTGATAATACTGCTCATAATCTTTCCTTAATTCCTCAACGATCTCAGGATGTGCCAGGGAGAGTTCGTTTAGTTCCCAACGGTCATCGGCTATATTGTACAGTTCCCACTCCTGTGTCCGGCGATCTACCGGGAACTCCCATCTTTCGAAGTAAAGCACATCATCCTCATAACGGGAAATAAGCTTCCAGTCACCTTTCCTGACAGCACGGTTACCTTCATGTTCCCAGAAAAGCTGCCGGCCGGAATTCTCTTCGATGCCCTTGATCACCCCGATCAGGCTTTGTCCTTCCAAAGGGTAATCCAGACCCGCATCTTCCACCCCTGCCGCATCGAGACAGGAGGGCAGTATATCCACCAATTGGCCTAAGCTTAGTTTCTCGATCATACCCTTTCTGTCATCGGGCATGCCTTCAGGCCAGTGCACAATGAATGGTGTCGAGATGCCCCCTTCATGCAAAAAGTGCTTGTACATTCTGAAAGGAGTATTGCTCAGGTAGGCCCATGGCAGGTGGTAAGCATTATAGGAATCGGGCCCACCCGGATACAGGGTATCATTTTTGCCTATGTGCTCGGCACAACCCCCGTTGTCCTGAAGGTACATAATCAGGGTATTATCAAACTGGCCGAGTTTTTTCAGTTTATCCATGATTCTGCCGATGTTTTCATCCATGCAGGTGATCTGTGCCGCATATACCGCCATCTTGGAATCCCAGTCATCCTGGTCGTGCTGGTCAGAGGTCATTGCATGGTAGCCAGGAAAGAAATTCCCTTCAGGGACCTCATCCCAGGACGGCACAAAAGGATTTACGGTTTTTTCGGGATCAGTGCCCGTCAGCAAACCCATGGATTCAATGCGTTGAATCCTTTCCAGCCTCAGTTCATCCCATCCCTTCATGAATTTCCCGCGGTACCTGGCAATGTCTTCTGGCTTGGCATGCAGGGGCCAGTGGGCTGAATTAAAAGCAAGGTACATGAAAAAAGGAGCCTCTTTTTCGTCGGCATATTCGATGTATTCGATGGCTTTATCACCTGTCACGTCTGTCAGGTATTTCATTTCCTCATCCTTCAATTCCCTGATTTCTCCATCCTCATATACCTGTTCCATGTTCCAGTAGTTGACCTTGGCCCAGGGTGCCCATCCCCGGTCGAATCCCCTTTCACAGGGAGTGGTATTACTTTTTTCGTTCCCAACATGCCATTTTCCGACATGCAGGGTTGAATAACCTGTCTCACTGAGCATCTCTGCAATGGTTTGCCGGTCTTTTCTGAGAAATCCCTGGTAGCTTAAGGTTTCTCCCAGTTTGCCGGTCATATAGCCCACGCCAGCCTGGTGGGGATACAGCCCGGTCAGCAGGGAAGCACGCGTGGGACAACAACGGGCAGCATTGTAGAACTGGCTGAAACGCAAACCGTTACTGGCCAGGCCATCCAGGTTTGGGGTATTGATTTCGCCCCCGTAACAACCAGGATCAGAGAATCCCATGTCATCGGCCAGGATGACAATTATATTCGGTCTTTCGGTAATTTTGTCTGTTGACCGGCCGGTGCATGCACCGAGTACGCCGGTCATAAACAGAAAAGCAACAATACGGATTTGAATTTTCATGGTTATAGTGTTTTTGAATTAAGTAATCAATGTGTTATTGTGATTGTTGAACAATACTTACGAAATCATCAAAACAAAGGGGGTTGGATGAATAATCTCCACTCCGGTCCGGATCACTGCCATAGAGCCTGGCAAACTCCTTTCCTTGTTCGGAATTCCAGATGGTTTCAGACAGATGTGCTTTATACATGCGGTGCAATGAGAATTCTGTCACAATAATGGGTTTTTCCGTCAAAATGGACCTGGCAAATTGGAAGGTTTCTGCATCAAGGTGCCCGTCTATAAAGTCAAAGATCCTAGGAGTGGTACGGATCCACTTCGCCTTTGCCTTCCGGAGGTAGTAAAAATCCATGATCTCAGGATTGTGGTTAAAGTTAGCACCAAATTCGGTGCCAGAGGCAGTCGGCCGGGACAATGAATCCTCACTGCATGAAATAAACGTGATGTACAGCATGGAGACAAAAATGAGAATGCATTTACGGCTGGTAAATTTTGTCATAAGTCCTGACTGTTTCATGGATCGAAGTATTATTGTCCGATGAATTCATCGAAACCTATATCGACGGTGTTGTTTAGATTAATGAAATCAATGGTCCTTCGCTGTCCTTCAAAATCAAATGGAAAAGCATTGTCCGCTGTACCCCTGCCTATTGCGGGGGATCCCGCATTCAGCCTGTAATTTCCGTTTACAGGATCTACGCCATCATAGGCATCCCGCTCAAAGGTCCATACAAACCCATCGTTTCCGAGCAGTTCCCAATCCTTTAAATTCTTTGACTTCCGGACACGGATCCCATCCGCCACTCCCCAGTTGTCATCGGTAGTGCCAGTCAAATAATAGTGATGATCAGGTCCCTTGCAGACAGCCACATCTCTCAGGTGATACGGAAACAGCGGATGCACAAGTGGAATGGGGGGGTCGATACTGTCCATCGCGGCTTCGAACAGGGCGCTTACAGCAGGGTAAGTGGGCTGGCTAAAAGTGGTACAGGCGAAAAGGACCAGCGTTAAACCCGTGAATATCTTGTTCGCAAATTTCATGTTATGTATAGGATCACAGGGAGAAGCTTATTCATTTCAATACCAGTTTGGTTCTTTTGAATTCCGGACCCGACCAATGCAACTGGGTGTCGGCATCGGTTCCTTTGAGATCAACCTGGTGCAGACCTGGTATGAGAGCGATGATTCCATACCTGGCTCTGTTGTTTTTCTCCGTGCTCTGGGTGCCCTTGACGATAAATTGGTCATTGACATAGATGCTGCCTTCTCCATTGATATAAAATGTATAGTAACCACGGACAGGCACTTCCAGGTTTCCGGAGGATGGAAGACCTTCGAATTCGGTTATCAGGACCAGTCCATTCCCATTTCCGGTGTTCATGTGTTCGAAAGCTTTAAGCTCTGTGACCAGTCCCTCGTCACCGCAATATTCCATCCATTTTTTCAATTGTTTGGCCAGTTTCTTCTGGATCTTACGGTATGGCTGTTGACCAGCGAGATTATCCCGGTTGAAAGGATCAGCCAGGTCATTGTATAATTCAATGGCCGGCCTGTATTTATGTTTCTGAACAAGTTCATCTGCCACCGGGTCGGTTCTGGCAGCCTCTTCCCACCCCGGCATTTTTGCCACATTGCTGAACTCCACTTCCGGGGCCAGGTTCAGTATATACCTGTAGGTTCCGTTACTGACCGTTCGGATGGGGTAATAGTCTGATCCATTGAGAATTCCCCTGGTTGTCATCATGCCATAGGTGTATTTTTTATGCGAGTTTTTATTCCCTTTCAGCAGGGGAACCAGGCTGGTCCCATCCAGACCTTTTACGGGTGCACCTCCAGCGATATCAATCATGGTCGGGGTAATATCGGAATACTCCACCAGGGCATCTGAAATGGTTCCCGGTTTCACAATACCCTGCCAATTTATGATCAGGGCAGAACCCAGTCCGGCATTATAGCATGTCCACTTGGCAAAAGGAAAGGCATTCCCCTGTTCACTGGCAAATATAAAAACAGTATTCTCGGTCAGCCCGTGTTTATCCAGCAGTTCAATGGCCTGTTTTACCTGTCCGTCCAGGTAATTGATTTCAGCCAGGTAATGACAGAAGTTCTCCCTTGTCTCTGTATTATCCACATAGTGAGGTGGCAGGCTAATTTTTCCCCGGTCAAACAAGGAAGCATCACCTTTGTCCCAGGGTGAATGGGGCTCATTGGAGCACAGGAAAAGACAAAAGGGTTCATCCTTCTCTTTTACTTCCCGTAAAAACGTGTCTACTTTACCGAAATCGGGATTTTTTTTGTTGCCAAGGTATTCAAAAGGAAAAACCTCTTCGGGACCGATGTGCCTTTTTCCGGATTGGGCGATCCTGTATCCCAACGGTCTAAGGTGGTGTACGATCGATTTTGTGCCTACGTTTGCAAAGGTATGATTGGGATATGCCCCTGTGCGAGTCGGGTAAATGCCCGTATAAAGATTATGCCGGGTTGGGGAGCACATGGGGGCTGCCTGGTAGCATCTGGTAAACTTCATGCCTCCCGCGGCCAGCTTATCCAGTGTGGGGGTCTTTGAATCCCTGTTTCCGTAGCATCCAATGTCCCAGCATGTCAGGTCATCGGCCAGCATCAAGACGATGTTGGTTTTTGTACCGCTTAATAGAGTGGCAGGTATGACTATTAAAAGGAAGATCGCTTTTATTCTCATGTTTCTTTCAGTTTAGTTGGTTGTTTAAGCTTGCTCCATAAAAGCTGAGCATGAGCTGTTTTTATTCGCCGGTACAAGTTTGAGCATCAATTCGTCATGCCTTGGCGTCCACATTGATCAGGATAATATCCGGTGGTGCAGGTCTTATACGCGAATAAATGATAAAAGTGCTTCTGTTCATTTCGTAACGGCTTCTTTTTTTACCTGAATGATCAGCCGGATTTCCTTCCAGGGAAGGATCTGATTGTTTTCAGCCCATTCCTCATAAAAGGCTTTCATTTCTGTAACTTTTTCAGGTAAGGAGGCTGCGAGATCATTTGTCTCGGTCCGGTCAGCCTCCATATCATATAACTCCCAGTTATCTTTCTGGTCCTGTTTCCAGTATTGTACAAGTTTATACTTTCCAAGTCTTACTGCCTTGTTCCCTTCGTGCTCCCAAAAGATGGGTTCTGTATGTGTGGGTTCTCTTTGTCCCCGGATTAGCGGCAGAAGACTTTTACCCGGTGTGGGAAATATTTTGGTTCCCATATATTCCTGTGGATAGCTGGTGCCTGCCAGGTCTACGCAGGTAGCCATAATATCCTGAAGGAATCCGTATTCTTTTACAAGTTGGCCACGGTCATGTTCAGGTATGCCATCCGGCCAGTGGACAATAAAAGGCGTAGATATCCCCCCTTCATGTACCCAGTGCTTGTATTCCCGGTAAGGGGTATTGGAGGCATTGGCCCAGGCCCGGCCATATGAGAGCACATATCCCTGTTTTGTCTCCAACTGTTCGGCCGGGCCGCTGCCCAGTTCGCTGAATTCAGCGCAGGCGCCGTTGTCATTGAGGAACATGATGATGGTATTGTCAAGCATTTCCTGCTCCTCGAGGTAAGCTGCGAGTTTTCCGATGTTCTGGTCCATCCTGTCAATCATGGCCGCATAAATGGCCATGCGGAGATCCATTTCCTTTTTCTTTTCTTCGTCTAGTGAGTCCCAGTCTCTCGAATCCTGCGCGGTTAAATCCCAGCCCGGATCCACCAGTCCCATTTGCTTCATTTTCTGAAATCTCCGGAGCCGTATTTTCTGCCATCCCTCCTTGTACTTTCCCTTGTACTTTTCAATGTCTTCCTGAGGAGCGTTCAGCGGCCAGTGGGGGGCATTGTAAGCCAGGTAAAGAAAGAACGGCTTACCTGACTCCTCTCTGGACTCGCCGATAAACCGGATGGCATAATCTGTGAAGGCATCAGTGGTGTAGAAATTTTCTTCCTGGATTCGGATAGTGTCATTACCGAATGTGATACCACGGGGGTAAACCGGATTAAAATAGTTACAGGCGCCGGGTATGATTCCGTAGAATTTATCAAAACCTCTTTGCAAGGGCCATTTCTCTTCACCAAAAAATCCCAGGTGCCATTTGCCCGTCATCAGGGTGGTGTACCCGGCTTGTTTCAGAACTTCCCCGATCGTAACACAGTTCCGGTTCAGGAAGCCCCTGTATCCAGGAACTGCGTAATCATGGGCACCCGGATTGGGCGGATAATTCGTCATATGTCCGATCCCTGTTTGATGGGGGTAGAGGCCCGTAATCAGGGATGCCCGGGTTGGGCAGCACCTGGCAGTATTATAGAACTGGGTGAACCGCAGTCCGTTTTCCGCGAGCCGGTCAAGGCTGGGAGTGTTAATCTCACCACCATAACAACCCAGGTCCGAATAACCCATGTCATCAGACATGATCAGGATGATATTGGGCATGAATGCATCTTCTGGCTCACTGCAACATTGAAAGAAAACAATGAATGAACTTGCTATGCAGACCAGTGTTTTTTTTAACGGCATGATTATTCCGGTATGGTTTTTTTTAATTGGATTGAGCTGTTTTGGTTAAAATGATTGCCTTTCCGTGCCTCTTCCCACACATTTTTTGTGTCAATAGAGGCGCCGGGATCTCCCTGGATTTTCATCCAGCGGTCAAGTTCATCAGAAAGCCGTTGCAGGGCGTGTTGATGCCCGGGATCATCAGCCAGGTCCTCTATTTCATTCGGGTCAAGGTCCAGGAGGTATAATTGTTCCGGGGGACGGATCATGTATCGTTGCAACATGGCCAGGGTATGTTCATCTTCCCAGCACTGGAACATCCATGAATCCCAGTACGGATTCAGGGGCATGCGGGCTGCTACGTGTTTCTCGATATAAAGGTTTTCCGCTTGCAGGTTCCGTATGTAATGATATTTTCCATCGGTGACGGAACGAATGGGGTAGGGAGGGCCTTCAGGGATATTGTTGTGCATGAAATAGGCAAATTCACGGTGCTCGTCACGCTCACCTTTGATAACGGCAAGAAAACTGGAACCGTCAAAACCACCCTCATCCGGATTACCCCCGGCGGCCTCGATCAGGGTGGGCAGCACATCGACATACTGGATCATGGCATCCGTGTGCCTGCCGGCCTCTGCCATGCCGGGCCAGCGGACCACGAAGCCAGTATGCACACCGGTATTCCAATTGGTCCATTTACAGCTGGGAAACTGCGCTCCCTGCTCGGATGTAAAGATGACCATGGTACGGTCTGCCTGACCCGATTCCTCAAGCATTTTGATAAGTGAGCCGACCTGCTGGTCGAGCACCTCGATTTCAGCTAGGTATCTGGTAAATTGTTTCCTGGTTTCTGGTGTGTCAGCCAGGTAGGGCGGAAGTTCCAGATCTCCGGGAACAAAATGGGAAGGATCGCCTACCGTCCAGGGTATATGAGGCACCACGAGGGCTGCCACCAGGCAGAACGCTTGCTTTTTATCCCTGGAGATAAATTCACTCAGTTCCCTGTCATCGTAATGAGCCGTCTCTGAAACACAATCACGCTCTATCCCTTCTACTATCTCAAAGGGAAAAACCTCCCTGGGACTGGCATGTATTTTGCCCGAAATGCCGATGCGGTACCCAATGTTACCCAGGTAATTGACGATGCTACGGATGCCGTTCCGTGCAGGGGCATGGTTCCAGCATACCCCATTCCTGACAGGGTACAGTCCCGTGTAGAGGGCTGCCCGGCAGGGAACGCACATAGACATGGACAGGAAGGCCTTGTTAAAGGTGAGTCCTTCCCTGGCCAGCTGATCGATATTGGGAGTCTTCACATTCACTCCCCCGTACAGAGGAAGGTCATTGTAAGTGGCGTCATCCGCCATGATGATCAGTACATTGGGGAACTGATTTTCCGTGGTGGAAGCGGCAGAGGTGCTCATGTATGCTAGGCTGACCATGGCAGCCAGGACCATCCTGCAAATAAGTGAACTGTTCTTCATTTTCATCTCTTCATTGTTTTATCAGTCATCTAATATAGCCAATCAGGGAGAAATACCATCAGGTTTTTTCCTGGATCCTGAAAATGGTTAATGAACGGGGTTCAAACCTGTATGTGCCGGGAAATCTCATCGAAACCTCCTCTACCCGGGGTGTTACGGCAAACGGGTTTTCCGGGGTGTTCTTCTGGTCATTGCGGGCTGTCAGGGTGAAAATGCTGACCGGGCCGCCCCTCATGGTTTTGTCCCCGATTCGCAGTGAAACCGTCCTGGACTCATCCGTGAGGTTGATCACCTTGAGGATGATGTCGCCTGTCTCGGTATCTCTTCCTGCTGAGCTGAACAGGGTCTCATAGGATATCTCGCTGCTGCCATCCACAGGTGTATACGTGGATTCGTACCAGATATCTTGGGTATTTTCGCGAAACATTTTTGACTGGTAATAATTGGTGGTTTTCCAGCTCAGATTATTGGTATGATAATACATGGGATTTCCTCCGCCTTCCACAAATGTCCAGTTCCGCATCAGGGGCCGGTCCGCACAAATTGGGTTCAGGTCGGCATTCCGCTCCACCATGGTCATGAAGACCGCTTCACCCAGTACATCCAGGGGATGCGCTCCCCGTATGCCCAGTTCACCTATCATCATGTCGGGACCGGGACGCTCGTATTGGTCAAACTTGTAATAGTTCTCGAGCACCCAGGGAAGGTCTTTGTAATAATGCTCATCGAATATTTCAATGGTGGAAATGTCTTTGAATTCGGGCAGGCGCTTTCTTTTATCGGTACGGTCCGGGGTGTTTCCTATAATGCTATTAGCGATAATTTTCAGATCGGGGTATGCAGCTTTGACGGCATGGTAAAAAGCGTTATAGTTTTCGTAGTACATGGGACCGAAATCCTCGTTGCCAATGGATATATATTTAAGGGGAAAGGGTTCGGGATGGCCGTTTTCAGCACGTGCGGCTCCCCATTCTGAGTCAACCGGACCGATGGCGTATTCAATGGCGTCCAGGCAATCCTGGATATACTCCTGCACATCGATCTTGGGATGGAAATAATGGTCTGAATCCCCGTCCTGGAACACCCAGCCTGTACATACCAGCCCCGATGGAGTCACATACATGGCATCCGCTTCGAGATACTCGCAGAGTTCGAAAAACTCATGATAACCCAGTCCGTCTGTCCGGTAGTTGGGTTTCCATTTGGACCATGCCCCCGGCCTTTCAGCGATATCACCAATGGTTTCTTTCCAATGATACATGGTCTCCACGTTCACTCCATGAACAATGCAACCACCTGGAAAACGTATAAAATCCGGGGCATAATCGGCCAGGTTTTGCATGATGTCTGCTCGGAAAACGGATTTCCCGTTGTCCCATGTCTCTCCGGGAAAGAGTGATACAACATCGAGCCAAATCGTTCCCGTGGAACCGGGACGAAATAGCAGGCGGCCGTTGTTTATACTACTTGTTGCAATGAAAGTAGTTGTGTATTTCTTCCATTGGGTTCCCATGTCAGTGACCGGGAAGGGATCAGAGATACTACCACCTGTACTATCACTCAACAGGACCGTTAATGAACCTTTAAATCCCTCGGCCCTTGCATAAAAAGAGAGACGATAGCTCATTCCTTTTTTCAGGTTCATGCCAAAGAAACCTGTGTTTACAAAGCCAAAATCATGATTTCTGTGGGGGGGTATGGCATTTACCTCTACCTGAAGGGAATGTGGATTTTGAGAATTCAACGGCTCTTTATTCACCCTGCTGAGAACAATAGAAGCATTGTCAGAAGGCATCTTGACCCAACCAATCAAAGGATCGATGGTATAAACCGCTTTATTATTCCCTTCGGGGTTGGGAATATTGACATACAATCCATTTCCCACTTCCAGCCCTCTGGGTGGATTGCCCTCTTCCAGGCAACGGTTGCGCACCATCTCGGCATAGAGCCCTCCCTCCCCTATCATACCAATCTCTTCATAATGCCAGCCGTATACAATTGGAGTTACATTTTTACTCTTGTCAAGATTCACATAGAGGAATCCCCCTTCGGTACCACATCCGGTCAGAACTACCATGAGGCAGGATAGTGTACAGGTAAAAATCAAGTTTTTCATGGTTGTTGTTATTTGGTTTGTAATAATTCGTCCCAGTGCCTCCGCTTGGTCATAACACGATCATATTTAAATTGCCGAAGGAGATTTTCCAGGACTGGATATTCATACTGGACATCCGGGTCGAACAAGCCCCGGGTTTGTAGCCTTGACCCATTGATGACAAGATGTTTAGGTGCTGCGTACCAACGCACATGATGCACCGCAAAAAGGTCCAGTTATACCAATGGATTTGATGCCTGGAGAAAGCCGGAAGTACCCTTCCGAAAGCATCACCCTGGCTCCGGGAGAGCCACTCTGTGCAGACAAGGGGCCGGTCGGAAATCCCCTTAAGCGCCGTCACCATTCGTTCGATTCCATCCATTTCGAATAATTTTCTTTGTTTTCCCAATTATAATTATCTTATAAAAAATAATGCTGGATAAATTTATAAAAAACATGGACAAATCATAAGCATTAGATCGATAAAATGGATGAATGTTTACATTTGTAAGGATGGATCAGGCCCTTACCAGACAAGAAATAGTTTATCGAAAAGTATGGGATTCGTTGACAATTGCAGGTAATTCAGAACTTTCGCTAATTTTTTCAGTCAACTGTTTCTTATATTCTGTAGGAGTTATTTTGTAAAATTTCTTAAAGGCCCTGCTGAAATAATTCGGATCTGAGAATCCAACCTCATAAGCAATTTCTGAAATATTATAGTCTGTAGATAACATATAGTCAATGGCCTTTTTAAAGCGTAATACCTGCAAGTATTTTTTTGCTGAAATATTTAGAAGTTTCTTGTATTTCAAATAAACAAGTGTATTACACATGCCAAGTTGTGAAGCCAGGTCTTCAATTGTAAATGATTCATTTTCAATATTTTCTTTTATTATCTGGGTGGCCTTTTCGATAAACTCTTTATCCCTATCATGAATTTTAATATTATCCAGATCAAGAGCATTCTCAAGGAACAGTGTTTTTCTTAATTTTCTTCGTATTTCCAGGAGATTCCTAATATGTAAGTCAAGTTCATTAAAATCAAATGGTTTTGAAATATAAGCCACAGCTCCTGCTTTGAGGCCTTCAATTTTATCTTCCTGACTTATTTTAGCCGTCAGGAAAATCACTGCAATGTGACTTGTCTCTTCATTTGATTTAATATTTTTACAAAGCTCAATACCATTCATTTCAGGCATCATAATATCACATATTATCAAATCAGGTTCTTCCTGTTTAACCAACTTCAGCGCTTCAATACCATTTTTAGCAAAACTTACTTTGTGATTTTTGCTGTAATGATTTATCAAAATTTCCGCAAGGTCGATGGTATCCTCAATAATTAATATATGATACTGGGACTTATCAGTTTCTTCCTGCTCAACATTAACAATGACATCAGAAGCATAGGATTCATGTTCAATATCAATGTTCCTGTTGCCATGGATATTTTTTCCTTCGATAATAATAACATTGGATATTTTCTTAAAATTTGTTGGTAAATGAATGGTAAACTCAGTACCCTGACACGGGGTACTTTGAACCTCAATGCTTCCATGAAGGTATTCTACAAGACTTTTCACAAACGTCAGCCCAATACCGGTTCCAATTCTTTCTTCTATCCTCTTGTGATATATATGAAATGGAGAAAATATAAGACTTAATTGATGCTTATTCATTCCCTCACCATTATCAGAGATTTTAATCTGCAGGTTTTTATCATGATTCGTCAATGCCTCTTCATCCGTAATGCAAATTTCACATTTTATGATTCCCTGGTTGTGTGTATACCTGATTGCATTGGAAATCAGGTTGGTTACAATCTTTTCAATTTTATCGGAATCGAACCAATTGACATAAGAATCCATGTTTGAATTGAATTCAAAGTTTATTTCCTTTTTTGAAAACATTGGTGAAAATGCCAGGCAGGTATCCTTAAGAAATTGAATCAAATCGCTTTTTTGAAGAACCAGTTTTGCATGTTTGGTTTCAATTTTTCTGAAATCCATTAATTGGCTGATAAGAAATGATAATCGTTTTGCACTTCGCTTCAATCTCCCGAATTTCTCATTCTCATATGCATTAAGATCCTTGTTTTCAAGAAGTTCATCAATGCTGGCAATGATTATCGAAAGGGGTGTTTTAAACTCATGCGATATATAAGTAAAGAAATTTATGCGCTGATGGTTAAGCTCTTTCATTCTTTCTTTCTCAAGCTTTTCAATTTTAAGTGCTGATTTCTCTTTCTCCCTGATAATGGTTGCTCTTCTGAAAATTAAAAATATGGCTATTGAAAGCGATACATAGATTACTATTGCTACATTCGAAGACCACCAAGGCTTTAACACTTTAATCTCTAATTCCTTGGTATTTGTACTTTCTAAACCATCATTATTTCTTGCTTTAACATAAAATGTATACATTCCCGGAGAGAGGTTGGTGTATGTTACACTGGTTTTATTTCCTACATCATTCCAATCCTTTTCAAAACCATCTAAATAATAATAATAACGGTTATTACCAGCTGAAAAATAGTTTATGGCGACAAAGTCGATGGTAAATACATTTTGTGAATATTTGAGCTTAATATACTCAGTATCATCTATGTGTCTATCCAATAAGTGTTTATCTCCAATTTTAACACTTTTATTGAAGAGTTTAAAATCAGTAAAAATTACATAAGTCCTTGAGGAGTCATCGCTTATATTTCGAGGATTAAAATATGTAAGTCCCTTTATATGACCGAAATACATAGTTTTGTCATCATCTTTAAAATAGGAATTATAGTTAAACTGCATCTGCGCAAGCCCATCTTTCAATGTATAATTCTTAAAACCTCCTGTTTCATGATTATACTTGATAATGCCACTATTGGAGCTTAACCATATATTTTGATTATCATCTTCAAGAATACCGTAAATCGTATTATTGGGAAGTCCATTATTCATTGAAATAACTTCGAATGTATCTTTATCCGGGAAATAAATATTCACTCCCCCTTCCATCGTACCAAACCATAGCCTGCCTTTGCTGTCTTCCAATGAAGCAATAACTTTGTTTGAGATTAATCCTTTATCAGTTTTTGTATCCTTCATATAATGAATCACCTCATCATTGACAGGATTGTAAGAAATAATACCATTGAAACGTGTGCAAAACCAGATTTTCCCCTCTTTATCTTCCATTATATTGTAAATGAAAATATTATTTAATTGTTCGGATTTGAAAGGAACAAATCTGCGATTCTTGAAATCGTAAGTTTTGATGTTCTCTCTTGTACCGATCCAAAGCGTACCTTTAGAATCTGAAAAAATTGAACACACTGAATTGAAAGTAAAATTCTGTTTATTGTCCGGATTTGGAAATACATTATTAAATGTTTTGGTTTCTAGATTGTAAATATCGATCCCAGTTTTAAAATGCCCGAACCAAATATTCCCATTTTTATCCTCACAAATTGAATGAATATTGTTGGAACTAAGACCATTACCGGTATTATACTGGTAATATTCAAGAATCGTTTTTGTTTCCGGATTGAAAGTACATACTCCACCGTCTTCAGTGGCTATCAATAATATTCCCTCAGAACTTTTAAAAATTTTATTTACAGCTTTCCCTTTTAGTTCATTATCATCATTACCAGGATAAATATGATTAAATCTTTTACTGTTTTGTAATATGGTATAATTTATCCCACCAAAATAGGTCCCCACCCACATAATGTTTTCGCGACTTAAAAACAAGCTGTAAATTGCATTATCATTCAGGTAGTATTCAGAGTCTTCAAGCGAATGTTGAATATTAAGGATTTGTTCTGTTTGTTTGTTATATATGAATAGACCTATTTCTGTTCCAATCCATAAATTACCACTTTGATCTTCACATATCTCCCGAATGAATTCTGAACCTGTCAGATAGTATTGAGTTAATTTTACCTGCTGAATTTTTTTTGTTTTATGATTAAAGTTCAACAATCCTGCATCTATCGTGCCAATCCAAATATCATTGTCTTTATCACGGTATATGATACTTATTAGATCCGATGGCAAGCTTTTGGTATTGTTGGTATTGTAATTTTCTGTAATAATACCATCATTATTGGCCACATAAATCCCGGAATTTGCACCTATCATGTAGAAATCCTCTTCGTATTCAATTATTGATGTGACATTTTCATCTTGAAGTGAAATGTGCTTAATCATGATATCTTCCTTAGGAAAATATCTGTAATAACCACTTTCAGTTCCTATGATAAGGTTTTTCTTTTTGGTTTCGAGCAAGGATGTAACGGAAGGCAGATCATTCCCTTCAAATTTCAGGGCTGTAAAATTATTAAATGACTTATTATAGCGAACCAATCCTTTATCTGTTCCCATATATAATGTATTATCTGTAGTGTTAATTAATACATTAAATATGTTTGAAGGAATTCCCGGGTAGTCTTCACGATAATACGTCTTAATATCATAACTGTCATATTTATTCAATCCTTGCTTCGTAGCAAACCAAATAATTCCTGATGAATCCTGGGTAATGTCATGTACTGTGCTGTAAGATAAGCCGTCCTTATTTGTAAGCTTATTAAAGACATATCTCGGTTGAGCCAGGGTAGTACAGCAATGGAAAGTAAATAAAAATATGCATCCGCTTATAATCCTGCGAACAACATTTATTATGGGCACCTCTAAAAACTTATTTTTTTTGTCCATTATTTGACACAAATCTAATTCGGTTTTTTCTAAAAACAAAATCTTATCCCCCACTTCTTTATTTGTCTAATTATCAGTTTGTTGTACGATTCCGGTTTTCACGAATGGGCATACCTATTCCATGGCAACAACTAATTTTAATTGAACACAACGACAAATATTGTAGTTTAAGTTTACCCTGTTGGATAACGAAGTATTTATCCCACAGGGTGAATCATTCCTATTTTCGCCTTGGCTCTTGCCAGTCCGATGGTTCGCACAAATGAACCATTCATGCTGTTTTCCACAAAGCCAAATAAATGCTCGACCCGTGCTCGTGTCCCGGACTTCGTCTTTATTGCTGGCTTTTTGTTTTTCGCTAAGGGGTTTATTACTATACCCTTTCTCTATTACTTTGTTTATTACCTTCTTTTTCTTGTAGGCCTTCTCTTGCTCTTCTCCGGTATACGCGCTATCAGCATAAAGCGGTTGCCCCTCGTCTTTTTCGGTAAGCAACTCTTCTGTTGCTTGTGACCACGAAGTAGCGCCGTAGGTAATCGTGCACGGAAGCATCGGTTTACATCCGGGGAATTGTGCACCCTGCTCAGATGTGAAAATAACAATCGTATTATTTGCCATTCCTGATTCCTCAAGCACTTCCAGGGTCATTCCAACCTGTTGGTCGAGTGCTTCAATTTCAGCCAGATATTTAGCATAATTTTCCCTGGAAGCAGGAGTATCCGCCAGGTAGGGTGGCAGTTTCAGCCGGTCGGGATTAAAATGGAAAATGTCTCCCACGGTCCAGTGAATGTGGGGCACAACAAGTGCGATAATAAGACAGAAAGGTTGATCCTTTTCAAGGTTGATAAATTGACTGATCCCTTTACTATCGTATTTAGCAGTTGTTGATACACAATTACGTTCCATCCCCTCTACCTTGATGAAAGGAAACACTTCTTCAGGAGAGGCATGAATTTTACCTGCAATACCTGTGCGATAACCCAGGTCACTCAAATATTGTACGATGCTTTTTGCATTTCTGAACGGGCCGGTGTATGATTCCAGCATACCCCATTGCGGGCAGGATACATACCTGTGTAAAGCTCGGCCCGGCAGGGGACACACATTGACATCGACAGGTAAGCGTTATTGAATGTCATGCCCTGCGCGGCAAGTCGATCGATGTTGGGCGTTTGAACATTCTCCCCGCCATATACCGGCAGATCATTGAAAGTGCAATCATCAGACATGATCAGGATGATATTGGGTCTCCCTTTCCCGTTCTCCATGTTCTTGCAAGATGTAAGGGAAAAGACAAACGTTGCAGCAAAAGCGAATAAAAAGAATCGATTCATAATGCTTTAATCTTTCCTCCATGATACTCCCATCTCCAGGCAAACCCGGCCCGGGTGAGAAGAGTATCTTGTCAAAGAATTTAATTTCATCTATAATAATATTTTTGGCTTTAATTGTTTTTATATTTGCTCCATAATTTTTAATAACATGCACTAAATTGAAAGTAAAGGAATCATAGTTATCAACAACAAGAACTTCCATAATCAGATGGATAACGATTTTATAAAACAAATAAATCAATTCGGACAGCAATCCATTCCTTTTTTGTTGATTATTGATTTTGAAATTAAACGTCCAATTATATATTCCATCTTTAATTTACCCACTGATATTTTATTTCAGACAACGATTTATAAAAATTCTACGATAACAACAAAAACAACAACAGATTTCAGGTTTAAAAAATTTCCTGTGAACTTCAGGGTTTATAAAAAGGCTTTTGATAAAATACAAGATAATATCAGAGCTGGGAATACTTATTTGTTAAATTTAACATTTCCGACAAAAATAGAAACAAATCTGTCATTAAGGGAAATTTTTTTCTTGAGCAAAGCAAAATATAAACTTTTATTTAATGATAGTTTCGTGGTTTTTTCGCCCGAAACCTTTATCCGGATTTTTGGCGGCAAGATATATTCGTATCCTATGAAAGGTACGATAGATGCAAATATCCCAAACGCACGGGAAGTTATATTGAATGATGTAAAGGAGACTGCCGAACATAATACCATCGTTGATTTGATCAGAAACGATTTAAGTATCGTATCCAATAATGTAACAGTAGAAAAATACCGTTATATAGATGAGTTGGTGACAAACGACAAAAGGTTGCTACAGGTAAGTTCTGTTATATCGGGTGATCTGCCGGAAAATTATAAGGAAATTTTAGGAGACATTATTTTTTCATTATTACCTGCAGGTTCAATAAGTGGGGCGCCGAAGAAAAAAACTGTCAAAATCATAAAAGATACAGAATCATATGAAAGGGGATACTATACCGGAATAATGGGATACTTTGACGGTGAAAATTTTGACAGCGCCGTGATGATCCGGTTTATTGAAAAAAAGAATGAATGCTTAATATATAAAAGTGGTGGAGGCATCACATACCTGAGTGATTCGAGATCAGAATACGAAGAGCTTATAAAGAAAGTATATGTACCA
>Ga0209986_10000802_pt1 | contig 30891 bp, 21 predicted proteins | sample BlataG_FD_183168 | JGI IMG/M metagenome (GOLD analysis project Ga0209986, IMG submission 183168) | Deep subsurface microbial communities from Black Sea to uncover new lineages of life (NeLLi) - Black_00105 metaG (SPAdes) (version 2) | ecosystem: Environmental > Aquatic > Marine > Oceanic >...
CTCCTCCACAGAGTGTCTACGTGAAGTCAGATACGTTTGCTTCGGTCTCAACGCTGCCCAATACCCATAGATCACCATTGAGTAGGCCATCTTCAGAGGTGTTCTTTGCCAGGATACTGGGCTGAACACGAAGGGACAAGGAACCGGTCTATTTGGATTGGATCTTAGATTGCATAACACAACGGGATTGGGAAAAGTATGAGCTTTTTTCAGCTTGAATCACACGCTTTGAGAGGGGAGATGAATAATGGGGAGAGGAGTGGGTGGAGTGGGTGAACAACGCCCTCTACGTGGTCGTACATGTCTAGGGATTGATAAATGTGTAAAATTCCCAAGTTAAAAGCGCTCCCCAGTGCGTTTGAAAATTTCAGTTGGAAAAATGAATCTTAATGGGAGACCTTTTCCGTGATCCTGGTTTCGATTGCTCAGTAATTTACATATTCGTGATCCATGTTCAACCCGCTATTCGGCAAGGCTGAAAACACGGTGATTGGTGGACATATCTGGGACCACGTATAATCAACAAATGCCTGTACTTCTCCTTGTATACAACCTCCCCCGATTCATTTTCACTCGCAATATGCGTTTTCATACATGTAAAACAATATACAATTGAAAAATATGCGATCGCAGTAAGTACACCAACACAGGAAGGGTATACCAAACCCTAATCCCCTAAAAGACATTCTGGAACAGTCAAAGAGAAGACCATTTGTAGGGATATTGGAGCACTGCAGTGCAGATGCAGAATTAAAAAAGTTGCAGCTTGTAAGGGCAGTAGTAGTCCATCCAGTGATGTCGCTGTTGAAGGCAGAGGCACCTTGAAACATACCATTCATGTCAGTCACGCTGCTCACATCCCAGCAACTGATGTCTCTGTTGAAGGCAGTGGCACTCGAAAACATACCATTCATGTCAGTCACGCTGCTCACATTCCAGCCACTGAAGTCTTTGTTGAAGGCAGAGGCGCTCGAAAACATCAACCTCATATTTGTCACACTGCTCACATCCCAGCAACTGATGTCGCTGTTGAAGGCAGTGGCACTCGAAAACATACCATTCATGTTAGTCACGCTGCTCACATTCCAGCCACTGATGTCTTTGTTGAAGGCAGTGGCATTAGTAAACATTCCTGCCATATTAGTAACGCTGCTCACATCCCAGCGACCAATGTCTCGGTTGAAGGCAACGGCTCCATAAAATATTGCTGGCATATCAGTCACACTGCTCACATTCCAGCCACCAATGTCTTGGTTGAAGGCAGTGGCATCAATAAACATTCCTACCATATTAGTAACACTGCTCACGTTCCAGCTGCCGATGTCTTGATTGAAGGCAACAGCTCTATAAAATATTGCTGGCATATCAGTCACACTGCTCACATCCCAGCTACCGATGACTTGGTCGAAGGCAGAGGCACTAAAAAACATCAACCCCATATTTGTCACACTGCTCACATCCCAGCCACCGATGTCTTGGTTGAAGGCAGTGGCATCAGTAAACATTCCTGCCATATTAGTAACGCTGCTCACATCCCAGCGACCAATGTCTCGGTTGAAGGCACTGGCCCTATCAAACATCCAGCTAATATCAGTAACGCTGCTTACAATCCAGCCACCTATATCTTGGTTGAAGACAGAGGCTGAAGCAAACACACTTTCCATGCCAGTCACGTTACTCACATCCCAGCCGCTGATATTGCTGTTGAATTTCGAGGCATATTCGAACATGTGGCTTATATTTGTGGCACCAGGTGGGAGAATTGAAGGAACACTTAATAGATTGGTGGCTCCATTGAATGCCCAACTCCAATCAGTTATGCCAAGATCCCCAAAAGATACGACGCGGACCAACTTGTCGTAATTAGTAATGACACCATCATTTCCAAATGCAGTCATGGATCCAGATATATTTACTGTCACTTCTCCAGTTGCAGTCGCATATGTGTGACTCTTAAATCCTGCAGCTGTCACTGTTTCAAGTGCAGAGCCATCCCCCCAGTCAATCTCTACCTCAACTGTACCACCCAAAGGGAGAGATATGGAAGAACCAGCTCCTTTACTGTGGTCAAACACAAGCTGCATGCTCTTTTTGCAGAAAGCATCATTGGTGGCTCCAGATCCAGTGCATGCAGAGACATCTAAGACCTCGTTATCAGTGCATGTTCCTGAGCAGACAGAGCATACTGCTCCATTGGTCTCAGTGCTCCCGGTACATGCCGACTTGTCTACATACTCACCACTGCTGCAGTTTGCCGTACATGGTTGACACACTGTATCGGCGGCTGATGTGGCAGAGCAGGCAGCACTTTCATATGTTCCACTTGGGCACTTTGCAAGGCACTTCTTGCAGACTCCGTTGGACTGGTATTCGCCAGCTTTACATTCCTCAGGTGGTGGTGGTGGTGGACTTGGACTTGGACTTGGGCTTGGGCTTGGCTTTGGGCTTGGCTTGGGCTTTGGCTTTGGCTCTGGACCACTGACGGCCTCTAGTCTCCAGTGCTGATTGATGCTGCCTTCCTGTTGTGGTTTACTCTTTTTGCCTGCATAGAGCTTGACACCACGTAGAGTGCACCTGGTAGCAGCGACTCCGAGCACCACTGCTTTACACTTCTTGCTGTTCTTCTTGCTTTTGATGACATAGACGCCCGGCTTTCCTGCAACAGGCTTTAGAATCCACTTGAATCGAGCTGCACCGTTGCTGGTAAACTTGGGATCAGTGCGGCAGGTTTTTCTATTGACCAAGGCGGCTCCAGAGTTGCATTTTGCTATCAAGCTGATCAAACGCCTGCCCTTTTTCTTCTTCACATCGACCTTCCAAATGGCCGAGGCAAGGTCGGCGGTAAGGTCAGCTTTGGAACAATTGCTGTTGAGATACTTTCTTCTGCATCTAGTCTTGGCATCGGATACGATTCTGTAAAGACCAGAAGACAATGGGCCCTTGCTTAGAAGGTGTGTTGTCCCAAACTCATCTTCATTGAGGGGCCTGTAGATCCAAGATTCCTGCAGGAGAGGCTCAAGAGTCAGTCAACACAGTGTATCGGTCATGCCATATTAGATATACAGTATGAAATATAGAATCATTTCACTTGCATTATATCTGTAATATTGCCAAAACTTGAGGAAGACCTGGCAAAAACATTTCCAAATCTACTACAGATGACCAGCACAAGAGCCATTGAATAGAGCTTCATGTCGATGCAGATATTTTTACAAAAGATGTAGATTTTAATTCTTATGATTATTGTTGGCTAATACCGAAGAATTTACCTTTTAACAACAAATTACCTAATGCTGATACCAGCGTCGACTTCCCCCTCGGAAGGATTTATCCTTGAAGGATATCCTTCCAGAAGTTCACTGCACTATGAGAATAAGATTGTTGTTGCATGGTGTAGGAGCTGGTAAATATCAGTCTCTTCCCTACAATATGCTACAAGGAGCTGGTATATCCCAGTCTCTTCCCTATAACATGCTACAAGGTCCTGCAATAGTGGTTGCAAAGGCCCAGATTGTAACACGTGGATACGCGTTATGATGTGTAAATGGTGGATTAAGAGCAAAATGTTACATAGACTACGAAATAAGACCAAAACCACAGTTTTATCTTAGCTTGGAGACTCCTATGTTGACCTTTCAACTCCCATGTTGACCAGTCAACTCCCAGTCTCTCTCTCACTCTGTCTGCATCTCTCTCTGTCAGTCTCCAACTGTTGCATAGGTAGAGCTTTCAATGCAATTGGATTTTGCAGAGGGAAAAGTGGCGGTTATGGGCCAATTGCAGGTAAAGATACTCTGCAGGATCCATCTGAGAGAAGTGGTGCTAGTAGTAGTGGAGGTAAAGTGGTTCTGCAGGCTCTACTTAGAAATCCATCCAAACACACACCACTTGATTGTGTGGCAATGACAGAGGAAGATATGCAATGGTTCCAGGGAGCATATCAAGCATGCAGCCGTTATCTTTTTAGGGTTTGTTTTGATGACTGGCTTCAAGTGATCAAAAGATGGAAGCTTAGCTTGGGTCAGGAGGTACCAGAGAAGTATAAATCACCTCCTGCTAATGGAAAACATTCAGTGTATCAGGATGAGGTATTCGGGATAGTTAATTTGGGCATATGGTTGAATTCAAGAAAACATCAAGCGCGGAATGGAAATATAATTTGTAGGGAAGAGTTATTGCAAATTGGACAATGTTTGGGCCTAGAGGAATTGTGGTGGAAGTCTTTTACCACCAAACCAAAAACAATCATTGAATGGGTTGCTGTCTGCCGTAGGTGGAAGGCCTGGCATGAAACACTTCCTGAAAATCAGCAAAGCTCCGAGGGAGTACCTATCATCAGCAAAAGGCTCAAGCGTCTTTCTTGCTTTAATGACGAGGAATTCGGTGAGATCGGCAACCATGTTTGTTATACTTTTGACCATAAACAAAAGGTGGCCAATGGCCGGGTGGAAGGGCGAAGCAGTGAAAGCGTAGATGAGGCGCAACAATGGCTTGAGCACATAGGTACTGTAGTATTCAACAAGCCCAAGGGTTGGTGGAGGAAAGAGAAAAAAGTAGTTCTGTCGTTAGAGGAGTACGTAGAACTCTACAAAGGTTGGAAGGTGTGGTATGATGCATTGCCAGTCGAAGAGCATCACAAATCAAATATGCCACCAACGAAAGGACCTAAGCAAGCATATAACGGGATTAATTTGGGCAATAAACTCAATTCTCTCAAATCAAAGGCGCGGAAATTAGGAAAGGAAGCTGCAGCCAAAAGGCGAAAGAAGGTGAAAGAGGCTGCACATGGAGATGGTAATGATTTGACCAACTCTGAAGAGGAAGATGGAAAGGAAAGGGTGGATAAAAATGATCCACGGTACTGGTTAGATTGCATTGGTGAAGTATTTGGAAAACCTAAGGGTTGGTGGAAGAGTGCAGAAGATGATGACAAGGAAGAACCAGAGACCCCTGAAGAGTGGAAAGGACTATGCCAGAGGTGGAAAGCAAAGCAGAGCAAAAAAGACCAGAAATCCAATAAAATGCCACCTGAAACAAGAGAAAATAAAGGAAGTGGGAAAACAGGTATATTTGAGGATGAAATCTATGGAGTGATTGAGCTTGGGAATAAAATTACAAAGATGAAATCTACAGCTAGGGGTACAAGTATACTTTCTCATGAAACAAGGGAAAATATTGTCCTAATTTTGGATGCAATTGGGGAGGTCTTTGGTCGAGTTGCTGGATGGTGGAAAACGGTTCAAAAGCCTGAGACCGATGATGATTTTGTGAAGATATTTCATAGGTGGAAAGATGAAGTGCACGAATGGTAAACCAGTTGACTCGGGTCCAAGAGCTACTTTTAATGACCCTGTATTCGGTTCAGTAAGCATTGGGAAGACTTATTTTGCGACTTGGAAGACTAAAGCAAAAAAGGGGGATGCTGTGCTTGCTACGAGGCTAAACCAAATATATCAAGAAGTATTTGGAGAGAGTGCCGAATCTTGGAGGTAAGGTTTTTGTGCAACGATTGGCTTTGACAGCAATGCGGCCAACTTGTCAGGGCCTGCCCTTTTCTATTTCCAAAAAAATATGGTATTTCATATATGTATGTCCACCAATTTTAACACTTAAAGATACATCACTTGTAGGGAAGACCAAGAGCCAGAAGAGGAACGGCGTTGAGATTGACGGCATCCCTCAGCTCTTTGCACAAGACGGAGAGTTGCTTTGTTCTTGGAATCGAGGTGCTGGTACAGATCACCCAAGCACATGGGATCGCTGAATATGTCCATAAACGACAGCTCGGTGTTCTCTTCCTCGGTATTTGTTGGCTCCATTAAATCAAGCCTTGTCTCGATTTCAGTAGTGATTGCAACCTTGTTGGCGAGAATTGCCTCAGATATGTGTATCAAGATCTTGTTACGATCGGGTTATTAAGTTGCATTGTGATCAACCAGCCTATTTCCGATGCTATTCATTCAGTTTGACCTCCCCGACCCCGCTTTCTCCGCAACCTTTGGCCCTTCCTGTTCTCTGCACCATGCCTCCTTTCTTCTCTCTCCATCCTGGCTGTTTTGACTACTATTACCTTTGTTAAACATTCAGTCTCTATGTATCCACATCTTGTTAGCATCTAGTCCACATCCCCTTGTAATAATAAAGCAGATCAGTGACAGTAACAGTGCTAAGTAGCACCATCATCATCTTCACCCCCTACTTAAAACCATCTTGGTTGGACTCCAAGAGATGTATAGATTTCACTGATATCCTCCCGGCTCCGCCCACAATTCTCAATTTTAAGATTATCAAGAGAAGTAAGGTGTAGCAGTCCCTTCTTAGCTCCCACTAGATCATCACTGAGATCAGAAAGTAACAAGTTCTTCTCCTTCAGTCCCCACAAACTGCTACTACACTTCACTATGGGGAGGACATGCAATCAACCTTGCCAACACTTCTCGAGCGCCTGGTCTCTCTGCTGCATTTGTCTTCAGACAGTCACCAATCAATTCTATGAGCTCTACTGGAGAATCTGGGGATGGCCCTGGGAGGTCCATGAATCCTCTCTTTGGTCTTTTTCTAGTAGCCATCTCCCAAAGCACAACTCCAAATGACCAGATATCTATCCTTGATGTACATTTCCCATTCAACAACACCTCTGGAGCTGCATAATGAAGCGTTCCCGCCATGCCTGCCTCTATCGTCTTTAAACTACTACTCCCGCCTGCCATTGCTACAGCACTCTCTAAATCACCTATCTTAGCAACATAATTCTCTGCCAACAGTACATTCTTTGACTTGAGATCTCTATGAATAACATTATTGGCATGAAGGAAGCATAAACCTTTAGCGACATCAATCGCGATCTTCTTTCCACACTTGCTCCAGTTCAGATCACCTTGAACATCTCTTTGCAGTGCTTGTGCCAAGTCCCCGCCTCTCATCAGCTCTGTTGCAATCATTAGTTTAGTACCATCTACACACATCCCCATAAATTGAACAATGTGTGGTGACCTACTTATGCGCTTGAGCATTTTTACTTCTTGTACAAAGGCCTGGGTACCAATCTGCAGATCTTCAGTCTTGATGACTTTAATAGCGACTTCGTCAAGGCCATACAGGCGTCCTTTGTAGACAGTGCCATATGCACCACTTCCTAGTCGTATATTCTTGTCATTCGCAGCCTTTTCTATTGTGATGTTTTCAGGTTGGAGGCTCCATGAGTTGCCATCCAAGGAGAGATGACTACCAAGGCCATTTGAGCTCTCCTCCCTGCTACTCGATGCCGCTGTTGTTGAAGTGGGGCCTATTTGGGGGGCAATAATAGCAGACTTCCAATCAATATCTGATGATAATTTGCTAGCAAATGGATTGGGCGGACCTATATTGCCATCTTCAAATGATGCACTGGCTTCAACATGAGCTCTTGTGAGTTTCATTTTAGTACTACTACCATTGCCGCCTAGTGCTCTCTTCTTTCTACGCCGTGTCGTAACTACAAAGAAGGCAGCAGCAACTACTCCAACAGCAGCAATACACCCAACTACAATGCCCACAATAGCATTTGTGGTAATACCATCACCATCACTACCACTCTGATCTCCTCCAGTAGCTGCCTGTGCTGCATTTGGAGACACAAATGCATCTCCAGTAAAACGGCCATATGAACGCTGCCTTTCAAATCCACAATTATTGCCAGGAGGATTGCCACTGCTCAATATGGGCTGCAATTCATCTGCACTAGCCTTGTGACCTGCAGAAGCTTCTTCTCTTGTTGATTCAGGATCCCCGAGATGGTTGTCAATCACATACAACACTGAACCACATACCACCTCTGCCTCTACTATACGACTTGTTCTATTCTTGGCTACATTTGTGACAGTCACAAAGCCATCTCTATCTAGATTAAACTGCAGTAGGTTTTCCTTTCCAAGATATTCTCCAAAAGCAGTGTTGACTTGGCCTTTTTGAAGCAAGGAATCTAGGCAATACGCATCTGGCAGAACCTTGAAAATGTCCATTGCTTGCAGCTCATTAAGCACTGCATCATTACTGTTTCCAATACCTGATATAAACTCTCTATGGGCATTATCTTTTGGTACAAGCATTGTGATGGCTGGGTTGGTGCTGTTCAGCAACTCATACAACCCGCCTTGGCTTTCGACCTTTGAAAGAGAAGTAAAGTACTGTAGGTATGGTCTCTCAGCTACTGCATCCATCAACTTCCTGGTACACTCTTCAGTATTCTCTGGTAGACCCTGGAGTCTCTTCTCTGGAGATATATCATACTGTGTGGTCCTAGTTCCAGGCATTGCAAGTGCTCTGGTGACGGGGAGTGCCATGGTGTCAATGACATGGAGGATACCATCGCATGCAACATAAGATTTGGTGATGCATGCTGGTGTTGTATGTATATTGCCTGAACCAGTGAAGCATGTCTGATTTTTATTATTCTTGAAAAACTCCAAGCTATAGGAGCTATTGTCAACAGCCAGTGCAAATGCGGTCGGCAACGACTTCATCTTCAGCAGATCATCTCGTGTAAAGGCTCCTTGAGTGAGTTGTCTGTACATGGATGCTGCATTTGCCTGCTCTGAACTAATATTTTCTAATGTGGGGCATACATTGCCATCTGTGTCCTTCATTTGAATTGGGAGCTCGGTGGTAGTGTAGCTGAGCCAGATGGCTATCTCTTCTGGCGTCGATGTGTTGTCTGGGAATGTTGTTCCAGTGTTTGCAAGGGACTCAAACACAGTATCCCTATCAGTAGAAAACAGTGTAAAGTTTCCAAAGTCATCTGGACAATCTGCTTCTTTTACCCACGTCTCGCGTCTCCAAGGGCTGAGCTCGGCGTTTGCATTGACGATGGACGTCATTGACGGGGAGCACGATGCCTCTTTGAAAATGGCTGATGCTCGATGGATCCAAAAGCATGTACAGTATGATATTAAGGCATATGCTTTGCACCTTTTCATGGTGAGCAATTAGTTCTTTCAAACGGATTAGATAAAATAAAAAATCAAGGATTGGTGTAAAGAATTCCAAGGTGTCTAAATAATAAGGAGAAATCCAATAGGGAACAGTCAATTAACTAAGATGTCATTTAAGAGGTTGGGCAATTTAGATTGTTTATGGTGGCGTGCCAAGGACGCGTATCCTGAGTCATACCCCATACTAAACCACCCTACTCCTGCCGATCGTGCACACGCCCAATTTCTCGAACTTCACTTCAACCCCCCATACAATCTATCAGACATCTCTCTTACATACTTGGGAGATCCATGCTGGTGTCTTATATGAGAACTATGGTTTGTTTATCTCAAGTTGGTTAGTTTACAACTTTATTTTAAACTTGGTTCCAACTGGTGCTTTTTCATCACCACCACCCTCCTTCTCCTCACCGCCCTCTTCCTTGGGAACCATCACTTTAATGATGGGTTTTTCCGATCTAACTCTTGCTCTAAACACCAATGTTGGTGGCCTACCACCAAGGCGCTGAGAAGCCATGTAAACCAGGTGACGTATTCTCACATTCGTCCCCATCATTACTTCCTTTACTAATCTATCTATCACCACTCCCTCCACTCCTCCTCCTCCTCTTCCACTACTGCTGCTACCACATACTTGAGCTGCTTCTTGCCAGATACCAGTCAATAAGCCAGGAGACATATCATCCCTTCTACTAATATCCAATGCGCCCTTCAACACAGCCACTCCATCTGACAATAACTGAAAGTACCCATTGAAAGCAGCCAGTCTCAGTGGCAGTCCATTGGTTTCACAACACAATCTCACAGTTGCTGCAATCCTACTAGATTGTTCCCTACTACAAGCACGTCGTACAATCAGACTGACCAAAGCTCCTAAACATGCTCTGCCGACACAGTGACCAGGGGATGGGAAGGCTATATCACTCTCCAACAACTTTAACAATTTGTCTGCAATGGTATCAGTCACAACATCCATGTCGGCATCCAACTTGAGATGACCAGCACCAGCACACAGTGTCGCCAATAGCTCACTGGCATCGTAATAACCACCTTGAGAGAACCATTGATCTAAATACCCCATGACAAATGTTGCTGCATCGAATGGTGATCTTGAGTTTTTCAGCTTGCATTTACTAATTGCCATGATGACTGCTTGAGCGACTATGAACTCTGATGGATCTGAGTGGGCCAATGGTTTGAAAACACCATCCCAATATCTAGATCTGTAATATTTGAGCAAGATATCAAGACCCTCTGGTTTACCTTCATCACTAATGATACGTCCTAGTGCAGTAGCAGCATCAGCTCGTACACGACAATACATGTGAGTATTCTCCAATGCCTTTTCGAGAATGATGAGTGGGTTGCGTCTGACCTCGTTGACTCTTCTCTCTGACAAGCGAAACACTGCTTCTGATTGCGCTATGACATCACGGGAATGATGCAATTGATTGCTCCACATCACTTCTGGTTGGAGCATGCGAGTACTAGAAAGCCACTCTCCCCTGGGATCTAATCTCACCCATTGTACTGGTAATTGAGCAGCTGCTTGCTCTGCTGCACGCTGAGCTGCTGCTGCTGCCTCTGCTTCTGGATCCAATTTCTTTCTTCTGCCTCCTCTTCTACCTGGCACTTTAGCAATCTCTGGATTCACTTTAATCATGTTTACCAAGTAGGCATCAGAACCAATGTTGATGGTCTGTTCCACTGGAGCAACACTTTCTTTGATCAACACCCTCAAGACTCCAGATTCTGGTGCTTCATCAACTGCCCTTCTTGCTGCCTCACATCCACTCTGATGCAATGCTAGTTCCAACGTACTTGATCGTTTGTGATACATAAAGGCTCCTACCAAGTGAGGGACACCACATTCTAATACCCATCTATTCTTGAAGGCTCCTGCTTCTTTGGTGAAGGCTCCATCCTTGGCAAGATTGACAATAAAGTCGTCTCCTACAGGTGCATTAAAGAGTCCATCACTGCTATCACAAGTACCACTGCCATGCTGCTGTTGATCTCGGCCCTCACTACTACTCTTGGTCAATAATGCTAAAACACGACGATGAAACAGTTCTTCTCCTGCTTTTCTTTCCAACATGCCTACTACTGCGGCACACTTGAGTCCTCTGAGGTCGCTGGGATTCAGTTGTTCACTGGGGCAAGGCATGGTATCTCGTTCAGCCACCCAAATGAGTGGTGCTGCATCTCCATTATCAGCAGCGCAGACAGCTTCCCTCTCTGCCCACCTTCTGTATTGCAACTCATTCTTACCAGCATACTTTTTAAAGTATTGATCTTCCAGCCAACCAGCTAAACCTTCCACCAGCCAAGCATCATCATGAGCAGCAGGCTTCACAAACACTCCAAACCATTGCTGTGCTAATGCCATTGAGATGGACCTTCTTGCTGCAGTAGACTGCTCAATAGCATGAATGTTGATCAGACTATCTGTGCTAAGAACTTGAATGCCTAGTCCTACTAGTGCTGGTGCTGGTAACAGTTCTGGTGGCACAAAGACTTGTTGCATGTTGGCCAATGGGTATTCCGTCTCGAGTATTTTTTCAAACAACATGAATGGCAGCTTGAAGAACTGAACAGTTTGATCTACGGTTTCATTATTGTACGTTTGCTTGGAAGGCAAGAAGTGATTGATGGTTGTCTTCATGACTGCACGTTGTTGTTGGTTCTTTGTTCGTTCACTACCTTCTTCTACTTCTTCCTTCCCCTCCTCCTCCCTGTCTTCTTTCTTTCCAGGCTCCACCAGTAGCAGTAATCGATCATCATCAGTCTCTACTCTTGTAAAAGGTCCAATGACAAACAACAGACATGAAGGAGATGTTGGTATGCCTACCATATATTGAAACGTCTTCCAGCTTTTATCTTTGGTTGCCCAGGCCTGCTTCTCGAGGGTGCCAGGTCCTATTGCCATACTATGAGATGGTACTGTCAATCTTAGAATAAACCGGGTACTATTACTTAGTGGATCATCTACACATGGTACCCAGGCACTTGAACGTCTACCTACATTGTCAGTCACTGCATAATCTTGCCAGAAAAGTATGCCATCAGTGGGAGCAGTGACAGCATATGATATCTTGACTACGTGTTCCTCACTACTCCCTCCTCCTCCTTCTAACAAGGCAATACGGGGCAGGTCTATAAACATATCTGATGACTGTTCTATATCTTGAGAAAGTTCTTGGTATATGTCAGATACCATATCTGCAGCTTGTTGCGGTGACAATGATGATGATGGTATGGTGGAGGAAGGTTGTTGTCTGTCAACCATACGAAAGGGAGCAGGTTGGCCATTGATAGAAATGGAGGAGATGGACATGCATTGGTGAATATGCAGACCTATTTGATTAGATGAGGGGTTCTTGGGTCTGACATAGAGCTCTGTGTACCTGTGTAGTGATGATGATGGTTGAGGAGAGTGTTAGACTATGGAGGAAGAAGGAGGAAGAAGGAGGAAGAAAGGGAGCGTTGTCATCGCAAGGGCGTCGGGGGAAGTTATCAATGTACTCGCTAGCCCTCCCTTTCAAAAACATTTAAACATACCCATGAATAGTACGTTTCCTGGGGTCTAAAGTGATATCAATCAATTGGTAAGTCACCCTTGGAAGCGCTTGATGAGACATCCTGCTGATTGACACACACTGTTATCACACTGATATAGGGCGTGAAAACTGGTCTCAACTCTTGCTTTATCGCATTGTAGATGTTTAGAAGCTATGTGATGTAATGCATTTGCACAGCTTGATTTATTTCTAAATAAATAACGGCAGAAAGAAGAGACTTGTGACAATAAATGCTCCATCGCCAACGCCTCACGGAGCCATGCCCATTAATGATGGGTGCCCCTCCCATGGAAACTAGGGGGCGGCAAGCACACAGATGACAACATACACACAGTAGCATAGGAGTACCTGGGCCAGTATCACAATGGGCAAAAACTCTGCAATCCATGTCTTTCCAAATCCTTGCTTGTATGACAATGCCATCTGTCCACTCCAACATCACACCGACTTTCAGCCTTCAAAAGTCTTTCCTCCTCATCCTCCTTAATAAAACAATATACAGCTCAATCATGTAATAACACAGCTTCTAATGTTGCCAATGTTGCAGAAGATTTCCTGATTCAAAATAACAATTTGATAATGCAATCAAAGATTATCATCACCAACTCGAAATCACCCGTGGTCCAGAGCAAAACGCCTGCAAAGATGGCTCATTCTGGGAGCATAGCTACCATCAGAGATAAAATACTCTCTAAATCACTTACAGCCAAGGAATTAACCTCAAAATTATTGCAGCACGCCTCTTCCGTCAACAAGCAGGTGAACAGCTTTGTTCACATTGATGAGCAAGGTGCTCTATTACAAGCTGAAGAAATAGACAAGAAGATAGCACAAGGTCAACCAGTAGGACCTTTAGCAGGTATACCAATTGCCATCAAGGACAACATTGCAACCAAGGGCCTCCAAACAACAGCTGGATCCCGCTCTCTTCAAGGCTACATTCCTCCTTACGATGCAACAATCATTAACAGACTACGAAGTGCAGGTGCCATACTGATTGGGAAGACTAATATGGATGAATTTGGAATGGGCAGCTCTACAGAGAGCTCTGGTTATGGTGCTACACGCAACCCATGGGCCCTAGATCGTGTACCAGGTGGATCATCAGGTGGTTCTGCCGCTGCCATGGCTGCTGATATGTGTCTGGCTGCCATTGGGAGTGACACTGGTGGTAGTATTAGACAACCAGCTCACTTTTGTGGAGTAGTAGGTCTAAAACCAACATATGGAAGAGTATCAAGGAATGGTTTAATTGCGTATGCATCATCGCTAGATACAATAGGTCCTCTGACACACAGTGTAGCTGATGCTGCTCAGATATTACAAGTCATTGCTGGACATGATGCAGCAGATTCAACATGTAGTACCAGACCAGTTGATGATTATATCAGTCAGACTGCTGTGTCAGCATTATTAATGGGAGATAAACCGTTGGCTGGAAGAAGATTCGGTATTGTCAGTGAAACCAAGGGTGGGGGGGGAATAGATACTGCAGTATCAGATTCTCTCACTGCGACTGCATCCCACCTTGAATCTCTTGGTGCACTAGTAGAAGAAGTGTCCCTCCCAACATATGCCAATGGACTACCAGCCTACTATGTCATTGCACTGAGTGAAGCTTCATCTAACCTCAGTAGATATGATGGAGTGAGGTATGGTCATCGTTTCAAGGATGCCAAGGAACTAAGAGAGATGTACACAGAGACAAGGTCTACCGCACTAGGGGCTGAAGTGAAGAGACGTATATTGATGGGAACGTATGCACTGAGTGCTGGATACTATGATGCGTATTATAAAAGAGCACAGCAGGTGCGTACATTGGTACAAAGAGAGTTAGGGGAAGCTCTCAGTACATACGATGCATTGCTCACTCCCGTGGCGCCTACTGCCGCATATACATTGGGAGACAAGTCGGCTGATCCCTTGGCAATGTATAAAGGTGACTTGATGACTGTGTGTATCAACCTAGCTGGACTTCCTGCAGTAGTAGTGCCATGCAATGTGGTGAACAACTTGCCTATTGGAGTACAGATGATTGGCAGGGCATTTGGGGAGGCTGATTTGTTATCATTGGCACATGTGTATCAGATTACTAGGGATTTGCAGTTGAAATGTCCTATATCGCTTGCTGTTGAGTAGTATGTAATTTTAAAAGAAGCGAGAAGTTCTCATATCATTACTCAACATTATTGGCGTTACATAATGGTACAACATGCACAACAACTACTACTGCTCTTATTATCATTATTATTCCCATCTTGATCTCTACCTCCATTATTATTTTCTTGAATAGACACTTGTTGAGCCTCCAGCAACGTCTCCATTGCTCTTTCCAATGCTGATATCCTTGATGCCAATGTACCCTGACCTACAATTTTACTGGGCAACTCATCTGATGATGATGGTAGATACTTCTTCATTCCACGTTCTACTTGTGGTACATGTTCTTCCAGAGCTCTCACCCTGGCTATTATTGGTATTTGAGCAACTCCATTCTCTAGAACATTACGACCACCAGCTGCTCCTCTACCTTCATTGTATTTATAGCCTTCAAACTGCCGTCTTTGTAATTCTTCTTCTTCATCATCTTCCAGTGTCATACCTCCATATGTTGGAGATCCTGATGTTGGACTTTCTCCCTCATCTGCAGACATAAACATAGAAGTCGCACTAGAGAATGATTGCCTTCTAGATAAAGTCTCATAGAACTCATCATCCTCTGCCTCTTCCTCCTCCTCTTCTTCTTCTTCTTGCTTCTTCTTCTTTGCTGTCCCCTCTCTAACATGTGGAGGTGGGTGTAATGCCACTGCCCCCTCCCTACCCAGCAACCTATCATAATCACCCTCTATCTCAGCAATCAAATTTCCATCATTCCAAGGTCCAATATCATCAAGTAATGAAGCCTTTGATTTCCCTCCTAAATACTCTGGTATACATTCAGCATCAGCGTATTTCAAAACAACAGGTAGAAAGTCGCTGGGAGCAACTTCAATCTTCTTTTGTGTTCTGACATCCAACATTGGCTTGACTATACCCCAAATCATTTTAAATACACTGGGTGAGTTGATAATGATGGTTTTACCTAGTGTTTCTGGGTAGTTATCTTGATCAACTCTAGTAATGAGGGAGAGAATACGTTTCACATCGCCAGTGAGATGTCGCAGTCCAACTCCCTTGAGATCTAGGATGGTCAGGGTTTGGTCAATATGGCGGTGAGCAACCTTGGAACATGCTGGGAATATATATTTCAGAGCTCTTTCATATTCTTGTATATGGTACTTCACCATTCGTTCTACTGTAGTGACGGTCTGCAGTGCCTTGACATTGATCTGTCCCAAGTGCTGAATGTAGATTGGCCTTCCAACCTTGTCAGTCATGTGGTAACCTTGAGGATACAAAGTGAGGAATGCGTCTCTTTCATCAAAGTAGAAGTCTTCCATAATGGTGTCCATGCCATTAGCTTCACGCCATTGCAGGTGGTTGAAGAACATTTCAGATGCTCTGGTGATGTCGTGTTGACGAGCTCTGACAAATCGTCTGAGATAGAAATCATCAAAGCGTGGATGTAATTTGCCTGTTTTAGCTTCTATCTTTTGTCTGAATTCTTGTACTTTGGCCTTTTCCTGCTCCAGTGAAATCCCCCATTCTATTTGAAATTCTGTTGCTTGTTCAGAGGTATTCGCCTCGGAGAGGATGGCGGGGGAGGGCTTGCTGCTCTGTTGTTTGCGACGGGCGAACAACGACTTAGAAGAGCTTCTAGTGGGGCTGTCAACTTCACCATCGAATAGATGTTCAACAGTCCGTGATTTACTGGGCGACAGACTCCTGAAAGGGCTCTTATTACCGCTCATTTTCTATTGTTGTTGGTTCAGCAACCTCTGTTTTAGATCGATAGTTGTCCAGTACGGTGAATATTCTACTGAAATGCAGGTTATACAAGTAATAAACCTATAAAGAAGCTTATTTAATGGCAGAATGCTTGTACACTTGGCAGGTGCTTGATTATTCCAAAAAAAACGATCGGAAAAATTGAGTGGTTGATTGCACTTAGAACTATCGACCCTGTCTCTACACCAGTGGTGGTGGCGTATAGAATGTGTACGACCACTTTGATAGATGATTAGAAATGGTGGTAGCTGATGTTTGGGGCTCTGAACAAGAGAGGGTCCCCGTTCCGGCCCTCTTCTCAAAGACTGAAAAGATTGGGAAAACCTTAGAGGAGAGGGCCAGATTCAAATAATTTCTACTTCTACCAAACATAGTTCACTATAAGTAACTGTCCCAATAGTGTTGTATCATGAAAGTCCTAGCAGATGCTTTGATTTATGGGGTTGACTGGGATGGTTTGGCTTCCAGAATAAGAAACTGGGGGCCTATAGTTGCAGGAGCTCTATTCGGTGCAGGTACGGTATCAGAAAATATGTGCGTGGATTTTGTCCATCGCAGATCACTGTTGTTGAAACTCCTTGAACTCAACGTCAATTCCCATCACCTCCGCTCGCTCGCTCACCTCCCTCTACTTGTCCTCTTTCCACACATAGGCTGGTGGTGCTTCTTAGATGCGCTTGTTGAAGTACATACAACTCAAGGACACGGATATCCATTCAAATATAACTGGCCAGGCATCATAGCAACAGTAGCATTGTTGTTAATTAACGTCGTTCCGAGAGAGACATTAGTAGAGCTGAGGGGCGGTATAGATGAAGCATTAGAATATAGGGCCAGATTATGGTTATTCATATCATTCATAATAGCATTTGCTGCTGTTGGAGGTAGTGTTGGTGTGTTGGTAACGTGTAGTGGAATAGCTGGTTTAGAACCTGTAGGGGTAGGCAGTGTCTTACAATCAGGGTTGATACTAGCGAGTGCTCTGTTGTTATGGGCATTTAGATCTGATGGTGAATCTAGTGGATACGGATATCTTTAATATATTTAACATCATAATACAATTTACGTATATCTCTGTCTAATATTATCTAAATTACTCTTTGAAGCTCCAGCAGTGAATCGGTTATGAAATACAGCACTAGTGCCTCTACCTCCATGTGTATCACAAACAGTATCACAACCCCTGTTTCTTTCCCTGCTTCTCTCTCTGTCCCTGGTGCTATCCCTACCATCATGGTGATAGTCTCTATCATATCTATTTGTACCTGTACCACTACCACTACGACCTCTCTCTCTCTCTCTATCTCTATTTCTATCCTCATGATGTTGGTAAGATTTATGTGGCCCTCTGTTGCCTATTCCAACTGACAATGCCGCCTTCACTGAAGCTGGACGACTTCTCCCACCATCTGCACCTCCTCCCCGTCTACTGGGCCCACCTTGGCCACCATTTCCTCTAGCATGTGTAGACACCCCTAGTTCTCTCATCTTCTTCTCAATATCAATCTCTACTGGCTTGGGAATTCTAGGGAATATGGTTTCGAAATAAAACTGACTGAGAAGGAGATCTCTGACATACTCTCCAATAGTGATGGCCTTGCCTCTGCCAAATTTGGTTGGACTTGGGGAGAATTTTTCCGTGTCTTGAACATAGTCAGCAAACCATTCCCAGAGAGATCTTGGGTTGCAGCAATATCTAAGGAAAAGGAAGCCTATGGCACGTATATATGGGGAGTCTTTGTGATCGAGCATGGTGCGGATATCTTTGGTTGTAGGCTTGAGCTTCCCGAGTCTGAAGAGGAGGCAGAAAGCAGTGGAAGGGCCTCGAACATTTCCAGACAACCATGGCTCGACGTCGGAGACGCTGCGAGGAAAAGAGGGTGGGAAAGGAGGTGAGTGTTAGTATGTGCAAGGAAAGGAGTTGGTATGAAGGTAGCAACACGTCATGGTGCCATTGGTGCATTGATTTAGGACGTTAAAGTGCTAGAAACCCCATCTTACCTATTGTAAATCTCATCGATGAGTTCTAAACAAGTGTCACAATCTAGAGCACTTTTCTGGTAGTAATCCGAGTTCTTAATGTTACTGACAAGCAAACTCTCTATATTTAAAGTGGTTGTGTTGCCGTATATTTCCATGCTAGCAGTAAAGTGGATTTCTAGATCAAATATTTGTTCAGTTGGCGTGTAATCAGTGCTGCACTCTTTCTATGCACTTGTTAGATCATTTATAATTCGATAAAATGCGCCCTTGTAAAGGGAATTGAGCAATTAAGAGCCTGGGAGCTAGTTGTTGACCGTCTTTCCTCTTTGTCTTTGTCTTTGCCTCGATTCCACTTCTTAACGACGCCTAGGAAAGTCTAGCGACCAGACCATGAGATATTTACATGGTTATATCGAGCAATTAGCGGCCCAACTCCTTCTAGAGGAGCACATCAAGGCCGAGTTCCGGCAACTTCGATTTACTTCCATTCAAGCATTAGAGTCGAGTTGAGAAGCATAGCAAAGCCTCAACTATGCCTTATACCACCTCATTACAACCTCTATTGATCTAAGAAGGTAGGTTTGTGAATCCAATGTCAAATAACGGCCTGCACACCTCACACTCAACCTAGCTCTCCGAACTGACGTTTTGTTCTTCCTTGGTATTCATAAATTCATTCCCCCTCATACACCTGTCCCTCATGATTTTGTTTTCCAGGACCTATAATAATGCGTGTCAAGACAACCCCCCAATATACATACTACAGGACCAATCCTGAAGGAGAGCAGGATTACACTCCTCCTCCACCTCCTCGCAAAGAGCAGCAACAACAACATGGAGCCTTCCCCCCCTGCAACCCTCCTCCTCCACCCGGCACTATCCCGCTCCTTCTTCCCCATCTACAGACCTCAGCACCAATCACATCATTCAACCCATACAGTCCTCTATTATCGAGTGTGGTGTATCACTCAACAACTGGCAGTGGTGGTACTATCACAACAGAACATCAACACCAACACCAACAACATTCCTCCTCTACAGGACTAACTCCAAGGGCAGCTAAACTCAGCATATTATCAGTGGATACCCCTCCAGTACATCCATTCAACCAAGTTCAACAGAGTCCTGTTATATCTTACCCTGGAGGAGGAGGAGAAGGATCAGGAAGAGGAGGGCTACCATCATCATTAACTATACCTGTAGTACCACCACCACCTCCACCACCACGTCCGCCCCCTCCTTGTACTACAACAAGAGCAACAACAGGCAAGACGGCTCTCTTCCATTCTAGTCACCTACTCACATCGTACGAACGTCAAGAGATATGCGAATATGATGAAGTCTACTTTGTAGGTCGTCCCTCTACCAGGAAAATACTTGGTCATAGTGGTAGTGCACCTGACCTGAGGAACCATGGGTATGATGATGATAGAGGGGACTATAAAGTAGTGATTGGAGATCATATAGCATATAGATATGAGGTGAAGGGGGTACTAGGAAGGGGTAGTTTTGGTTCAGTGCTGCATTGCATTGATCATGAGAATGGACAGCATGTGGCGGTGAAATTGATCAGAAATAGAAGACGATTCCAGAAGCAAGCTCAGATAGAGGCTCAGATCTTGCAAATACTGCAAAGAGAAGACTCTAATGATGAAGCTTATATTGTCAGAGCATATCACACCTTTTCATTCAGGTCGCATCTGTGCATTACATTTGAGCTGCTCCACATCAATTTGTACGACTATCTCAAGGAGATTGATTTCAAGCCACAAACCACTGCTTTCATCAGACACGTAGCCGAACAAGTATTGAAAGCACTGAATACACTGCATAGACTCGACATCATCCATGCTGATCTGAAGCCAGAAAACATCCTGCAGCAGGGCCCCCATTCATCGTATGTCAAGGTTATTGACTTTGGTTCATCTTGTTTTACAGATAAGAGGCTGTTCACCTACATTCAGTCCAGGTTTTATAGATCTCCAGAAGTCATCCTTGGCAAGAGGTATGAGACAGCAATAGATATATGGTCACTGGGATGTGTATTAGCAGAGCTAGCTACTGGGCATCCTATATTCCCTGGAGAAGATGAAGGTGAACAAATGGCTTGTATTATGGAGGTGCTTGGGTGCCCACCGTCATCACTCTTGTCGTCAGCTCCCAGGGCATCCGTGTTTTTTGATGTAGACGATGCATATGCTCCCCTTCCTATTAAATCCAATAGTAGCGGTGGTAGTAACAGTGCAAGAAATAGCAGAGTGCAGAGACCTGGTGGTAAGACTCTGGAGCAGTTTCTGAAAGGTGCCTCAACAGACAAGCAATTTGTTGACTTTCTAAAGCAATGTCTAGTTTGGAATCCTGAACACCGTATCACAGCTTCAGAAGCATTGCAGCATCCGTTCATCACTGGCTGCTCTGCTGGTCATGGTACTGACCCCAGCGTATCTCCTCTAGAAAGTGGGTGGCAGAGCAGTAGCAGCAGTGGCAGTAGACGGTTCCATATCTAATTTTGTCTGGAAGGGAGGTGGATTACTTGATAAGCTCAACTAAATGAATCTTCTCTATTTCAATATCCTGATTTTATTGGATTTCTCTCTCCTGTGTGCACATGTTTATGTCTGAATGAACGTATCTACATGTCTATCTCTTGTCTTACTTGCTGCTAGTGTCGTCTTTCTTTTGTAATCATAATGTTAGGGTTAGTCACATCAATCAGTCCCTCCGTACTCATATTTATCAATACTTTACTCCAAAAAGTCATCAAGATCTTGGCTTCATTGGGTCCTGAAATAACACTCCCACTCCCAGTTGCTGCCTCATCCAATAAATATATTTCCACATTATCTATTCCATAAATCTCCTCCATCTTCATCTTTTGAGACTTGAGATCAGCGACCATGCCTTTATCTAACGTACTAACCGTAACCAAGATCATTGGCGTGTTCCTGGTAGTGGTGGCCGTACCATCCACATCAATCTTCTTCTCATAGTGATGCTCAGGAAGAAGACCAGCAGAGATGGAGATGCAGCTTTCCAGTTGAATAGCATCAACAGTACATTGTATTGCCAACTCAGTTGCAAATGTACCGCCATGTTGATATCCAAATAAATGTATACCATCATAATTTGGCCTCAATCTACATATTAGATCTTTCACAGCATGCAGTGGTGCCTTCATACTATCTATTCGTCTCATATCTCCAGTTCTGCCACTGATCAATTCATAATCATCCTCAAATACTTTATAGTAAGTACCACCAGGTGCCCCAGGAACTGTATATGGGCCCCCTAATATTAGGATACTAGTGTTGGGTAACTGCAGCTGTTCAAAGAGACCTTTAAAAAACGATGGAGCATCCCCCAGACCGTGAAATGCAAGGATGATATTGTGTGGTGTAATTCGATTGTTGTTGTTGTTGGTACTTTGTTGTGATGATGATGTGTCGATGGGACATGGTACGTAGGAGAAATTATCTTGAAATAGAGGAGGGAGAGTATGTTTGAGAAGCTCTTCTTCAGTGGAAGTAGATGAGGGGTGGGTTGGGGCGTGGATCTTGGTGAGCAGCGCGTTCAGTTCTTGGTTGGTTGGGTCAAGAGTCAATGCTTGCTGGATGGTTGTTGCTGCCTCACTGTTTCTGGCCTGGCCTAGAAGAGCAGAAGCTTTACGATACAGACCTCTGATAGATGTGGGTTGTATGGCAAGGGCAGTGTCAGCATCATCTAATGCTTCATGGAATTGTAAGAGCTTCAAGTTGGCTTGGGCACAATTGAGTCGGAGAGTGTAGATGATGGGGGTATCGGTATCTTGGGTTGCCAAGTCAAGGGCTTGTTTGTAGCATTCTAGTGCTTTATGGTATTCGTTGCGTTTGTAATGCTCATTCCCTCGCAGTTTCAGCTCATTCATGAGGAAAGTTGAGATCGGATTCAAAATTGGATGACTTATTGTTGAACACGCCGTTGCCTCAGGGCATGAGGATCACGGGGCATGCATGGATTCACTAGATCACCCATATATTTGGAAACTCGATATCAAATTTGGAATATAGCCAGCTTCCTCTCCTGGCAGAAGCTTTCACAGGTAACCTCCCGTCTTTGCAGGAGCCTCGCAGGATCCTTCAGGGCATGTTCAATCAACCAATTGCACTGCTATAGCTTCTATACCACTCTTGACTTCAAGAGGTTGACATCATACAAGAAAGAAACTTGGGGTAGACTTCAAAAGAGGGGGCAAGGGCAGCCTTCCAAATGTTAGAAAGTTTTTTTTTTTTGTTCATCCCCAAATAATTTGGAACGATCCATTTACTGCAGCAACTTCAGCATCCTCTCAAGAGCGTTCAGCAACAAAGCGTGGCTGCAGTAATAAAATAACGGGCTTCCACATACTACTTCTATTCAGTCAAAATATAACCTAGGTTACACGGTAGCTGTTTTCCACGTGTCAACCCCCCCAACCCTTTTTGCTGTAACTGCGGATGTTCTTCGTTTCTCTACTTCCCTAGCCATTTTTTTGTCATTATTATATACTGTTGAGCTCTCTGAAGCAATTGAAAACGTATACGCGCAGCAGCTATGTCAAAGAGGAGCTCAATTGAGTCATCATTGTCGGGCAACCCCGCCAACATCCGTTTGGAGACGGCCACCCCCATTTGGCTCCATGCCTCTCCAGAGATCAAGTAAGTTTAATCTTTTGACTGACTGACTTTAGAAGAGTACAGCATAGATATTCACTCAGATATCACATACATAACCACCATTCTATATATACACACAGGTACTTGTTGCTAGAGGATCCCGACACAGGAGATGTGTTGATGCCGCTCATTTATATGAAGGAAATATTACAGTCAAACTACTCAAGAAAGCTTGCCTCTCTCAAAAACCGCCTCGTTACTGTCCCAGAAGAAGGTCTCATGGGATACAAACAGGAAGGCTTATTATACTGGCAATGGGCATTTGAAAGCCACCAGAACATCAAGCACATTGTACGTCAAGAGCTGGGAGATGAAGCCACTCCCCAAGGTCACTTACGATTGGTACTAGTTCCTATCATCTATAATGCATTGGCACAGAAACCAGAACTTAGAGAAATCCCATTATTCACTGCACTACACAAGGCTATGAAAAGGTCGAACTACTACCAGCTCCTCCGCCCTCCCGAGCCGGAGATTATCGCTGAACTTGAGTCCACCATGCCGGGTATAGACATAGATCCACCTCTCTTCCCTGGACCCAAGGACATTAAGAAGACTGCTTTGAAGTACGTTTTCTTCTTCAAGGATCATGATGAAGTGGAGGCACGGAAGAAGCTCCGCACCACTGCTCCTCCTCCATCTGATGTGCTGGTAGACACCCGTCGTCTGTCTAGAGACACCCTGGATCAATCATACACCAACAATGAGGATGGTGATGATCAAAATGATAATGATGATGGTGACAACGACAAGAACGGGTCACCAGAGAGGTTGAAGATGAAAGAAATGTCTGTCCCTCAGTATCTAGGTGGAAAGGGTGTCCCTGGTTCAGCCAATGCCAACACAGCGGGAGACAACACCCTAGATTTCTTGAGGAGATTGGTGGAAGAGAAATTTGATGAAATGCAAAAGGAGATAGATACACTGAAACATTCTTTATTAAGCATATATGCCATGGCAATACCACACTTTTCTGATCCCAAGCCAGCTGTCATTCCAGGATACTATGGAGTGGTGCCTCCACCCATGTCCATGCCCATCCCAATGCCAGCAGAGTTCCTGGCAATGCATCCTCCCCCACCATCAGCTCCTCCATCCCTCCCTCACCCAGTGTCCTACGCCCTACCACCAAAACCACAGCCATCTCACTTTCAGCCACTAGTAAGACCCCCAGCTCCATCGTTCCCACTATCTGGTGAGCCTGCTGTCAATAGAAATATTCCAATGGCTCCTCCTCCAGCAGAGCTTGGTGATGGTTCAGATCCCAGTGTTGCAACCACAGTCAAGTACACTCATCCTGCTCATCTCACTAATACCAATACTTCACTTGATCATATGCAAAGTTTACTCCGTAGTAATCCAGCATTGGCTAGTGAAACTGCATTCATACAAGCTATGTTTGGGCAATCTCAACCGGCGGGTATTGCGGAGAAGAGGGAGGCTGAGGAACAGGCAGCTGCATCGCTCTCGTTATTGGCGAGAACCACCGACCCAAGGTGAAGAGAAATGATGGTACTTTTTAATTTTTTTGTGTTTTAGTATTCACTAATTATCCTGTCGTTTCTAGTTTCTATCGGTATTCCCCTCTCTAGTACAAATGGATTATGTAGTTGTTTCCTTTTTTAATTCAGTCTTTTCCTTTGCTTGCTTTTGCTGCTGCCATATCGTCGTGCTTTTTCTGCCTGCTGGACAATGTTTTTGCTTTTTTGTTTCTACACTAATCTTACACGATAATGCATACCATACGGTCATGTTTAACAAGAAGCTTATCACGTATCACAGTAGTAGAGCCTGGAAAGGTATCAACAAGGTTGGTCAGATTGCTGAAGAATCTTTGATCATATCTCTCTCAACTCAAACATCGTTCTGACCGACTTATTCCCCATGTAATTGAAGTGAGGACTTGCTACGTGCATCTCTTAATTTGAGAAATGTCCTATTATCCTCCCCGACCGACGACAACAAGAATGTCGCCATCTCTGCCGCTCCTGGCCATCATTTCGTCCAATCCATTTGGGCCTCATGGCTTGCCAAACATACAGCTGTCCCTCTCTGTATGACACACACAGATAAGGATATCAGTTATGTATTAGAAGATGCTCAGATAGAACATCTATTGGTAGAAAAGCAATATGCCGAAAGAATGCATCACATTATCTCCTCAGTCAACCGACACTCGCATCTACATATCGTGGATGATCATTCACCAACTCTGAAAGAAGATAATAAGAACACTACTAATGAATTAGTTTCCAAAATTTCATCTTTACTTGATACTATACCTCAAGATGATAATTGTCTCATAATATATACAAGTGGGACCAGTGGAAAACCAAAAGGCGTTGTTCACACTCATAAAAGCATCAATAAACAGATAGAGGTACTGGCCCAAGCATGGGAAATGAATCAACATGATGTACTGCTTCATACTCTCCCCTTGCATCACATACATGGACTGGTTAATGGCTTACTACTCAGCTTGGCCACTGGTACTGTTGTTGAATTTCTTCCCAAGTTTTCACCAACCTCAGTATGGAAGAGGCTGCTCAATGCACAATCAAAGGAGAAGCCTCCTATCACTCTCTTCTTTGGAGTGCCAACCATGTACTCTCACCTCTTATCATCTTTGAAAAATGACAATATAGATATAAATAGACAATTATTGTCAAATGTAAGATTATGGGTGAGTGGGTCATCTTCATGTCCTACTCCCCTCTTCAATGCCTGGGAGGAGGCCTCTGGACAGAGACTACTGGAGCGATACGGAATGACAGAATGTGGTATGGCCCTGGGAAATCCTCTTCATATTTATAAAGGTCCCAGGTTAGCTGGTACTGTAGGACTTCCATTCGAAGGTGGACTGGAGGTGTGTCTTGGAGACGATGGGCAGATTAAATTGAGAGGAGATCAGTTGTTCAAGGAATATTGGAGGAATGTTCAGGCTACTAAAGATGCATATAAAGATGGATGGTTTTTGACTGGGGATATTGCAGTACTAGTTGGAAGCAACAATACTGCTGCTGCTACTGCTGCTGCTACTACTGCTGCTACTGCTGCACAATTTGTTCCTTATTACAAAATATTGGGGAGGATGTCAATGGATATCATCAAGGTAGGTGGATATAAAGTATCAGCATTGGAAATAGAAAGTAAATTGTTAGAGATTGACGATATATCAGAGGTATCAGTAGTAGCAGTTGATGATGACGTGTATGGAGAGGTACCTGTATGTGTGTACGTTGCTCCAACTATAGTAGTAGATCCATTGCAATTACAAGAATGGTCTAAAAAGAATCTTCCAAAATATCAAGTACCCAAGTCATTCATAAAGCTTGACATACTGCCTCGTAATGCGATGGGCAAGGTGAATAAAAAGCAACTCAAGCAGCATGTTATTCACCTTTTAGCTGAGAAGAGTAATGTATAGGTCTTGGAGGTTTTACAGACAATGTAATGCACAATTATTATCGAACAGCACTCTTGGACAGTATTTCTTCCAACAAAGCCAACTCCTCATCTTCATCAGAGCCTTCATTAGCACTTCTATCTGGTACTAGATCTAGGGGAAAATGTGTCTTGCCTCCTGTTGGTGGTGGATATAGCTGGAAATATGCTTGCTTGGCTACATCAATTGCATCTTCAAAAGTTAGAGACGCATCAGGCAGAGAAAACTGATCATCTTTCTCTCTTTGTTGTGGTTGCATGTAGCACATTGCCAACAAGACCTTAGGTTTCACTATTTCTCCTTCATTGCTATTATCACCTCCACTTCTTCTATAATCTACAAGGTGAGATGTATCTGCTAACATATCTAAAGCTTCCAACAATGCTTTATTGCTATTACTACTACTATTGCTACTACTATCATTATCGTTAGTACTTCCCGAAGAGGCCCACAGGTACAATAACGCTTTGCCCTTGGGGCACACAGCAGTGCCATGAGTGAGAGACACCCCCCACACTACAGATGAATGTTCTCCTCCATTAGATGTAGAAGGAATGATAATGATGGACTGTGCTTCCCCTGCTATTACTGGCCCATCTAGGATTGCTGTACATCTACATATCATTGTTGTTAGTGTTGATGATGCTGGCTTGTTAATATTACTTCCATCAAAGAATTCCTTGCATCTGAGCTCTTGCTCTCCCCCATTCTCAACAGTAACCGTCCACTGATACTCATCATCATCATGATCATCTTCTTCTCCCTCCTCATTATTACCACAACACCGTGTCTTGATGGGACACCGAAGGGCCTGCACTGCCCCTGCTACAGCTGCTGATCTACACAATGCTTGAGCTATCTCTCCACATCCATACATTGGAGAGAGGTAAGCACCAGTACCAGGTCCGTACCTTCCTACCGATAATGAATGTGTTTTCAACATTTCTAGTCCGTGCTTGAGACTGGGTACCGTACTACTACTACTTCTACTACTATTACTATTGCTGGTTTCAGTTAGCAACACTCCATGTAATACCAGTGATTGCAATACAGCATCACATCCATGATCCTTCATGAACTCTATCATAGATCTACTATCACTCTCTTCTTCTTCTTCTTCTTTTCTTTCTTCCGTCATCATCATCATCATAGTGGTGCATGCAGTCATAAATTTCATAAGAGCTCTCTTCTGAGGCAATTCTAAAAACCTATCTTTGAATATCTCAGATTTGGAAGATGGTACTTTTATCAGCTGGTCCTTGATCTTTATATAGGAACTATGAATGTGCTTGAATTCTGTATAATTATGTGATCCTGAACCAATCAATAGTTCAATCAGATTTCCAGCACACATGACTACTTTGGGAGAGAGGTCAATGTTGTAGTGGTGGCTGGAACCTAGATCCATATCGGACGACATCCATGCATTGTTTGAGGATTTTACTAAAGATATGGGATCTTTTGCCATGTTGTCTTTTGATATAGCCTGGCAAAAGCTGTTTAGATCTAAACTGGCCCAAGCATCACCGTAAGAGGCATTGGGGGAGAGCTGCAAGACAGACTTGCCCGACTTGGCAGCGGCACTGCATTGTTTATTTGGGGAAAGGAAGGGGAGGTTTTGTTGTTAGAATTCTGACGAGATATGTACAGTCAATCATGCCGAGAGTCCAAACCAGCTGCAAGATCTTGATCATCAACACGTACGCTGCAATAACAGATTCAATCAGTCCTGTGCCATAGACAATGAGATCAAAAGAACTCGGCTCTATGAGCGAAGAATCCATAATGTTTCGAGGATCAAGTCGTATATTACTTTTAGTTACAAACGATGTAAACTAATAGCAAAATCATCCAACTCCCATGCTTATTTTGGTATGCAAAGCAACGCAACATGCTGCCCACCAAACTCCATCTGCACTATCTTCTGACCCAAAAACTTCTTTGTTTCACTCAATTTTCTAGGCACAACCTCATCTTCATCATCATCCCCCTTCCCTAGCTGATTACTTGTCCCAAATCCCCACACCCATCCATTCCCTTCCTCATCAAAGCACCCAGATACCGCCAACCCAGCAGCTCCCCCCACCACCTTGACCCCTTCCAATCCATCAACTCTCTTCACTTCAGGACACGCAGCATCACTCTGTGTCTCTGCATCACGCTGCCCCAGCCTTCCATATGTCGGACGTCCAAATGACAATAAGCTATGCTCCTTGGTCAACACCAAGGTATGATGCTGACCTGGCCTCACTGCATCCACCTCTCTACCCACCAGCGCCTTTACCAATGTTGGAGCAAACAATGGCATCTGTCCGGGTAAGGACAATTGACCATAATTATTAAGTCCCCATGTATACACTGCCCCTGATGAAGTCAGAGCAAATGTATCATAAGTACCACAGAATACATCTACAATATGAGTAGAGGCCACTCCTCTTTGCTTTTTAATCAAAATTGGGTGGGGGGTGAGATACGTCTCCATTTTCACTCTTTCAGACACTCTCTCTCCAACCCTGCCCAACTGCCCCTGCTGCCCACTACCCCAAGAAAAAAGAGTTCCAGATCTGGTGAGAGCCATGGTGTGATCAGCTCCAGAAGCAATACGGATGATTTGATCATCTTCTGATGATGGGGTGTACAGACACACTGGAGAGAGTTGGATGCGGGTGGATGGAGAGAAACCCATGACACCGCTACCATCACGGTATGTTCCCCAACCCCATACTGAGCCATTATCAGTAAGGGCAATAGAGTGACTGTCTCCACCTGATAACTGGACAATCTTACCCATGCTGCTATCACTATCACCAGTGGTAGATGGGAAGGTGACAAGACCTGGGGTGTAGGCATCACCTGGGCTGCCAGAAGATTTGCCTGACTTTTCCCACAATTCCCCAGAAGTCTCACGACCAAGAGCACCCTCATCATTGACTCCCCAGCTGTAGACGCTTCCATCTTGGGTGAGAGCTAGAGTATGCATACCGCCGCAGGCAATTTGAATGATGGGCTTGTCATCAACGCTGACCGGGAATGGACGGAGGCGCTCTGTGACATCCTCGCCCAAACCAAGTTGGCCACAATCACCATCTCCAAAGACAAATATGTTTCCAGCAACCTGTGGTGTAGGTATGGAGGGTTAGAAATAGTGGGATGAATAGGTAGGAGGTAAGAAGAACAGTCAGGCAGGTGGTTGGTGTTAAATCAACAAGGTGTCGGGGCATGTCTTGGTAAACATACCTTGCCGTGAGATGGGTGGCTAACGGAAGGCAAATGCTTGAGCTTGGGTTTCTTCAGACTGGCCTCTGCCTCTGTCGTTTTAGCTGGAGCTGCTGCCTTTCTTTTTGGTGCCATTTTTAACTTTGTTTCTTTCTGATGATCACTCTGGAAGTAGACTTCTAGACTATACGTTGACAGTATTCAGTAAGATTGTGGTGATCTCGACAAAATCTCCGAAATTTCTATTCTTGATGCCAAGAAGGAATGGCATTTCAGTAATTTAACCCACCTCCGATATCGGCCGTCGACAACAACCACCAGTCATCATCTTCACGATGATGAGAGAAAGTCAGACCAGCATCCTTCCTGCCTTCTCTCTACTTTCATCTTGACAACAGCTTCTCTGTTATATTACATCAAAAAAGTATGCATTCATAATCATATTCTTCTTCTTCTTCTTCTTCTTCTTATTAGATCAAGCAGACAATGTCTGGTACCCCTCCAATTCCAACTTATCCACCAGAGTCATATCACCAGTGGTGATAATAGCCCCATCCTGCATCACATGTACATAATCAGGCTTGATATAATCTAATAATCTCTTATAATGAGTCACCATTAACACACCCATCTCCTTCCTATCCTTTTTCAATCCATTCACTGCTGCCGACACATCTCTCAGTGCATCAATGTCCAGGCCAGAGTCAATTTCATCAAGAATGGCAGCATCAGCTTCCAGACATGCCAACTGTAAGATCTCATTCCTCTTCTTTTCACCACCAGAGAACCCTTCATTCACATTTCTATTTAAGAACGCAGCATCCATGTTTAATGCCTCTAGTTTTGGCATCACAAAAGCGTAAAACTCCAGTGGATCTAATTCAGACTGTCCTGCTGCTTTACGCCTAGAATTGGTTGCAATTCTTAGAAAATCAACATTGCTAACTCCAGGGATTTCTACTGGACTTTGGAAACTGAGGAAGAGGCCCATGTGGGAGCGTACTTCAGGCTCCATTTCAAAGAGATCTTGCCCTTTGTATGTTGCACTGCCAGATGTTACTTCATATTCAGGGTGGCCAACAAGTACCTGAGATCAAAGGGCAGAAGGGAGGAAGGGA